>Ga0315284_10000560_pt1 | contig 50588 bp, 38 predicted proteins | sample YL17G09_16_MG_FD_203696 | JGI IMG/M metagenome (GOLD analysis project Ga0315284, IMG submission 203696) | Sediment microbial communities from Yellowstone Lake, YNP, Wyoming, USA - YL17G09_16 | ecosystem: Environmental > Aquatic > Freshwater > Lake > Sediment | place: USA: Wyoming | collected...
CTAACCCTAACCCTAACCCTAACCCTAACCCTAACCCTAACCCTAACCCTAACCCTAACCCTAACCCTAACCCTAACCCTAACCCTAACCCTAACCCTAACCCTAACCCTAACCCTAACCCTAAGGCACGCAACACGATTCCACACACCCGAACCACCCCCGCGGCGGCGGGGGTGGACCCTGACGCTGACCCTAAGGCGCCCTTCCTCCTCCTTCCCTTTGAGACGCCTCTGCAGCCTCTCACAGTCGTTCACACGCCAACCCCCGTTTCTCAAGCCTCCCGCCCCCCCCCCTTTTCCCGCGCCAGCTTCTTGCGCAGCCGCCCCGGCATCGCCTTCCTTTTATTCGGGGCGGATGAAGGAGGAGGGGTGGTGGTGGTGGGGTCGGCGGCGTCGTTGCCGCCATCGCTCTCGTCACCAGCCCGACCACCACCCCTGCTTTGCTGCTTGTACAGCCCCGGCAAGTCCCCCGCCGTCAGCGCCACCGTCCGCTTCTTGACAACGCGCGTCGCGTGCGCCGCGTCGCCCACCAGTGAAGACAGAGAGGGGCCGCCGGCCGAGTTGTCGGGGCCGACACCGCCCTTGATCGCCTCGACTTGCGCGTACGCGTCGGCCAGCTTGACCAGATTCGGGTCCACCGCCTGCCCATGCCCCCGCAACAACTCCACCACCCCCCCAGCCAACGGCGCAAACGGGCGCGTGAGAAACGAAAACGCGTGGCCCTGCGTGCCGAGCCGGCCGGAGCGGCCGACACGGTGCACGTACGCGTCCAACGTTAGAGGAAAGTCGTAGTTGACGACGTAGGACAAGGAAGGGACGTTGAGGCCGCGGCCGCCGACGTCGGTCGCGACGAGGACCTGGGCGCTCCCGGCGCGAAACGCGGCAAGCGCCTTGTCCCGCTCCTCTTGCGCCCGCTCCCCATGCAGCGTCTCCACTTTAAACCCCGCAGCCGCCACCTCGCCCGCAACAAAGCGCACGGTCTTGACCCGGTTGCAAAAGATGAGCACGCGCGGCTTTGATCGCGAGGCGGCGGATGCCGCTTTGACCGCCTCCAGATGGCGCGCCAGCTTGGCCGGTTTCTTGTGCTCCGCGCACACGTGCACCGTCTGCGCGATGCCGATTGAGAGCGAGGTGGAAGAGGGGGTGGTCAGGGAGACGCGCGCCGCGCCCGCCGTCCACGCCGACGCAACGGCCGCCGCGGCGGGCGGCCACGTCGCGCTCACGAGCGCCGTCCACCTTGACCCACCGCCCAGCAGCTCGCGCAAGCGGTCCAGCTGGGGCGCCATGCCCAGGGAGAGCATTTTGTCGGCCTCGTCGACGGCGAGCGACGAGATGGAAGCTGATGAAGAAGGGGCGTCGGTGCGGGGTTGCCGCCGCCTCTCTCTCTTCTCTCTCTTTCAAGGCCTTGGTCAATGGGACAGCTCGCGTCAGGCGCCCCCCATAACGAGTTCAGGGGGCGTCGGAAACTGTGAAAGCAAAATCGTCCGTCTCGTCACCGGCCTCCAAAAAGGGCGCGCCCGATCCCTCCTCCACGTTCTTACCTAGGCAAACCACCCCTGCATCCACTAAATCCAGCAGCCGCCCCGGCGTGGCCACCAGGAGCTCGACGCCGCCCTTGGCCAGGCGGTCGACTTGGGCGTCGCGGCTCGCGCCGCCGTACACGCACGCACACCGGTGGGAGCGGCGCAGAGGGGTGGCGTCGGCGTAGACTTGGCGGGCAAGCTCGCGGGTGGGCACCAGCACGAGGGCGGAAGGGGCGGAAGGGGTTGTGGTGGTGGAAGGGCTCGTTTCCTCGTCCAGCCGCACCGCCATCGGCACCAAATACGCCAGCGTCTTGCCAGACCCGGGCGGCGCCTCGACAATTATGTCCCGGCGTGCGGCGGCGGGCGGCCAGGTCGCGGCTTGGATGAGCGTGGGGGCGGCGACGCCAAAGACGCGCGTCGCGGCGTCCCGAAAAGGGGGCGGCAATGCGTCCATCACAGCCTTGTCCGCCAGCGGCGGCGCCCCTGCGGCCTGGCGCCCAGCCTTGGCCGCCACGAGCAGCGGCGCGACCGCGGTCGAGAGCTTTGGCCCGCCGGCCTTCCCCTCCTCTTTTTTCTTGCGATTCCTTTTCTTCTTGGTTGACACCGCGTCGTCGGGCTTGACGCCCGCCGCGACCTCACGCAGCGTGTCGGCTGCCGCCGCGGCAGCCCCGGCGGCCGCCGCCGGCGGCGGCGGCGCGTCCTCGTCGCCGTCGGACCAGTTGACGTCGTCCTCGGTCAGCTAGTGTGGAAGAGAAAAAGGAGCGGGCCGTGAGCGAGCGGAATGCGGCCGCCGCGCCGGCTGCACGGCCTATTCCCCCACCTCTCACCCGCTCCCTCTCTAATTCCTACCTCTGGCGCAGAATAGCACATGCCCTGGCACTGGCGCCGGGGCCCGGTGCGGCCGCGCTTGGGGCGGTCGGCCTTGCCCGTCGGCCGCTCGCTATCGTCCCCGGCCTTGCGCCGCTTCTTGGCCGCTTTGCGGGCGCAATAATCTTGGCCCATGATGGAGAGAGAGAGGGGTGGAGTGGGGAGCCAGCGGCGGCCACCACGCCGCGACGAGAGTGATGCGGCGCCAACGGCTCGCGCCGTACCCACTCCCTCGCCCGTCCCGCCGCCCCCACACCATGGCGGCCTGACCCCATGACGCCCGCATCTGCCGACTGAGAAAGACAGCCGTCCCGAGCCCGCCTCCCACGCCCTCCCACCCTTTTCGCCCGCCATGGCCAAGCGCGGCGCCGGCCTGCGCGAGCAGGTGCGTGTGGCGTGCCGGAGGGGCGCGCCCAGAGATGCTCGGCCCGGGTGGCGGCCGCGGGCGGCCGTCGCGGCGCGCGCGGCCGCCGGCCGGTGCGCGGCCTCGATCGAGGCCGCCGCCCCTCCATCGACCGCCCCCCGCACAGTGCGGACCATGTCTGAGGGCCGCGCACGCGCCCGGACGACCGCCGCCGCCCCCCGGCGCGCTGCGCGCCGCGCGACGCCTCCGACCCCGCCTCTCTTGCCTCCCCTCTCCTTCCAGGACCTGGCGTCACTTGACATCACCAAGCTGACCCCGCTGTCGCCCGAGGTCATCTCCCGCCAGGCGACGATCAACATCGGTAAGAGAGAGGAGAGGAGGAGGGAAGGAGGAGAGTGGCCGAGGCCCTGCCGCCCGGCCGAAGCCGCCGCGACCGCTACAGGATCAAGAGGGCGGGCAACGGCTGTGGCAGAGCGCGCGGTGAGCGCGCGCCCACCCCCACCATTATGCTCTTCTCTTCCTATCTAGGCACCATCGGCCACGTCGCCCACGGCAAATCCACTGTTGTCAAAGCCATATCCGGCGTGCAAACCGTGCGCTTCAAGAACGAGCTGGAGCGCAACATCACGATCAAGCTCGGGTACGCCAACGCCAAAATATATCGCGCGGCCGACCCGGCGTGCCCGCGCCCGTGGGCCTACCGCGCGTATGGGTCGTCCAAGGAGGACGCGCCCGCGTGCGATGTGCCCGGGTTCGAGGGGACGAAAATGGAGCTGCTGCGGCACGTGTCGTTTGTCGACTGCCCGGGTGAGAGAGGGGGGAGCCATGGGCCGCGGTGGCGCCACGCCGCGGCGCGGGCGCATCGCGCGGCCCGCGGCTGCGCGACCGGCTGCGATGGAAGAGAGGGGTGGGGCGCGCCCGCGCTCCCCTCCCACACCCCACACCCCCTCCCCCGCCCCTGCCAGGCCACGACATCCTGATGGCCACCATGCTCAACGGCGCGGCCGTCATGGACGGCGCCCTGCTGCTCATCGCGGCCAACGAGTCGTGCCCCCAACCCCAAACCTCCGAACACCTCGCCGCCGTCGAAATCATGCGCCTGCAGCACATCCTCATCCTGCAGAACAAGGTCGACCTCATCTCAGAGTCGGCGGCGAGCAACCAGCACGACGCGATCACCGCTTTCGTGCAGGGCACCATCGCGGAGGGCGCCCCCGTCGTCCCCATCTCGGCCCAGCTCAAGTACAACGTGGACGCGGTGTGCGAGTACATCGTCAAGAAGATTCCGGTGCCGGTGCGCGATTTCACGTCGCCGCCGCAGATGATTGTCATTCGGTCCTTTGACGTCAACAAGCCGGGGTCGGAAGTGGAGGACCTGAAGGGGGGGGTGGCGGGCGGGTCGATTCTCCAGGTAGGGGATGGGGGGAGGGAGGGAGGGTGGGGAATGGCGGCGGCAAGGGCGGCGGCCAAGAGGGCGGCGCGCCCGCCCGCCGCGCGCGCACCCGACCCCCCTCCCTCCTCCCACTCTCTCCACTCGCCAGGGCGTGCTGCGCATGGGCCAGGAGATCGAGATTCGGCCCGGCATCGTGACCAAGGACGCGGAAGGGCGGGCGGCGTGCGTCCCGATCTACTCGCGCATCGTGTCGCTCTTTGCGGAACAAAACGAACTGCAGTACGCGGTGCCCGGCGGCCTCATCGGCGTCGGCACGACGGTCGACCCCACGCTCACGCGCGCGGACCGGCTCGTGGGCCAGGTGGGGGACAGGGAGAGAGAGAGAGGGGTGCCGCGACTTACGCCGGGCGCGCGCGCACGCCCGCGCCGTTGCCGCCCGCGGCCATGAGCGCGGTCTCGGCGCGCGGCTGCCGAGGGCGAGAGAGGAGGCATGCGAGCGCCGCGCGCCCACCCACCCACCCCCCTCTCTCCCTCTCCCTCTCTCCTCTCTCTAGGTCCTTGGCCAAGTCGGCGCCCTGCCCGACGTGTTCACCGAGCTCGAAGTCAACTTCTTCCTGCTGCGCCGCCTGCTGGGCGTGCGCACCGCCGAGGGCGAAAAGCGGGGCAAAGTGTCCAAGCTGGCCAAGGCGGAAGTGCTCATGCTCAACATCGGGTCGTGCTGCACCGGCGCCCGCGTCGTGGCGGTGAAGGGCGACCTGGCCAAGCTGCAGCTGACGTCGCCGGTGTGCACGAAAGAGGGGGAGAAAGTGGCACTCTCGCGCCGCGTGGAAAAGCATTGGCGCCTCATCGGGTGGGGGTCGATCGTGGCCGGCGTCAAGTTGGAGTTGCCGGCGCGCAAGTGATGAGAGGCGAGAGGAGGAGGCGCACGTGCAAACGGGGGATTCAGGCTCACACACTTCTCTCCCTCCCCGCCGCCGCCGCCTGCTCTATCTTTTCCAGCAAGTGCGCGTTGCCGCCAGCCGCCGCCCGCGCGGCGGCGACGCGGGCTGCGAGAGCGGGAGTGGTGGTGGCAGCGCCGCTGCCGCCGCCACCACCGATCTCCCCAGCCCACGTCAGCAGCGCCGCCAGCTCGGCCGGCGGCGCGGCGGTGATAAAGGACAGCAGCAACGACGCGTTTCCGGCCTCGAAGCACGCCCTGATCGCCCAGTCGAGCCCGAGCGCGGCCGCCGCGCCGACGCCTCTCTCTCCCTTGAGCGCCCGCCCCAGCCTCCCGCCCGCCAGCGCCGTCGCCAGCCGCGCCCCGAGCTCGTCGCTCGCCCGCCCCAACGCTTCCACGTCGGCCACGGGCGGCAGCAGCCAGAGGGCGTCGCCGTCGTCGAGCGCGTCGACCGCGGCGCGCGACGCGGCGGGGCACGCGCCGGGCATGAGCACGCGCGCCAGCAAATTGCCGACCAACGGATCGCCAAACATGTCGGCCGTAAACGCGGTCGCCACCCGTGTCGCCGCGGAGGCGGTCATGCAGGCGGGCGGCGCGACGCCGCGCGCTGCGAGCGCGGCCAGGCACCAGCGAGCGCGCGCGTCGCGCCAGGGTTCGGCCGGGGGGCACGAGGTGCCGATGGCAACATCCAACAGCATCCCCAGCCGGCCACCGGGCGAGACCGCGCGCGCGGGCGGCGCGCGCGTCGCCTCGAGACCGAGCCACAGGGTGAGCGCGGCGCCCGCAGCGGCCGCGCCGTCGGCGGGGTCGGCGCCGCAGAAATCGGCCAAGAGCCAGTCGGAAGGAGGCGGCAGGCGGGAGCCAGGGGCCGGAAGCAGGGTCTTGGGGAGCGGGAGGGTGCGCGCCGGCGCCGGCGGCGCGACCCCTCGACCACCACCCATGACCCCAAACCCGAGCCAGGCGTGCGCGTACGCCTGCAGCAGCCGCGACCCCAACGCTTGCGCGGTGACGGCGTCCGGCTCGGCCCATTCCCCGGCCCCGCCGCGCGCAGCACGCGCGAGCGGCTTGTCCGCCGACGCGAGCGCGCCGACCGCCGCGGCGGCCGCGGCGGCCGCCGGCTCCAGCGATTGGGGCGTCATCGCGGTGGACAGCAGGCGCAGGCCCAGCATCTCGGCGCCGGGCGGGAGGAGGCGGATGGCCGAGAGGAGGGTGGGCAGAAGGGGAGGGTCAGGGGGCGAGGCCGCCAACACGACCGCGGCCGCCACTTCCAGCGCGGCCAGCCCCACGAGCGCGACCTGGGCGGTCGCCGCGTCGTGCGTCGTCCAGGACGTGGCGGTGGCGGGTGCGATGGCGGCCGCGGACGCCACCGCGTGCCCGAGTGCCGCCCACGCCGCCCCCGCGAGCGGCGGCGCACCGCCGGGCGCCGCCGCCGCCGCCGCGGCGAGCACGGCGCGCACGAGGTCGGCCGCAACGACGGCGCGCACGGCGTCGGTTGCCGACGCGGTAGCGCCCGCAAAGCAGGAAGCAACCGCGTCGAGCGCGGCGGCGACCAGGTCGGGCCCCGCCCCCCCCTCTTCAGGCTTGGCCAGGCTGCTCCCTGCCAACGCCTGCCCCAGCCTGCCGGCGGCTTCGCCGCCCACGCTGCAGGCGACCGACGCCATGGCGTGCAGGGCGGCGGCCAGGCGGGACGCGGGGAGCGGGTCGCCGCGCGCCCACGCCGCGCCGGCGTCGGCCAGCGCTGCATCTTCCAGCACCCACGCCGCCTCGGCCGCCAGGGTCGCGGCACACGCGGGCGAGACGACGGCATCGTCCCGGCTGCGCACGGCGGCGTCGAGCAGGCGAAAGGCGGCGGCAGAGGAGGAGGGCGAGTCAGAGTCGCGATGGCCCATGATCAAACACGGCGCCAGGCCGGCCACCGCGTCGTCCAGGCGCATGCAAGGCACGCCCTTGGCGACAAAGGCGGCCCAGGCGCGCAGCGCGGGCGGCGCGAGCGTCGCGTCGGCGCCGCCGCCCGCGCCCGCGAGCGCTGCTGACACAGCGGCGCCGGGGGCGCCGGAGTCGGCCAGCAGGCGGGCGTGGGAGGCCGCAGCGGAGGCCAGGGTTGCGATCGCGTCCAAAGCGGCGGCGCGCGCCGCTGGGCGCGCGCCGGGGTCGCCCGCGAGCGCGGCCAGCGCGCCGCCCGCCGCCGCCGTGGCGGCCGCGGCCGCGGGGCCGCCCGCCAGGCCCGCCGCGTGCAGCAAAGCGATGGAAGGCGCTGGGTCAGCGTCGCGGTCGGCGAGGTGGGAGGCCAGCGCGGGGCCCAGGCCGGCGGCAAACGCGGCCGCGAGGATATCGCCGCCAAACGCCGCGTCGGCGTCCCCGCCCCCTGCCTCGTCGGCCGCCGGCCGCGTCCAGGCCGCCACCGGGTGCGGGCGCACCGCCGGCGCGCGCGAGACAAAGGCGGGCGAGGCGGCGCCGGCGGCGGCCCACACCGGCGCCGCGTCGACGCCGGCGCCCGTCGGCGCGGCCAGCGCGGCCAGCGCGCCCACCGCGGACGCCGCCGCCGCGGGCGTGCTTTCGGCCACGCCCGCGGTCAGGGCGCGCCCGGTGCGGAGGCGGGCGGCGGCCAGGACGTCGCGCCAGGTGAGACGAGGGGCTGGGGTGGGAAGGTCGGCGCCGCCGTCGAGCGCGACCGCCTCCCCCGCCGGCGCCGCCCCCGCCACCACCACCACTGCCCGCAGCAGCCCCAACCCCGCGCTGCGCTGAGCGGGCAGGGCGGAGCGGGCGAGGGCGGCGGCTTCGGCGAGGGTGTACCCTTCCCCTGTCGCGTCCGACCGCAGCGGGTCGCGCTGCAGGGCGTCGGCCGGGATTGAGACGGCGGGGGCGAGGGCGAGGGGGGTGCCGTCGAGGGCGAAGCGCACGCGGGCGGCCAGGTCGGCGGGGGTTGGCGGGGGCTCGTCGGCGGCGGCAGCGGCCGCGGGCGGGAAGCACGCCGTCGACGGCGCTGGCGGCGCCGGCGCCGCCTCCTCCTTCACCTCGCGCTTCTTGGCCGCGCCGCGCGCCCTCAAAAAGTCGACCGCCGACGGCGGCAGCCGCGCGGTCACCTCCCCCACCGCGTCCGCCACCTGGAGCGGTGTCATGGCGGCCAGCATGGCGTCCGACGATTCGGGCGCGGGGTGCGGGGGGGTCGGTTGTGGGAGGGCGGCAGGGTCGGCGTCGCGGCGGCGCGCGAGCGAAAACTGAGTCAAGAGGGAAAAAGAGATCGGCGCCGTCGCCCGCCGCGCTCCCCATCCATCAACCACACCACGCCCTCCCTCCTCTCTCCGGACCTTGCTCTCGCGGCGGTGACCCGCGCGCGGAAACCCGGCCGCTGGCCGCGGCACGTCCCGCGGCGCGGTGGGCGCCCGCTCCACGACGTCGCCCACCAAGTTGAGCGCGGGGCCGACGAGCGGCGGTGGGGACGCGCTTGGTGCGGCCAGCCCGCCGCCCGCATGCGGCGGCCGCGTGGCGGGCGCGGGGCGAGTTGACACCGTGGCCGCAGGTGATGGCGCAGCTTGCCTCGCCTGAAACTGGGCCTGGGGGCGAGGGGGAAGCGGCGGCGTCGGCGCTCGTCGGAGCATCGGCCGACCCGACACGCCGCCCCGCCCCTCCGCCCTACCTGCTCCGAGAGCAGGTCCAGCTCGTCGTCGCCCGCGCCGGGGCGGCGGGCGACCATGGCGCGAGGAGGGGAGGGATCTCTCGACAGGACTGACGGCCGTCGCGGCGACAGCGGCACTCCCTGTACGGCCTCGTCTGCGTGCGTCGGGCACCCTCGCCCGCCGTCGCCCGCGATCGCCCCCGCCTTGCTCCTCCACCTCACGTGCTAAAGGTGATTGCAGAGTTGTTTTGGGAGGCGACAAAGCGCCGCGACGCCGCGGCCAGCCCCGCATCGCCGCGACCGCACGCGGCATTGGCCCCCGCTGCAGCGCGCGGCCGCAGGCGGCGCTCGTCTCGTTGCGCATAGTTTATTCGACCCTCGCTTTGGCCGGCATCAAACCAGCGCGCGCTCACGATCCCCCGTCCCCGCATCACCGTCCCCAGCCTCGACGCGAGATGCCGCCCCGCCCCCCCACCGCCCTCGCCTCCCTGGCCCGCCGGTTGAGCGATGAAGCAGTGGCTCATTCGCCCTCATTTCACAAGAAACCACCCTCTCCCGGCGTCGGCTCGGCGGACCGCGACCTGGCCGCGCTGCGCGCCGCGCTCGCGTCGCTCTCCCCCCGCCAACTCGCCCGCGTGCTGCAGAGCGCGGGTGTAGATGCCGATGGGAACGATGGCGACGTGCACACGCTGGTGGAGGCGGGCGTGCTGGCGGCCGACGCGCTCGCGCGCGACGGCGGCGGCGTGGCGGCACACAGGTCGGTGGCCAAGCCGCCGCCCGCGGCGGGCGCCATTCGCGTGCTGGCGCGCGCGAGCGACGGGTCCGCGGACGCGCCCCGGGCGCCGGCCGCCGACGCCGCCGTGGTGCCGACGCCCGCCGACGCCGACGCCGCGGCGAGCGCCGACGCCGCGCCCGACACGCCCACCGGCGGCGCCCAGTTTGCGCGGGACGCGGTGGTGGCGTTGAATTCCGAGGATTCGAGCGTCGTGGCGATGGCGGCCTGGTGCGTGCGGGGGATATTGGGGGGTGGAGGAAAGAATGTTTGGGGGGCAAATTGCAGATTCTGCACTGGCCCACTTTTTCCTTCACCAACGCCCTCCTCTCCTCCCCTTAGGGCCGTCACCCGCTGGCTCACCTTACGCCCGTCCCAGTGGGCCCATATCACCGACTCGCGCGCCGTGGAACCCCTGGTCGCCGCCCTGCTCGCCCCGGGCGAGGCACGCGCGTGCGCGTGCGCCGCGCTCGCGCTGCGCGCCTACGCCAGCGCCGGCGGCGCCGACGCCCAGGCCGAAGCCGCGCGTGCAGGGGCGGTGGGGGCGGCGGTGGCGGCGCTGGCGCCGGCGGAGGACGACGCGGCGTGGACAGACGCGGCGCGCTCGGTGGGCGCGGCGCCGGCGTCGGCGCTCGCCGCGCGCGCGTCCCAGTCCGAGGCCGTCGTCGCCCTCCTCGGCGCTCTCACGCGCGGCAACGACGCCCTAAAACTGGCCGCCGTCTGCGCCGGCGCCGTCCCCATCCTCGCGTCCCTGCTCGGCGCCCCCTCGCCGCAGCTCGCCGCCGCGGCCGCCGCGTCGCTCCAACCCCTCACCTCCCTCCCCGCCGCCCGCGACCGCCTGCGCGCCGCTCCGGGCGCCCTGCCCGCCCTGTGCCGCCTGCTGACGACGCGCGTTGCGGGCGCGCCCCGGTCGGCGGCGGCGTCGCTGCAAAACCTGGCGCTCGACGCAGAGTCGGCGCGCGCGCTCGCCGACGCGGGGGCGGTGCCCGCTTTGGCCCGCGCGCTGGCGGGTGGCGCGGTTGGTAAAACCAGGGCGGCCGCGTGTGCCGCGCTGGCCAATTTGGCCGCGCTCGACGCTGAGAGCGCGGTGCCCGCGCTCGCGTCGTCGGGCGCGCTCGACATTTGCCTCGCCATGCTGGCCCGCACGGTCGACCGCCAAGCACCCAAAGACGCGGCCATCGTCCTCTTCGCCGCGTCCGAGACCGACGCCGGCCGCGCCGCCCTCGTCGGCGCCAACGCGCCCGCGTGGCTCGCGTCTGCCCTCGCCGACGGCGGCGCCGCTGCGCGCCTCCCCACCCTCGACGTCGCCCACCGCCTGGCCGTCAGTTCCCCCGCCGTCTCGTCCTCCCTCATCTCGCGCGGCCTGCTGGCGTCGCTGCTGGCCATCGCGCGCGCCGACCCCGACGCGCGCAACCGTGCGCTCGGGCTGCTGCACGCCCTGGCGTCCTCCGACCCCCACGCGCCCGCCGCCCTGGGCGCGGCCGGCGCGGCCGACACGTTTGCATGCCTGGCCGAGGCGGCGGCGGACGAGGTGGAGGAGCTGTCGCGCGCGCGCGTCCCCGTGCCGCGCGCCGTGTCCCGCCTGCTCGCCCGGGCGGTGCGCCTGCTCACCCTGACCGCGGCCGAGCCCGACAACCATGCCCTGCTGGCGCCCGCGGCGCCGGCGCTGCGCCGGCTGGCGCGCCGGCTCATGGCGTCGCCGCACGACGGCGCGAGTGCGGCGGGCCTGGATTTGTGGGGGGCGGTCGCTTGATGGTGGCGGTTGGGTGGTGGTGCTGGTTTGGGAGGCGCGTGTGTTAACTTGGTGCGCGAAGTCGTGCGGCGTGTGGGACTCCCCTCTTTCTTCTCTCGCGCGCGCCTTTTCGCCTCTGCGCGCCCTTAAATTTCCCCCCCCCCCCCCCCCCCCCCCGCACGCGCAGCGTGCACCCGACCCGTGGATGGCGGCACGCGAATCCAACACCGCCGTTTCCTCCCCTCCCTTTCCCTCACTCTAGTGCGGCGCGGCCCACGCCTTGATGTAAAAGCCCGGGTCGGGCATCGAGTAGACCCCCCCAAAGTTGTAGCACTCGCCCGCGGTCACGCCCTTGTCGTCCGGGGGGCGTTTGGCGAGCGGGAGCTCGAGAATGCGCTCGCCGCTGTCTTCGCCGCGGTCGTGGCACCCCCACGTCTCGTACACGACCTCCTTGTGCGGCACCGCCACCGTCATCTCCACGATGTTGTGCGCGCCCTGGTTGGTGATGTACGTCTCGATCTTGTACATCTGGCGGCCGTCGCGTTGCCACGTCTCCTTGATCTCGGCGACAAACTCGACCGGCGCGTTTTTGGTGTCGGCCGCGCGCACCGACTGCATGACCACCTGGCCGTTGCCCTCGCCCACGACCTCGCCCAGCTTGCGCGCGGGCTCTTCCGGGGGAGGAGGGGCGGCCTTCGCCAGGGCGGCCTCCTCGGCCGACCCGGGCGCAGGGGCGCCGGGCGCCTCCGTTTTGGGCTTGCCGTCCTTGGAGTCCCACAGAAGGACACCGTCGGCGCCAGTGTACTGCAGCACGCCTTCGTCAGTGACGGTCACGTACGCCCCTTCCCCGCCCGCCGTCTCGGTCGCCCACCCCGCGGGCTCGCCCGCGTCGTTGGCCAGCACCAGATTCCCGTCCTCCTGGTTGTTGAGCGAGGACCCGGTCACTTTCTTGCCGGTCAGCACGGTCGGCTTGCCCTGCAGCTTGAAGATGGTGAGGCAGCCGTTGTCTTCCAGGGTGAGGCGCGCGGTGTCGTTGGGCGACACGATGTACTGTCCGGGCAGCAGGGACTCGCCAGAGGCCAGGGAGGTGAGGCCGTCCTCCTTGGGCTTTTCCTCGGGCCACGACATGGTCGGTTTGGGGGGGTGGCTGCGCAAAAGGGGACGGAGGCGGCGGTTGGCGGCCCGGCATCGGCCGGCGCGACCCCCACTCCGGGCGCGCGGATGGCGACGTGAACGCTACATTCCAGAGCAAGCAAAAGGGGGCGCTCCTTGCGCTGAACCGTGCGTGGGCGGCGCTTGGAGGCCGCGTCCGCATGGCCGCAATCTGCAGCCGCCCGCGCTGGCTCCCGAGCGCCAGGCGGGTCAACGCCCGCCGCGGCGATCCTGTTTAATGTGATACGCACCTGGTGGGGCGGCGGAGGGTCGGAGTGCGGCGGACGAGGCCGGAAGAGTGGGAGCGGCAGAGAGCGGGCCGGTGACCAGGCGCCCCCCTCGCTCTCCCCGCCTCGATCGATCCAGGTCGCTCGATGACACGCACACACACCCCTCTCAGCTACCGCTGCGTGTCTTGATCGGTGAGACCTCCATAGGCCGCGCCGTGGCGCCCGCGCTCGAGCGCGCCGCTTGCGGCGGCCGCCACCACCTCCTTTGCCGCCGAAATCGCCCGCTCCACCCCCCCATCCCCCACCTCGCTCGACGTCACCGCCCGCACCCGCCCCCGCATGGCCGCCACGCGCACGCCGCGGTCGGCGAGGCCGGTCACCAAATCGTCGGCCGTCAGCGGCGCGCCCGCCTGGGGCCCGAAGACGACGATGTTGGAGTCGGCACCGGGCAGGACGAGGAGGTGGGGGATGGCGGACAGGCCGGCGGCGAGGGCGGCGGCGCGCGCGTTGTCGGCGGCGAGCGCGCGCCAGCCGGCGAGCGCGAGGCGCGCGGGCGCGGCCAGCAGGCCGGCCTGGCGCATGCCGCCGCCCAGGGCCTTGCGAGCGCGCCGGGCGCGGTCGATGAAGGGGGCAGCGCCGCACAGGACCGAGCCGACCGGGGCGCCGAGGCCTTTCGAGAGGCACAGGGAGACGCTGTCGGCCGACGCGCACGCGGCCGCCAGCGGGCGCGGGTGGTCGGGATCGATTTCTCCCCGCGCCATGAGCGCCGCCGCCGCGTTGGCCAGGCGGGCGCCGTCGAGGTGCACGGGGACGCCCGCCGCGGACGCGGCTTCCTTGACCGCCGCCATGTGGGCCAGGCTCACGACCGCCCCCCCACACCGATTGTGCGTGTTTTCCAGGCAGACGAGGGCGGGGAGCGCAAAGTGGGGGTCGTCGGGGGCGGCGAGCGCGGCGGCCAGCGCGTCGAGGGGTAGCTCGCCGTTGAGCGCATTGGGCAGCGTGTGGAGGGCGACGCTGCCCAGGGTGGACGCGCCGCCTTGTTCATAGACAAAAATGTGCGACTGGGGAGGAGAGAGGGGCGCGGCGTGTGAGGTGGAAGGAAGCAAGGGCCACCACCCTCCTCTCCCTCCTCTTCTCTCCCTGCCTGGTCTCCCAGCACGACCGCCGACCCGCGCTTCTCCACGTGGCTCAGCATGGCGCACAGGTTGCCCATGGTGCCGCTCGGGACAAACACGGCGGCCTCCTTGCCCGTCGCCGCCGCAGCTTCCGCCTCGAGCGCGGCGACGGTCGGGTCCTCGCCCCACACGTCATCCCCCACTTCCGCGGCCGCGGCTGCCGCGCGCATCTCGGGCGTGGGGAGCGTGAATGTGTCGGAGCGGAGCTCGACGGCGGCCATGGCGGCGACGGAAGAGTGTGGAGGGAGCGCGGCGCGGCTTGCGACACACTCTCAGCGCCGCCGCCCGCGCTCGCGGCCGCCCGCGCGACCGCAGGCCCACGAGTCCACCCCGGCCACCGCGCGGGCGCTCGATCGCGCCCCAATTATGGCCGCGCGCGCTGGCGCAACCCCGTTCGCCGTCAAGCTGTGGACCACCAACCAGCACGCGACCGCCCAAGTGCTGCGCTTGGCCGACGGCGCGGTCGTGGCGGCGGCGTCGACCGCGGAGAGGGGTTTGCGCGGCGAGGGCGGCGCTAGCTTGCGCCCGACCAAGGAGGTGAGACAGGGAGAGAGAGAGGGGTCGTGGGCTGGCAGAGGAAAGGAAGAGGCGGCCGACCGACGGCACCCTTCCTCTCGGCAGACCTGCGCCCGCCTTGGCGCCCTCCTCGCCGAGCGCGCCGCCGCTGCGGGCGTCTCGGCCGCCGCCTGGCGCCGGGCCCGCGGCCAGCGCTACCACGGGCGCGCGGCCGAGCTGCTGGGGGCGGCGCGGGCGGCGGGCCTGAAGCTGACGTAGGGAGAGGAGGGAGAAAGAGAGAGGGGGTCGGCCGGCCCTCCTTTCCTCCCTCCCCGCCCCGCCCCACTGCCCGCACTGCAACACAAGTTCACACGCACGCACACGCTTCTCACTTGCCCTCGCCCCCGCCTCCCGCTTTCTCGGTGCAGTGCCGGCAAAACCAGCGCCCCTTGGGCGTTTCAGCCAGCCCCGCGCACTCGTAGTGAAACCACTCCACCGGGCAGTCCGGGTTGTCGCATGCGATCATGGCGCCAAAGGACACGCGCTGGCAGTAGCAGTAGAGGGGTTCGGCGGGGTCGACAAAGACGGCGGGCGCGCCGCCGCTGCGCGCGCCGGACCGCGGCGCCGCGCCGCCGGCCTTGCGCCGGGCGCCGCCGCCGCCGCCGGCCCTGGGCGCGGCCATCACCCCCGCGGCGGGGTCGGCGGGCAGGCCGGCGGCCTCGCGTTCGCGCGCGAGGTCCGCGTCAAACGCCGCCAGGTCCATGTCCAGGCGCCGAATCTTGGCGTCGACGTCGTCATAGATTTGTTGGGCCAGCTGCGCCTTTTCGTTTGAGTACTGGATGACCTGCGGAGACAGGGAGGGGGGTTGTCGGCGGCCGCCGCGTCCCCGCCCTCTGCGCCCGCATGCCGCCCTCCCGTCCCTCCCGACCTGCTTCATGTCGGCCTCCATGCGCTCGCGCAGGGCGCGCAGCTCGCCCTCGGTCGCTGCCTTGGGCCGCTTGGCCGGCGGCGGGCTCCCCGCCGCGGCCGCCGCGGTCGCCGCGGCCGCCGGCCCCAGCAGGCACGCGCGCGCGTTGGCGTCGGCTTTGGCTTGGAGGGCGGAGCACTTGCCGTCCAGCTCGCGCAGCAGCGCAAATGTGCGCTGCAACTGGGCGGGCAGCTCGGCCGTCGAGTCGACAAACGAGCGCAGGTAGGCGGACGCGTTGGCGGCCGACATATGGAGGGGAGGGGTGGGGCGGGCGGGGCCGAGTCGGGGCCGCGCCGCGCGCGGTTTGCGGGCGAGACGGCGGCGTCTTTTGCCGCCCTTCGTCTCTCTCTTCCCGGACAATGCACCCACACACAGCAGGAACCACCACCCACCCCACACAACACCAGCAGCAACACCGACGCTCAACCATCAAATCATTTCGAGCGCGCGCACGTACGAGTTGGGCAGGTGGTCGGGCACCGCGTCCGGCGTGAGCAGGATGCGGGCAAAGGCGGCGCGGGGGGCGGCCAGGACGAGGGCGGTAGGTGGGGGGGGCGGGCGGAGGGGAGGGGCGGTGGCGTCTTCTTCGGCCGCTGCTGCGCGCACGACGCGCCTCACGCGCCCGGGCGCCCCTGCCGCCGCGCCCGCCTCGCGCGTCGCATCCAAATCGCCCTCGTCCTTGCGCACGGGGGTCAGCCCTGCGGCCGCGGCCGCCGCCGCCGCCGCTGCGGCCGCCGCGTCGGCCGCGCTCGCGCCGCCCGCCGCGGCCGACAGCTCGCCCGGGGGCAGCACCCACAGCAGGCGCCCCGCGACGAGCAGGGGCTCCGTTTTGTCGGCGGCCAGGGCGGCCTCGGCGTCGGCCGAGTCGGCGCGCGTGGCAGGCGCGGTCGCGGCGTCGGGCGCGGGCGGCGTTGCCGCGCCGCCCACCTCAACCACACGCCGCCCGCCCGCGTCCCGCAGGGCGACCGCGCGCGCGTCCGCCGCGGCGGCGTCAGCGGGGGAGAGGAGGGGCGGGGCTTCGGCGTCGTCGCCGCCGGCCGCCCTCTGCCGCGCCGCTGCCAGCCCCGCTTCCGCCTCGACCACGAGCGCCGCCGCGGCATCCGCCCCCACGCCATCGTCCGCGTCCACCAACCGCCGCAGGCTGGCCAACCCCGCCGCCGGCGGCGGCGAGGGCGGCGCCCCCCCCCCGGCCACCACGTCGCGCAGCTCGGCGCCTGCCGCCGCCAGCGCGTCCACCGCGCCCGCCGCCGCGACCGTGACCGCGCGCCGAATTTCAGCCGCCGCCATGCGCACCGGGGACGCGGCCGACAGCTCGATCAGGGCCCCTTCGACCGACGCAAGCGAGAGCCGCGGCACGACGTCCGCAGCCAGCACGACCGACGTCACGTGCGGCGCCATGGCCTCGGCGAGCGGTTCGGAGAAGACGGCCGCGGGGCCGAGCGCGATGCAGGTGACGGGGCCGAGGCCGGGCACGCCGCCGCGCTCGACAAGCAGCGCGGTCAGCACGGCCGCGACCCCGCCCCCCATGGAATGCCCCACGATGCGCAGGGGCCACCCCGGGTAGGCGTCCGCCGCGGCGGCGAGCGCCGGAGCCGTGTTGCAGTGGACGTACGTGGCGGCGCGGAGCATGCCTTCGTGCACGCGCCCGCTCACGCCGTTGAGCGTGACCTCCATCGGGCGGGCCGACAGGTTGGACAGCATGTCGCCCGCCTGCAAGGAGCCGCTGCGAGGGGTGGGGTGGGTGGGGGGGTGGGCTGGGCGCGCCCCGCCCCGCCCCTCGTCCCACGTCCTCCGCCCTCCGCCCCACCGAATGCTCAGCACGATCCGCTGCCCCGCCTCGTCCGCCGCCACAAAGTGGCACGGCCGCGAGACGGAGGACGTCCAGTCGGCCATGATGAGCGCGGAGCGCGCGACGCCGGCGAGCTCGCACGCGGCGGCGCTGTTTGCCGCCGCGCTCGCGCCGCCTGCGGCGTCAAACTCGACCGCCTTGACCGTGTGCATGAGCGCGTAGGACGAGAGGGAGACGAGGTGGCCGGCCGCGGCGGCGTAGCCGTAGGCGGCGCGCGCGTGCAGCGCGGCGGCGACGAGGTCGGACGCGCGCGGGAGAGGGGGGAGGGAGTCGTCGCCGTCTTGGCCTCCTGTTCCCGCCTCTCCACCACCCTCCTCCCCACCGCCAGTCAAATCCACGGCCGCCGACGCAAACAGTTTGGCGTCAGCCGCCAGCCGGGCCGCGTGCCGCGGCGCGAGCACGACGGGCGCAGCGGGATCCAGCGGCAGCAGCGACCACAGGCGCAGCCGGCGCGCGGTGTCGAGCATGAGCGCGACAAAGGCGCGCATGGAGGCCGCGCGGCGGGCGGATTCGGCCGCCTTGCGCGCGGCGGCGGTGGGGCGCGGCGCAAGGATAGGAGACGAGGGGGTGGCGGCGGCGTCGCCGCCGCCTCCAGCCGCCCGCAGCCACCTCCGGCGCCGCACAAAATCACCGATGCGCTGGCTGGCGCGCCCGCCGCGGCGGGCGTGGGGCAGGTGGGCAAACACCGACCCGTACGACCAGCCGTCGCCGTCTGCGTCGTCGTCGGCGGCGACCGCCCATCCGCCGCCCTCGGCGGGGGGGGCGAGCAGGGGGACGGGCTCGCCGGCGGCGTCCGACCAGGCGGCGCGCTCCAGGGGGCCGGGCGCTTGCCTGGGAGAGGAGGAGCGGGGAGGGTCGGCCGTGCGGCGACCGTCGCCACGCCCCACGCCTCGACCTTTGCCACCTCGCCCCCTTCCCCACCCCCCCTACCATCCGAAACCGTAGAAGCGCTGGTTCTCAAACACCTCGGCCGGCGCCCGCGCGCTGCCGTCGCCCGACGCCGCGCGCACGTCGTCCGGCAGGCCCCACATTGTCGGGCGGGGGAGCCAGTCCCGCAGGGCGCGGGGAGGGGGCGGGGAGCGAAGGGATGGCGCGCCGCGGGCGGGCGCGCGCGAGTCAGCAGCGCTGCATGGCCGGGCGACAGCCGACGGCCGGGGCGACAGAGTCGGCGACCGTGTGAGCGTCACTGCAGGCGGTGTCGGGAGGGGAGAGGAGGGATGAGAGTGAGCGGCCGACGATGGCGCACACGGCCGCGGTTGCCGTGCGCTCCCGCCCACAGTCGGCCGCGCATGCAGCGCCCGCCCGCCCCCACGCGCGCGCCGCTCGCGCGGCCCGCCCCCCGCGGGGCGCCGCCGCGCGCCGCGCGCGCGATGCCGCCGCCGCGCGCCGCGCCGGCCGGCGTCGAGTCGCTCGGCGCGCTCTCCCCCGCCGTGGAGGCCGCCATCGAGGCCGGCCTGACAAACTGCCTGTCGGACACGGACCTGGACCTCGGCCCCCGCGCGGTGCGCCACGCCGGCAAGGTGCGCGATACGTACCTCCTCGGCGGCCTGGCCATCCTCGTGACGACAGACCGGCTGTCCGCGTTCGACCGTGCGCTCGCCTCAATCCCGTTCAAGGGCCAGGTGCTCAACCAGACTTCCGCCTGGTGGATGCACAACACGCACGACATCGTGCCCAACGCCCTCCTGGCCACGCCCGACCCGTGCGTGAGCGTCATGACACGGTGCGACGTGGTGCCGATCGAGTTTGTGGTGCGCGGATTCATGACTGGCAGCACGAGTACCAGTCTGTGGACGCACTACAACAACGGCGAGCGAAACTACTGCGGCAACGCCTTCCCCGACGGCATGACCAAAAATCAGAGGCTGGAGCGCAACGTGGTGACGCCCACGACCAAAGCCGCCGACCACGACGAGCCGATATCGCCGAAAGAGATTGTCGCGCGCGGCCTCGCGACCCAGGCCCTCTGGGACGCCGCGTCCGCCGCCGCCCTCGCCCTCTTTGCCCGGGGCCAAGCCGTCGCCCTGTCGCGCGGCCTGCTCCTTGTCGACACCAAGTACGAGTTTGGCGTCGACGCCGAGGGGGGTCTGCGGCTGATCGACGAGATCCACACGCCCGACTCGTCCCGCTACTGGTTGGCCGACACGTACGAAGACCGTGTCGCGGCCGGCTTGGAGCCGCAGTCGATCGACAAAGAATTCGTGCGGCTCTGGTTTCGCGAGCGCTGCGACCCGTACGCCGACGCGGTGCTGCCCGAGGCGCCCGCGCCGCTGGTGGCCGAGCTGTCCCGTCGCTACGTCACGCTGTACGAGCGCATCACGGGGCTCCCGTTTGTGCCGGCCGACGGGAGTGTGCCGGCCGGGCAGCGGATGGCGGCCAACACGCGCGCGTGCTTGCTCGAGCTGGGGGCGAATCTCGAGTGAGGAAGGAGGGCAGGCAGGTGGTGGCGGGTGTGAACCCCAGGGGATCTGCGGCGGGACACACTTGGTCACACCACCCCTCTATTTCTTCTTCTTCTTCCCCCACCGCTCCTGGTACTCCGGGTCCCCCTCCCCCCGCGCCCAGCTCAACAGCCCATCCACCACCTTCTTGGGCACCGACGGGAGCGCCTCGAACGCGTCAAACATTTCGACAAAGTCGGCGTTGGCGTCGCGCAGCGAGCCGTCTTTTGTCGGCACGCCCCGGATCGGCGCCAGCCTCCGCCGCGCCGCGTCCAGCGTGGCCTGCAGGATGCGCTTCTCGCCCAGGCGCAGGGAGGCGGCGACGCGGGCGCGCGGGGTGAGCGTGGCGTCTTGCAGCAGCTTGGTGTCTTCCTCGGCGCCGCCGACGTAGGCCGACAGCCGTTCGCGGCACTCGCCCAGGAGCAGTTGCAGCACTTCATACTCGTTGGCCGGGCTGACGACCACGTCTTTCTCAAAGGTGACCGCCGCCAGCTGCGCGGGGTCTTGCAGGCGGGCGAGGCGCAGGTAGGAGAGGAGTTGCAGCGGGAACCCGCCGCGCTTGATGGGAAACGGTTGGCCGTCGGCGAGGCCGACGGCATCCAGGATCTGGAGTTTCGTCGACCGCATCCTGTCTGTCGCGGCCAGGCCGACCGTGACCGTGAGGCAGTCGGCGTCGCCGCCGCGCGCATCGACCGCGCCGGTCGCGAGCAACAACTCGCCATTCGGCCGCCCGTCGGCGACGTCGACCGCGTCGCCCGGCGCGTACGCGCGGTTGGCGGTCAGCACTGCGGCGCCGCGGGCCTCGTCGTAGTCGAGGACCGCGGCGTCGGGCGCGCCAGACCGCGACGCGCGCGAGAGCACGGGCAGCAGCGCAAAGCAGCCGGCAGCCGGCAGGTAGGCCGCGGTCGCGGTCACGACCGCAACAGCGCTCCGAAACGCGTCCCGCGAGAGCCAGGGCGGAGCGGTGCCGCCCGCAGCTTCCACCAGGCGCGCGTGCGCCTCGTCGAGCGCGGCGTCGCGCGCGCGCGCCTCGGCGAGCGCGGGAGACCCACGCAGGAGCACCGCACGCTCCTCATCTGCCCACAGGACGGGCGTGTCGACCGTCGCGGGCAGCGTGGCGAGCAGCGGCGCCCACTTGGGCGTACCCCCCCCCGCCGCCCCGCGCTCGGCCGCCAGCCACAGCGCGAGCGCGGTCACGTCGTCCGCGCCGGCGGCTAGGGCGCCGGCCGCGGGGTGGTCGGCGGCGTCGACCGCGGTGACGGCCAGGTCGCCGGGCACGGTGAAGAGAGGCTAAGAGGGGTGAGGGGGGTGGTGGTTGGACGCCCGCCGCCGCTCGGCCCATGCTCCGCACTCCGCACTCATTCTCCTCTCTTCCACACCTCTCCCGGCGCCACCGCGCGCGCCGCGGTGAGCGCGCCGTCGGCGTCAGGCTCGGCCGCGGGCGGGGGCAGGCCCTGGGCTTCCACCAGCCATGTCATCAGGGCGGCCGTGTCGGGCGACGCGGTTGTGGAGGCCGCGGGAGGGAGCAAGGGGCGGCCGCGGCGTGGCGCGGGCAGCGGGGCGCCGCGGCGGCGCCCAATGCGGGGCGCCCGCAGGCCGGCGGGCGCCGCCCGGGGGCCGGCAGGGGCGATGGCGCGCATGGCGTGCGGCGGGCCGGCGACAGAATGTGTGCGCCGCGCGCTGGCCGGCGTGAGCCGCTTTGCGAGGGTCGGCAACAAGCACAGGGTCGAGGCTACTGCCTTCCGCGCCTTGCGTGGTACGCAGCGACTCACAGCGTTGCGCTCGCACGCCGGCGGCAACCGCTGGACTGGCCGCCCGCCCGTTAAAACGAGGCCCGCGCCGGCGGGTCGCACTACCACCCAGCCGCGCGTCCGGCCTCCGGCGCCGGGCCACCCCGCCCTCTCGCCCCCGAACAACTCGCCACTCGATGACCACCGCCGCTCTTGTCCCCGTGCCGGTGTCCGTGCCCGCGTCGCCCAAGCCGTGCGCGATGGCGGCGTCGCCGCATGCCGCGCAGCTGCCCGCGCCCGACACGGCCGCCGCGCTGCCGGCCCTTTCTTGTGACGCCAAGGCGACGTTAGCTGTGAGTGAACAATGGCGGTTGGGGGGGTCGGCCGGGCGCGGCGCGCGCGGTGGCGCGACGACGACATTGCTACCCCTTTGGCCCGCCGCGGCCTCTTCCGGCGCCGGGCGCCCGTGCCGCTGCCGCAAGGGATCGTGTTTTGATTACGCGGTCCTTAGAGGGCGGCACTAGCGCGCGCGAAGCCCCAAACGTCGCCCCGCCGCCCACCCCCATCCATCCCCTTCATCGCCAGCCCGCGCTCGATGGGTTCGCCATCTCCATCCTGCACGAAGCCTTGCTAGAAGCTTTCCGCGCCCGGTTCGACTTGGCCCGCATCCGGGTCCACGCGGGCGCGGGGCGCGAGTGCGGCGAGGAGGACTATGAGACGCCCGCCGCAAAGAAGCCCTGAGAAGGGATGCTAGGCCGTCGCTGCGCCCTGGAGCGGTCGATTTTGCCACCACCAACGCCCACAACGGGCACCGCCCGAGACATGCGCCCCCCAGTCCCCACGCCGCGCTTGGGCCGGTGCCCCCTGCCCAACGCGATGCAAGAGATGAGAGAGTGCGGGCCTCCGACTGCTGTAACGCGGGAGAGCCTCATGAGTGTGGTGCTGGGCTTGCAGCGAACCAGGCGCGTCGTGTGCGTGCCCCCGAAACCGCGCCGCCCTCTCCCCCTTCTTCCCCTTCCTTCCCTCATCATCACTCCTCCTCCTCCTCTTCCACCACCAGCGTGCGGTCGCCCATGCCCGGCGACGCGGGCGCGACGCAGGTCAGGGCGAGCGAGTCGTCGGGGTCGGTCGACAGGCGGCGGCGCGCGCCGTCGCCGGCGCGCCGGCCAAAGCAGGACGCCAGCCAGGAGGAGCGGCGAACGGCGGGCGCAGGGGCGGGCGCGCGCCCGCCGCGCGCCCCCGTCCCACTCTCGACCACTTTCAGGCGCGCCTGAAGCTCGCGGCACGCGGCCTTGACCCGCTCAATCTCCTTGACCGCCGCCTTGCGCGCCCGGGTCTCGGTCGCCAGCGCGGCGTGCACCTCGCGCACGCGCGCCTCGCGAGTGGCCAGCTTTTGGACGGCTTCGGGCGAAAACGCGGCCGACGCGTGCGACACGTAGCCGTGCAGCATGCGCAGGCCGGCTTCCGCGGCCACCAGGCGGCCATCAACCGCGGTCACCGTCTCCGTGATGGTCCCCGTTTCGGCGCGCAGGCGGGTGAGCTCGCCGCCGACGCCGCGCGCAAAGTTTTGGGCGGCCGCGTCCCACCCCTCGCCGCGCGTGACGCGCTCCTCCAGGCCGTCGATGCGGGAGACGAGGGGGGCGATGGTGTCGTGGTCGCCGGTGAAGGCGGTGGTGGTGGTCGCGACCGCGCCGCGCGAGAGCCAGCGCGAGCGGCGCGACGACGGCTTGCCGCCCGCGTCGCTCGTCGCGCCCTCGCCCCCGCTCGTCTCCCCGCCCGCCGCGGTCGCCGCGTCCGCCGCTTTGCGCCGGGACGCCGACTTGGCGACGGCGAGCGCCTCGCGCACGGACGCGGCGAGGTCGTCCACTTTGGCTGCGGCCGCCGCCGCGCGCTCGCGCGCCGTGTCGCCCGCCGCGCGCGCGGCCGCCATTGCGGCCGCCGCGTCCGCGCGCGCCGCGTCCAGGGCGGTTTGGGTAGCCACCCGGTCGGCGTCGGTGGCGTCGGCAAAGGTGGTGACCTTGGCGGCGAGCGCGGCGACCGCCGCGCCGACGCCCTCGACGCGGCGCTCGGTGACCGCCAGTCTCGCTTCCGCCGCCGCCGCCGCCGCGTCGCGCGCTTCCGCATCGGCCGCGTCGGCCGCGTAGCGGGCGGCCAGCAGGCGGGCGACCTTGCTCTCGAGGCCGACGAGTCGCGAGTCGGCCTCGGCGGCCGCCGCGCTCGCGGCGGCCGCCGCGCTCGCAGGGGGGGCGCGCGCCGGCGGGCAGGCATCATCGTCCTCCACCTTGTGCGCAAACGGGCCGTCGTAGCACATGGACGGCGCGGCGTCGGTGCGCGCCGAGGGGGGGGGGCGCGGCGAGCCGACGGCCGACCCGCCCGCCGCCGCCGGCGTGACCGCGCCCGACGCGCACGCCCGAATGGGAATCGTGCTCACCGGCAGGCACCCCGGCTTGGGCGCGAGGAGCATGGCAAAGAGGACCGCGTTGCGCGTGCCGCGGCACGGCACGCAGTCGGCGGGCGTGCGCCCCTCGCGATCGGCCACCGACCGGCGCGCGCCCGCCGCGAGGAGCTCGCGTGCCGCGTCGAACGCCGCGGCCGCCGCGGCGGCGTGCAGGGGGGTCGCGCCGCGCGCGTTGCGCACGCGCGCCGCGTCTTTGCGCGCGCCCGCGACGAGCTCGGCCACGATGTCGGCCCTGTCCGCCGCCGCCGCCACATGGAGCGCCGTGTTGCCTTCATCGTCCTGCGCGTCGATGGCGGCCGGCACGCGGGCGGCCAGCAGCGCGCGGACGACGTCGAGGTGGCCCGCCGCGGCGGCGGCGTGCAGCGCGGTCGCGCCCGTCGCGCCGTCGCGCAGGGCGGACGCCGCGGGATTGGCGGCCAGCACGCGCTTGACGACGTCGACGTGGCCGGCGGCGACCTCGGAAAAGAGGGTCGGCACGTGCTGCGCCGACGAGCGGGGGGCGCGGACCATGGTGTGCGTGGCTGTTGAATGGGTCAGGAGTGTTAGTTTGGGATGCAGGGCCATCGGCAGGGACGCCGCCGGGGGCGCGCGAGGGCTCCAAAAGGAGCCCTCGCGGGGGGGCGGAGCAGTGGGCGCCCGCGCTGCGCCGCCGGTAGCGCATTGCCGGAGCCGCGCCCACCCTGGGCATCCGAGTTCACATGAGTCACCACGCGGCGGTCGCGCGGCCGCCGGCGGCGGCGGACGCGGCGGGCGCGGCCTTGGCCTTTCGGGCCACATGCGCTCGCAGCTTATGCCGCGCGCCCGCCTCCCCCGCCCTCGCCGACCTGAAAGAAAAAAGGCTCGCGATTCGACTGGAGCGGCGGCCGTCGCGCCGAGGCAGGCAGGGTGTGTGTGCGGTGGCGGCCGCGAGCCCTTCGCAGAGCGGCGGGCCGTCGCGGTCGCTGTCAATGGCGGCCGCCCGCGCCGCGCTGCTTGGGGCGAGGTGCAGATACCTGCGTGGTGCCGATGGCAAGCCGCCGCTGCCCTCGGCGCAGCGCCGCGAGCCGACGCGCCCGATTCCCCTCCATCTCCACCAGGACGCGGCGCCGCCTGCTGCCATCCATTTTGGCACGCCACCTATCCACCTCACCAGCGAGCGCCTCCCCGGCGCTCGAGGGCGCCGCCCCTCCGATCGCGGCGGTCGCGTCCCTCGTGGACTCGCTCCACACGGGCGCCGGCCTGCCCTGGTGGGCGGCCATTTCGGCGACCGCGTTTGGTGAGGGAGTGAGAGTGTGTGTGGACGGTGGGGTCGAGGGCTTCACTTGCTCTTGGTCGACCCTTGGCCCTCTCCCTCTTTTCTCTGCTAGGCGTGCGCGCCGCGCTGACCCCCCTCTCCCTGCTGCAAGCGCGTGCCGCGGAGTCTGCAGGCGCTTTGTTGGGCGAGGCGCGCGCGAGGGCCGCCACAGCGAGTCGGGAGGGCGACGGCGACGCGCGCGCGCCGACCGCCGCCGAGCTCGCGCGCGCGGTGCACGCTCTCGCCCGCGACAAGGGCGTCATCCACCCGGCCTGGGTGCTGGCCGCGCCGTTGGTGCAGGTGTGAAGGGTGTGTGCGTCGTGCGGCGGGCTGGCGTCGGCGGTCGGTGCCGGCCACCAACCAAACACACTCCTCTCTCTCTTCTTTAGATCCCCGTGTTTGCCACTTTCGTCCTGGGCGTGCGCGCCATGGCAGTGGCCGACTGGCCCGGCCTCGCGACCGGCGGCCCTCCCTGGGTGGCCGACCTGACCGCGCGCGCGGTCGACACCGCGGCCGGCACCGCGCCGCTGGGCCTCGCCGGCGGCATCCTGCCCGCCGCCATCGTAGGCCTCACACTTGTCACCGCGGCTGCCGGCCCCGGCCGCGCCGCGGCCGCCGCCGCGGGCACGCCCGCGGGCGCGACCGCGTCGCTCGTCCGGCTCGCGGTCGAGTGGTGCGCCGTGCCGGCCGCGGTGGGCGCCCTACTGCTGCCCCAGGGAGCAGCGCTGTACTGGGCGGCGTCTTCATTGGCGGCGCTGGCGCAGGGCGCGGTGGTGCGGCGGTGGGTCGGGGTCAAGGCGACTCCGCCGCCCTCCTCCCCTTCCCCCCACCTCGCCGCCGCCGCCCGCGCCCGCGCCGCCGGCGATGTGCCCGCCGCCATTGCGGCCGCGGTAGCCGCCACCGCGGCCCGCCCGGGGGACGCGCGCGCGTGGTATGCGTTGGGGCAGTTGCGCGCGGGTGTCCGCGAGTGGGGCGCGGCGGGCGCCGCCTACGCCCGGTGCGCCGAGCTGGAGGCCAACCCGGGTCTGCTGGCGCGCGCCCGGTTTGGCGAGGGCGTGGCGGCGAGCATGGCGGGCGAGAGGGAGGCGGCGGTCGAGTGCTTTGGCGCGGCGGCGGACGCTGCCGAGACGGCCGCCGGCGGCCTCCCCGCCGCGGCCGCCGCGGCCGCCGCCGCGCGTACGGCTAAAACACCGCCCCCTCCCGCGGTCGCCACCCTGGCCCGCGCCCGGCTCGCGCGCGCGGCCGCGCTGGCGGACGCGGGCGACGCGGCCGCCGCGCTGCCGGACGCGCGCGCGGCGGCGGCTCTCGACCCGGGCGCGGCGGCGTACGTGGCTGAGTTGGTGCGAGCGAGTGAGGGGAAAGTGTAGCAGAAGCGTGGGCGGCTTGGCAGCGGCGGCGCGACCTCCCTTCTCACTCTGCGCGGGCGGCGCGCCGGCACGCCGCCATGCCGCCCCAATCACCCCCCTTTTCTCGCTCTGTCGACGTTGACGGCGCCCAGCTAGAAGGCGGTGGCCAAATCCTGCGCAACGCGGCCGCGCTGGCGGCGTGCACGGGGGTCGGCCGCCTTGCTGTGCACGCGGTGCGCGCGGGGCGCGCCCCAAAGCCCGGCCTGCGCCCCCAGCACCTGGCCGGGCTGAAGGCGGTGGCCGAGTTGTCGAGTGGGGAGCTCGAAGGAGGCTCCGTGGGGTCGTCCGAGGTCGAGCTGCGCCCGCGCCGCGTCGTCGCCGGCGCGCACACCGTCGACTGCGGCACCGCGGGCTCGGTCGCCCTGCTCGCCCAGGCGTGTCTGCCGCTGCTGCTGCTGGCGGGACCGAGCGCGGACGGTTCCTCTCTCTCGCGCTTGGACCTGGGCGGCGGCACCGACGCCGCCGCCGCGCCGCCCGCCAGCTACGTGTCCGCCGTCCTGCTGCCGACGCTGCGGCGGTTGTTTGGTGTGGAGGTTGATTTGGACATCACCCGCCGCGGCTTCTTCCCAAAGGGTGGGGGCAGGGTGTCTCTGGTCGCGCGCGCGCTCGCGCCCGGTGCGGCGCTGCCCTCGTTCACCCTCACCCGCCCCCTGGACGACCCCGTCGCCACCGTGACCGTGACCGCGTTTCACGCGGGGCGCCTGCCCGCGGCGGCGGCGGCCGCGGCCGCCGACGCGGCCGCGGGCGCGCTGCGCGCGGCGCTCGGGGAAGGCGTTGCCGTCGACGTCTCCGTCTCCACCCTCCCGCCCTCTGCCGCCATTGGCGACGGGGGCGGCGTGCAAGCCCTGGCCGTGACGGCCGCGGGCGTCACCATGGCGGCGAGCGAGCCGCTTGCCTGCAAGGGCGGCGCGCCCGCCGCGGCCGCGGTCGGCGCGGCCGCCGGCCGCGACCTGGCGGCTGATTTGGCGATACCTGGCGCGGCCACCGACCGCCACCTGCAAGACCAGCTCATCGTCTTTGCCGCCCTGGCCGGCGGCGAGAGTCGCTTCACACTCGGCGAGCCCACCCTGCACACGCGCACCGCGGCCGCCATCGCGGGTCAGGTGGCGGGGGCGGCAGTAGAATTCGAGGCGCCCGCGGCCGCGGGCGGGTGCTGGACGGTGGTGGTGCGCGGCGTCGGCGCACGCGCGGGGGGTGTCGGCGAGTGATGCGGCGCCCCTTCCTCCCCTCCCTGCCTCTGTGCGGCCGGACAGTGCTGCATTGCTACAAACGGCGGCCGCGTGCGGAAGCACAGTGTCTCTCCCCACCCCTCTCCTCCGCCCGCGCTCAATTTTTGGTTTTTGTCTCGACGGGCCGAGCTCCGGGCGCCCTCGCGGCGCGCACGCGCGCGCGCCGGGAGCGGCTCTCTTGGTGCGTGGTGGGGCACGCGCAGCGCAGGGGAGCGGGTGCTGCCGCGCGAGTCCCTCCAGAGTCGGTCCCGGCGCGCGGCGGCGGCGCGGTGGGGCGCCCGTCGTAGCCGAGTTGGGGTATGTGTGGCGGGCGGGGGAGGGGGGCGGAGGGGGTGGCGGCGGCGCGCGCGCTCACGCGGCGGGCGGCCACCCCGCGAGCGCGCCGCCCTCCCACAGAGCCTTGACCGGCGCCCCCGCCGCCGCGCGCTCAAGCGCGGGCGCGGCCGCCGCCCGCACGCGGGCGGCGACGGCGTCGATGGTGCCGTCGGCGTCGACGCGTGCCCACTCGCAGCCGCCCGCGCGGTCGGCGCGCATGCCATCAAGCATGCCCGCTACCGTCGCCAGCATGCCCGCTTCCTCGTACCGCTCCTCGCCAAACCCGCCGCGCTGGGCGGCGGCCGCGGGGTCGAGCGTGAGGTGGAGGACGGCGTCCGGCGCGGGGAGCCCCGCGTCCGGCGCCGCGCACCAGGCCGCGCCGAGCCCCGGCGCGCCCTTGGCCGCGGTGAACGCCACCCCGGAGAACGCGTAGCGGTCGACGACGAGCGTGGTGCCGGCGGCCAGGGCGGAGAGCAGCGCCGCGCGCTTCTCCCAGCGGTTTGCAGAAAACAGGAGGTGGATCGCGCCGTCGTCGAGGGCCGCCCCCGACCGCAGGTACGCGTCGATGACCGCGCCGGACGACGTGGTGCGGTCGGGGAAGCGCCACATCTCGGCGGGGACCTGAGAGGAGGAGGGTCGGCGCGGCGCCCGGGTGGCAGACGGGGTTTGCGCACGGCCGCGCGCGGGCGCCTCTTCCGGGCCGCTGCGGCCCCCGCTCCGTCCCCACTCGCGCCCGCGAGTGGGCCCTATTGCGATCGCGCCTCCAGGGGGCGACAGGGAGCGCGGCGGCAGCGCACGCGCCGGCCCGGGGGCGCGCGATGGCCGCGCGCGCCCCGGCCCGCCTCTCCGCCTCCCCTCCTCCATCCTCTCTGCGCTCACGCCATCCGCTTTCAGCGCTTCCACCAGCCGCTTGCACTGCGTCGTCTTGCCGCACCGGTCGACGCCTTCGAGCACGATGAACGCGCCGCGCGCGCGCGCGGCCGCTGCGGGGGGCGACGCGGCGGCGGCAGCCACGCTGGCCACGCCGCGAGCCATCATTTCGCCGAGCGCGGGGGGCGTGCGCCCAGGGGCGGAGCCCGTGCCGCAGTGCAGAGGGCGCGGCGGGCGCCGCGACCGCCACATCCGCCGTCTCTCCCGCGACCATGCTCCGCAGCGTCGCGCGCGCGCACCTGCCACCGCCCGCGCTCGCCGCCCGCCCGCCGGCCGCCAACCGCCCCGCTCGCGTCCCGATTGCCGGCTCGCGGCCCGCGCGCCGCCCCGAGGCGGTCGCCACGATGGTGAGATATAGGTGGAGGGGCGTGGGGAGGGGTGGACGGGGTGGTTTGAGGCCCCGATTGGGCACGCGGCGGTGGCGGCCGCCAGCACCAACCCCTTCCCCCCCTCCCCAACCCAGGCCGCGCCCGCCGCGCTCGATCTCTCCGAGCTGACCGCGATCGGCCCTCTGGACGGGTAAGAAGAGAGGGAGAGAGAGGGAGAGTGAGAGAGAGAGAGGGAGAGAGAGAGAGAGGGAGAGGGTCGCGGGGCAACCGACGCCGGCGCGCACCCCGTCTCGTCAGTCGCTACGGCTCCAAACTGGCCGGCCTGCGCGCCTGCATGTCCGAGTATGGTCTCATCAAGGCGCGCGTGCTCGTCGAGGTGCGGTGGCTCCAAGCGCTGGCCGCGGTGCCGGAGGTGGTCGAAGTGCCCCCGTTTTCGGCCGCCGCGACCGCCCTCCTCGACGATTTGGCGACCAATTTCACGGTCGCCGACGCCGCCCGCGTCAAGGAAATCGAGCGCACGACCAACCACGATGTCAAGGCGGTGGAATACGTGATCAAAGAAAAGCTTTCTTCGCTCCCCGAAACCGCCGCCGTCTCCGAGTTTGTCCACTTCGCGTGCACGTCCGAGGACATCAACAACATTGCGCACGCGCTCATGCTGCGCGAGGCAGTCGAGGGGTTGCTGGCGCCGGCGCAGGGCGCGGTCGTCGACGCGGTCGCCGCCCTCGCCACCACGCACGCCGCCGTTCCCATGCTCGCCCGCACCCACGGCCAACCAGCGTCGCCCACGACGCTGGGCAAGGAGATGGCCGTGTTTGCGTACCGGCTGGCGCGCCAGCGCGACGCCGCGCTCGCCGTCCCACTGTGCGCCAAGATGGCGGGCGCCGTCGGCAACTACAACGCGCACCTGGCCGCGTACCCCACGGTCGACTGGGCCGCGGTCGCGTCCCGGTTCGTCACCTCCCTCGGCTTGGCCTGGAACCCGTACGTCACCCAAATCGAGCCGCACGACTACATGGCCGAACTCTTTGCCGCCCTCGCCCGGTTCAACACGGTGCTCATCGATTTCGACCGCGACGTGTGGGGCTACATCTCGCTCGGCTATTTCAAGCAGAGGACGGTGGCGGGGGAAGTCGGGTCCTCGACCATGCCGCACAAGGTCAACCCCATCGACTTTGAGAATTCAGAGGGCAACGCCGGGGTGGCCAACGCGACGCTCGACCACCTCGCGCACAAACTCCCCATCTCGCGCTGGCAGCGGGATTTGACAGACTCGACCGCGCTCCGCAACCTCGGCGTTGGCGTCGGGCACTCTCTCCTCGCGTGCCAATCCGCCCTGCGCGGCATCGGCAAGCTGCAGGTGAATGAAAGGGCGCTCGCGGCCGACCTGGACGGGTGCTGGGAGGTGTTGGCGGAACCGATTCAAACCGTCATGCGGCGGTATGGCGTGTCGGAACCCTACGAGAAGCTCAAGGCCTTCACCCGGGGCCAGGCCGTCACCGCCGAGTCCATGCGCACCTTTGTCGACGGCTTGGCGGGGGACGTGCCCGACGACGTGCGGGCAACGATGCGCACGTGGACGCCGGGCGGCTACGTCGGCAACGCGGCGGCGCAGGCGGCCGCGCTGGCGGACGTCTTGCGCGCCGAGTGAGGCAGAGGAGGGAGGGGCGTGCAACCGCCTGATCACCGCACTGAGCACGGGCGAGGAGGTGGAACAGGGGGGAGAGCGCGCGGGAGGAGGCAGGTCACTGCCGCCGCATTGGCCCACTCTCGCGCGCGGCCGGCCGCCGCCCATTGGGACCCGTTCCCCTCCCGCACGCGCATTCCATGCCCATAACACCAGCCACGCGGCCGCGCGCCGCGCCCGCCGCGCGCCGCCCCCCGCCGCCGGCGCGCCGCCCGCCGCCGCCGGCCGCGCGCCGCGTGCGCGAGGACAGCGACTGGAGGGAGGAGTTGGCCACCCGTAAAGTGCCGCCCGGCACGGGCAAAGGGCTGCCGGGGAAGGAGGGCGGCGGCAAGGAAAATGAAGACTTTCTCTTCGTCCCCGACGACGGCACCCCGTCCGCCGACGCTGTGGAGGACCTGTACAGCCTAGACGGAGGGTGGAGCGTGGAGCTGGTGACCGAGGAGGAGGAGGGCGAGTCGTGGACGGCGGGGCCGGAGTATGACGGCCCGCGCGTTTTGCGCCGCGCGCCCGCGTCGGCCGCCCCGTCGACCCCGTTTGACCCCTTGGCCGACCTGGAGGCCGCCCCCCCAAACACCGCTATGGGCTCCATCCCGCGCCACGTCCTGCGGACCCTGCTCGCGGCCGAGGCCGACGCGGCCGACGCCGCGTCGAAGAACACGGCGACCAACCGGCGCCGCCTGGCGGCCGAGCGCAAGACGCACACACGACTGGTGCTCATTGGCGGGTCTGCCCGGGGCGCCCGGCTGCTCTCCGGGCGCGGCGAGACGACGCGCCCCATGATGGAGAAAGTGCGCGCCGCCCTCTTTGACATGCTCCTCTCCCACTCCGCCGCCGGCACTGGCACCTTCCCCCCGGACTCCACCTGGCTCGACCTCTTTGCCGGCACCGGGTCGGTCGGCCTCGAAGCCCTCTCGCGCGGCGCGGCGGCGTCGCACTTTGTCGAGATGGACCCCTGGGTCGTCGACACCGTGCTCAAGCCCAACATTGCGACCGTGGAAAAGGCGGGGGCACAGGGGCGGGCGACGGTGGTCGCGTCGCGGGCCGAAGATTTCGTCAAATCTTTTTCCGGCGCCCCTTTCGACTACGTCTCGATCTGCCCGCCCTACCTCAAGGTCGACTACCAGCAGCTCCTCGCTGACGTGGCATCCTCGGGCCTCGTGCACGGGCAAAGCGTCGTCGTCGTCGAGTACCCCATTCGCTCCGCGGGCGACGTCCCCCCTTCCCTCGGCCCCTTGGCCCGCGTGCGAGACCGTCGGTACGGGCGCACCAATGTCGTGGTGTACGGGCCGGCGGCCGAGTGAGGGAGTGGGAGGAGAGGGTGGTAGTGCCTTCATTGTTTGTGGTTTGGTTTTTGCAAGCCCCCGTGCTCTCTGACATGCCCTAGGCACCGGCTCGGGCACCGAGTCGGTCAATCTCACTTCCCTGCCTCACGGAGGGGGAATGCGGAAGTAGGCATCGCCCGCGGCGGCGCGCGGCGGCGACGGAGGGGTGGTCGCCGCCTTGTGGGGCCGCGGCCACCACCCCACGCCGCGACCACCGCCGCTCAACAGGCGCATCGATGGCAGCTTGGGCAGGGCGGCCGCCGCGGAGGCCTGCCCGCCCGCCGCGGGCAGCGCAGGCAGCGGCGGCAGCGCGCCCGGCGTCGGCGCCGCCTTGCTGCGCGCCAAAAGAGAGCGCAATCGGGCGGCGACGGGTTGGGGGGGGGGAGGCGCGGGCGCGGCGGGCAGGGCGGGGGGCGGTGCGAGGCCCTCGGGCGCGTCAACGGCCGCCGCCGCCGCGGGCGCCGCCGCCGCCTCGAGCTCACTCGCGAGCGCCGCAGAGGGCACCCGCGGCGTCGGCATCGCCTCGGACGCGGCCGTCGTTCCGCGGCGACTATTGAGCGCGCCGGCGACCGCGCCGGCCGCCGCCCCCGCCAACGCTCCCGCTTTGGCGCCCACCGCCGCGCCCAGGGGGCCGCCCGCCAGGCCGCCCAGGCCGGCGCCGACAAGGGAGGCGGCGCCCACGTTTTTCAGGGTCGCGTGCGAGCGGGCGGTCGAAGGGGGGGACGTGGCGTCGTCTCTGCCGGTCGAGGGTGACGCCGGCGCCGCCATCGCGGGAAGGAGGCGGGCGCGGGCGCCGCCCGTCGCCGGGAAACGGGGTGTGGTGTTTGATGCGGGCGCAGACGCCCGCAGAGCGTCAGCGGCTCCGCGCGCCCCCGGGCCGACCGCAAGGCGATCCGACGCCTTGCGTGCGTCAGATCGACCCCGCATCCATCGACCGGTGTCGAGGCCGCCCTCACCACCCTCCCCCCATGCTCGCCGGCGTGGCGGTCGGCGCGTCCACCGCCTGGCTGGCCGGCCGCTGGTCGGCCAGGCGCAGGCGGAGCGCGCCGCTGGAGGTGAACGAGGCGGCCCCCCCTCCAAACCCTTCCTGGCGCCCCGGCGACCCGTCGCCGCACCCGTTCCCCGGCTCCCCCCGCCTCACGTTCGACCCCGCGGCGACACCCGCGGCGGTGCTGTACCCGCTCCTCATCTCGGCCGTCGTGCCGCGCCCCATCGCGCTCGTGTCGTCGGCCGGCGCCGACGGCGGGCGCAACCTCGCCCCATTCTCCTACTTCGGCCTGGTCGCCCACGACCCGCCCCACGTAGTCATCGGCACCTGCGCCACGAGCGGGCGGGAGAACAGGCAGAAAGACACGCAGCAGAACGTGTTGGAGACCCGGGAGTTTGTCGTCAACGTCGTCTCCGAGTGGATGCTGGAGGCTGCCAACCACACGTGCGGGTTTTATGATCGCGGCGTCGACGAAATGGAGCTCGCCGGTTTGACCCCCGAACCGTCCGAGGCCGTCGCCCCGCCGCGCGTCGCCGAGGCCGCGGTCCAACTCGAGTGCGTCCTTGCCGCCGCCCACCCCGTCCACAACGCGGCTGGCCTCCTCACCACCACTATTCTCATCGGCCGCGTCGTGCGCGTGCACGTCCTGGACGCGGTGACGGACCGCACTGCGACCGGCGCCCCCGTCGTCGCCTTCAACCGCCTTGCCGCCGTATCCCGCCTTGGCGGCGACACGTACGCGCGCGTGACGGAGACGTACGATCTGCCGCGGCCCGGAAAAGAGTGGCAGGCGCGGCGGGCGGGGGCGACGGTGGTGAGTGGGGGAGGGGCGGGCGGCGGCTAGAGCGTCGTCGTGGCGCCGCGGCCCGGCGCTGATTTTCGTGTGTGGGTCGTGGTCTCGCGCCGCGCTCAACAACCAGCCAGTCGCCTGCCTCGGCGGCGGCGGTCGCCAGGGTCGGCTGCGCTTTCGGTTGCCCACCACACACCGCCCCCGCGCCCCGCCCCCCGCCGTCGCCGCCATGGCGACGGCCGGGCGCCCTCCCACCTCCACCCCACCCCCACCACCCTCCGGCCTCGCCCCCGCCGACGTGCACGTCCTCCTGGTGGACGACGACCGCGTGCCGCGCATGGTCGTCGCGTCCATGCTCAAAAAGTGTGGCTACGCAGGTCAGGACGGGGGAAGGTGGTGGGCGGGGTGGCAATGGGGGCGCTGGGGGTGGGGAGGGGCCGGGGAGGGCGCGGCGCGCCACGCGGCCCGCGTGCCTGCGGCCGACGGCGCGGCGCACTCCTCTCTCTCCCGCAGTCACCGAGTGCGAGTCCGGGCTGCAGGCGATCGACCGGCTGCGGTCCGCGCCGGCCGGCACGTTCGGCCTGGTGCTCACGGTAAGGGAGAGAGGCGGGGAGGGGAGAGAGGGCGACTCGCGGCGCGGCGCGACCCACCTCTTTCCTTTCCCTCCCTCCTCTCCCCCTCGCCTTCTTAGGACGTCATGATGCCCGACGTCGACGGCATCGAGCTCCTGCGCCACGTGCGGGCGGAGCCGAGCCTGCACGCGGTGCCGGTCGTCAGTGAGTCCAAAGAGAAAGAGAGGGGCGAGGCCGGCGCGGCGCCCCGCGCCGGCGCGCCAACCCCTCGCTCCCTCCCCCTCTGCAGTGATGTCCGCCAACGAGCACGCCGACACCGTATTTGAATGCATCCAGGGCGGTGCGGAGGACTACCTGCTCAAGCCGGTCGCGCGCAAGGACGTGCAGCACGTGTGGCAGCACGCGTGGCGCCGCCGCGGCGCGGCGGCCGCGTCTGGGCGCGCGGCGCCAGAGGGGGACGTGGACGCCGAGGCGCCCGCCCCCGCCCCCGGCGCGCCCGCGCCGCCGGCCGCAGCCCCTCCGGCGGCGGCGCCGGGCGCGCTGACCGTGGCGGCGTACCTCGAGGCCCGCCCGTCGCCTCCCTCCCCGGCCGCCTCGTTCAAACTGTTCTGCGCCGCCCTCGCCCTCCTGCGCCCCCTGCACGCCGCGGGCGCGGCGTTGGGTGCGGGCATGCGGCCCAGTGCGCTGGTGCTCGGCGCCGGCGGCGCGCTGTCCGCCGTCGCCCCCCCGGCCGGCGGCGTCCCGCCCGACGAGGACGCGGGCTACGCGGCCCCCGAACAACTCTTGGGCGGTCTTTCGGGCCCTCCCGCCGACGTCTACGCGCTGGGCGTCCTCTTCCTGGACCTTGTGTGGCCCGCGGCCGACGCGCGCGCGGCGCGCGGCGCGCGCGCCGCGCTCCGCCACCGCATCCTCCCGCCCGACCTCCTCGCCGCCCGCCCGCGCGAGGCCGCCTTTGTGACAGCGCTGGTGCACCCGGATCCGGCATCCAGGCCGAGCGTGGCCGACATCCTGACGTCGGGGTGGCTGCCGGCGCTGCGCGACGCGGCGGCCGCCGCAGCGGCGGCCGCGCGCGGCGACGCGTGCGCCGACCCTCCGACCTCGCCGTCCACCCACGCCGGCCCGGCCTGCGCGCTCCCGACCCCCCCCGACGGGACCCGGCGCGACCCGGGGCTGTTGCTCGACTTTTTGGGGATGGTGCGCGCGGCGCGCGCGGCCGAAGCGGCGGCGGAAGCGGCGGCCCTGGCGAGCCTGGACGCCGACTCGGCCGAGGTCGAGGCCAGGCTCGTGCAGCTCGAGGGCGATGGACCTGCGCGGGCGGGCAAGCGGCCGCGGTCGTCGGACGACGCAGGTGAGGCGGACGACGACGCCCTCACCCTGCCCGCCGCCCGCGCCGCCGCCCTCCTCGCCTCGCCCGCCGCCGCCGCCGCCGCGGACGCGGCGTGGGAGCGCGTGGCGCCCTGCGCGGCGCCCCTGGAATGCGCCTACATGGCGGCGCGCGGCGGCGGCGGCGCGTCCGCGCGCGTGCCCGCCGCGCTCGCGCCCGCGCCCCGGGAGACCGGCGACGACGCCCTTGCCCTGGCCTCATCGACTCCTGCCACCGGCTCTGACCGCCTGCGCTCGTTCGCCGCCGACCTGGGCGCCGTGGCCCGCCTGGGCGCCCTCCGAGAAGTCGCGCGCCTCACGCTCGCCGCCGCGGGCCCCGCCGCCGCCCCAGACATGGCGTGCGCCCTCGCCGTCGACCGCGACGACGACGCGTTTGCCTGCGCCGGCGTCGGCCGCCGCGTGCGCGTCTTCCGCCTGGGCCCCCTGGCCGACGGCGGCCCCGGCGCGGCGTGCCCCGCGCTCGAGGTCGCGGCCTCGTCCAAACTCGCGTCCCTCGCCTGGAACCCCTACATCAAGCCCCTGCTCCTCGTCGCGGGGTACGACGGCCGGGTGTGCGCGTGGGACACGGTGGCGGCCGCGCCGGCCGCGACGTGCGACGGGACGGATCGCCGCGTCTGGTCGGCGGAATGGTGCACGTCCGACCCCTCCCGCTTTGCCGCGGGCGGCGACGACGGCGTCGTCAGGCTGTGGGACGTCGGGGCGGGGGGCGGGAGCGGCGGGCCGTCGGCGAGCGCGAGGGTCGGCGCCAACGTGACGTCGGTCGCGCCGGGCCCGCGCGGCGCGCCGCACCTCCTCGCCGTCGCCGCCGCCGACTGCCGCGCCTACGTGTTTGACGTGCGCAAGCTGGACGCGCCGTTGGCCTCCCTGGCGGGGCACGGGCGCGCGGTGAGCTACGCGCGGTGGGCGCCGGCCGGCGCGCGCGCGCCGGCGCGCGCGGGGTCGGCGGGCCACCTCGTCACCGCGTCGACCGACGGCAAACTGCTCCGCTGGGACGTGGACGCCGCCCTGGCAACGCCGGCGTCCCCCCCCCCCCCCCTCGCGCACCACCGGGGCCACGCCAACGCGCGCCACTTTGTCGGGCTCGCCGTCGCGCCGCCCGCCGCCGCGGCGGGCGCGGGCGCGGTCGCCACCGGGTCCGAGGACGACGCGGTCTACCTGTACTGCGGCGGCCTGCCGTCGCCGATCGCCCGGCACGCGATGGCGTCGCTGCCGGGCGCGGCCGCGGAGGCGGCGCCGTCGCCGGGCGCGCGCGCGCGCAGGGACCGCGGCGGCCGCTTCGTCTCCGCCCTCGCCTGGACGCGCGCCGGGGGACGGCTGCTGGCCGCCAACTCGGCGGGCGTCGTCAAACTGCTGCAGACGGCGGCGTAGGAGGGATGAGAGAGAGAGAGAGGAGAGGGGGAGACTGATTTGTTCTTCCCCGCCTCTTGCCGCGCAACGCCCACGCAATGCTCTCACGCCTCACAATCGCGCCGCACACCCCCGGCCGGTCGCTCACGCGGCGGGCGCGCCGCCCCCGTTTCCCCCTTCACCCTCTTTCGCCGGCACCACCCGCATCGTCTGCACGTCGGCCACGCCCTTGATCTCGAATTTGCGAAAGTCTTCCCGCGCGGCGGCGTCGGCGTCGATGCGGGCGTCGAGGGCGCGCAGCAGGCGAAACGCGACGAGCGCGGGGGAGGCCGCGGCGGGGGGGGCCGAGCCCGAGCCCGCGGCGCCCGCGTCGGCGACGAGCGGCACACGCAGGTCGGCCTGCGCATACTGCGCGCGCCGGGTCTCGAGCAACGATGCCACGCGCTCGGTCGCCGCCGCGACGTCGGCCCCCGCGTCGGCCAGGAGCGGCCTCGACCCCGCGCCGTCGGCCACCGCGCGCGCGGCCAGCAGCGACGGCGGCCCGTCCAGCCAGGCGACGACGCTGTGGTGCATGAGGCCCCAGTTTTCGCGGCGGGCGGGGGCGCCGCCGCCGGTGGCCACCACAACGGATTTGTAGGGGAGGAGGGCTTGGAGCACCGCCGTCTCCGCCTCCCGAAACGCGGCCTCACCCTCCGTCGCAAACACTTCCGCCACCGGCGCCCCCGCCGCGGCTTCGACGAGGGCGTCGGTGTCGAAAAATTGGTAGCGCAACGCGGCGCCGACGAGCTTGCCCACCGTGCTTTTCCCCGACCCCATCATGCCGATCAAGTAGACTGGGGTGCCGGCCAGCCTGTCGCCCAGGCGGTCGGCGAGGGCGCGGACGGCGTCGGAGAGGGCGTCGTAGTCGGCGGCGAGCACGGCTTCATCCCACTCGTCGGCCTTGGGGGGGGGCTTGCCCCGGCCCTCCTTGTCCTTTTTGCGAGAGGCGGCCGCGGTCACGGTGCGGGCCGGCGGGGGGCGGGCGGCCGGGGCGCGGCTGGTCGAGGGGGCGAGGTGGCCGTCGGCCGTCGGCGGTGGCGGTCGCGGCCAGCGCGCCGGCGACGGCTGCTGACCCCCGCGCGCGCCCACATTGAGCCCGCCAACCGCGCCCCGCCGACCGCCTCCTCCTCACCTGGTCATCGGCGCCCGCACCGGCGGCCGCGGCGCGGCGCGCGCCGCATGCGGCGCGCGCGCGCCCAGGGACGGCCGCATGAACGCTGGCAGCCGCTCGAAACCGATTGGCGGCCCGCAGGCGCGGCGGTTGGGACTGGCGGCCGCGGGCGACTCTGGCCGCGGCCGGCGGCGGCGTTCTCTGCACACCGCGGCCCTCGACCATGGCCAGCGCCCCCACCACGTCCACGCCCGCCGCCCCCTCCACGAGCACGACCCCGTCCTACGGCCGGGACGCGAGCCCAGGCGTTGTCGCCGCGCCGCTCGACGCGACGATTGCGAGAAAGGTAAGGGATGGTGTGGGATGGCTCGGGCGGGCTTGGGAGGGCGTCATTGATAGACCACGATGCGGTGGAGGGCGGGACGGTCGCTGGCGGCGGGACCGCGCCGCGCGCCCCATCACGCCACGCGCCAACGCGCCGCCCGACCCTCATCCCACAGCTCGTCGAAAGTGGCGAACGCGAACGGTGAGAGAGCCAGGGGTGTGGCGAGTGGAGAGGAAACGGAGACGGAGGGGGAGTGTGTGCCAACACCCTCCACCCCTCGTTCTCTCTCCACTCCCAGCGTCAAGCGCCAGCTGGCCGATCGCCTCGAGCAGTGCGGGTGGCGGGACGCGGTCGCGTCCCTGGCCGCGGCCGAGCTGGCCGCGGGCGCGCCCGGCGACGCGCAGACCGCGCCCCAGCTCGCGGCCGCGCTCGCGTCGCGCGCGCGGGCGTCGGTGCCCGACGGCGTGAAGGCCGAGTTTCTGGCGGCGCTGAAAGGGTTGGTCGCGGGTTGATTGAGAGAGAAGGAGACTCATGCGCCCCGCTCTCACTCTCGCCGACGCCGGCGTGCGCGCCGCGGTCGACGGCGCCGACCTCGTCACCCTGGACCCATGCACCCAGGAGCTGATCGTGTGCCGCGGCGGCCGCGCCGAGGCGCACCCGCGCGGCGGCGCGCCCCCCGCACTCGTCGACGCCGGCGACGGCCCGCCGCCGACCGCCGCCGCCGCCTCGCCCGGCGGCCGGTGGCTCGCCCTTGTGCGCGGCGGCAGCGTGCAAATCCTGGACCGGGCGGCGGCGTCGGCCGACGGGTCGCCGACGCGGCCGACCGCGGCCGTGCTCGCGCCGCCGCCGCGCGCTGGGGCGCTGCGCGGCTTCGTCTGGACGGGCCCCGAGACGATTGCGCTGATCGCGGCCGACGGAGCGCATTTGTTCGCGGTGACAGGCGCCGTCGGCGGCGCGCAGGCCGCGGGGCGCGCCAAGGCCGACGTCGTCTGGTGGGCCGCCGGCGCGGGAATCGTCCTTCTCGGCGCGGCCGACGGCTGGGTGCTCCCGTTCGAGTGCTCCCACGGCGCCCCGCGCCGGCTGCCCGCGTTTGCGCCGAAAGAGCTCGCCGAGCGCGGCGCGCGCCCCGCGTCGGCCGCCGTCGTCCGCTGCGGCGGCGACGTGCTCGCCCTCATCGCGCCGCCAGCCGCCGGCGCGGCGGGCGTGTACGCGCTGACGCGCCCTGGCGGCGCGGTGGTGCGCGCAGGGTCGCTGCCGAGGGCAAGTGAGGACGGCAGCGGCGGCGCCGCTCCCCTCCTCACCGCCGTCGGCGGCTTGCTCGTGCGCTACGACCCCGACGCGCCAGGCGCCGCCGTACTGGCTGAAGTCGGCCGCCCGGCCGCCCGCGTCGCAGTCGCCGGCGCCCCGCGCGGCGCGGCCCTGGCCGCCGCGGGCGACGCGTTCGCCGACGCCCTGGCCGGCCGCGTGCTGACCGCCGCGCTCGACCCGCGGTCCGCGGCCGACGCGTTGTGCGGGCCGGGCGGGGGCCGGGTAGGGTTTTTCGCGCGGCGCGCGGGCGCGCGGCTCGCGGGCGCCGCGTGGCGGTCGCTGCTGCGCGCGCCGCCGCCGGTGGGTGCGGCGTTGGCCGACGCCGCTGCCGCCATGGCCGACCCGTCCTGCCCGGGGCGGCTGCCGGTGGCGGCGCTGACCGCGTCGCTGGGCGAGGCAGGGGTGGGTCCGCGAAGGGCGGCCGCGGCCGCGGCCGCCCTCGCCGCCGCGCTCGCCGCGCGCGGCGAGCGGCCGAGGCTAGAACTGGCAGCGTTCGTGGCGCGAGCATGGCCGGACGCGGGGGCGTGTTTGGCGGCGGGCGGGTGGGAGTGACGGGGGCGATACCTCGGCCGCGCGCGCACACGCTCCCCTGGGACGCCCCTTTCCCCATGCCCCGCCCGCGCCTCGATCTGTGACCCGGGCGACCGACACCGTAGCGCCGACGGCGCCCGCGACCGCGCCGCACGGCGCCAGGCCCCAGCCACGCCGGCATGTCCCTTCTGCGCGCCGCCCTCGCCGCCCTGCTGACCCTCGGCATGGCCAGCGGCGATGGAGGGCTGTCGCCAAAAGCACCGGCCGGGGTGACGGCGTCGTTCCCGCCCCCGCCGTGGGCTATTGCCCATCGCGGCGCGGCGGGCCTCCTGCCCGAGCACACGCTCGCCGCCTACGCGCTGGCCGTCGACCAGGTGTGTGGGAGAGGCATGAGAGGCTTTCGAGTGCGGCATTGGGGTCCCGCGACCGCGCGCGAGGGCGCTAGCCTTCGCGCGAGGGCTGCGCCGACCGACGACGTTGCCCCCCCCCTCGTCTTTCCCCCGCCCAGGGCGCCGACTTCATCGAGTGCGACGCCGTCTTCACGGCCGACTGCGCCCTGCTCTGCCGGCACGACGCATCGCTGAGCGTGTCGACGGACGCGGATGAAAGGTTGCCGGCGCGGCGCGCGGCGCTCACCGTCGACGGCCTGCCCTCGACCGGCGTCCACGCCGCGCACGTCACCCTCGCCGAAGCCCGCACCCTGCGCGCGCGCCAGGCGCATCCCGGGCGGTCGACAGGCGAGGACGGGAAGCACGGCCTGGTGACGCTGCGCGAGTTCGCGGCGTTTGCGTCGGCCGCGTCGGCGTCCCGCGGCTCCCCCGTCGGCGTCCACGTCGAGGCCAAGCACCCCGCCTGGCACGCCGCCACCCTGCCCCACTGCGCGCGGGACGCGGCGGCCATGGTGGTGTCGGTCGCGGAGGCGCTGGCGGCGGCGGGGTTTGGGCCCGCGGCGGCGCCGTGGCCATCTGCCCCCGCCTTCCTGCAGTGCTTCGAGCCCGACGCGCTGCGCGCCGCCGCCGCCCGCGCGGGGGGTCTTCTCCCGCCCCTGGTGCAGCTCATCGGGCGGGCGGGCCAAGTGGTGCCGGGGGGGCGGGGGAACCAGACTTTTGCGGCCGTCGCCGACGACCAGGGTCTGACCACCGTCGCCGCCTACGCCGCCGCCATCGGCCCCCCGATGGACGCCCTGTTGGATACAGACATAGGGAAACGCGCCGCCGCCACGAGCCTGGGCGTGCACGCCTACACGCTCCGCGACGACGCGGTGCGCGCGCGCTTCTCCGGCGATGCCGCGGCCGAAGCCGCCGCCGCCCTGGCCGCGGGCGCGACCGCGCTCTTTGGCGACCACCCGGCGACCGCGGTCGCCGCGGTGCGGGAGGCGAGAAAGTGTGGAGGGGGTGTCGTGGCGGCCGCGTGAGAGACGAGAAAGAGACTGTGTGTGACCGGAGCGCACTGTTGTTGCAGCCGGGGGCGTGCGTGGTGTGGGGGTGGTAGTGTGGGTGGGCCTTCTCCAAACAGGGTGGTCGGCGGGCGAGAAAAAAAAAGGGGGGGCCGCCGAAAAACGTGCGCCCTAGAGCGACACCGACAGCCGCCCGCCTGCCGCGCCATCATCATCCGCCCGGCGCAGCAGCAGCAGCTTGCCCGCCAGCTTGGCCGCGCGCGCCGGCTTTGGCGGCGCGACAACCGCGCGCGGCGACCGCGGCGCGTCGCCGCCGTCGTCCGACGCGCGCCCGCGCTCGGCCAGGGCGGCGGGGGTGAGGGCGTACAGGTGGGCGCGCGCCTTTGGGGCGCCGGCAACGTAGTGGCCCGGCGGCAACTCTCTCCACAGGCCGCCGCGCCAACCAGAGGCGTCGGCGGCCGCGGGGTCGGAGCAAAAGCCCGCGCCAGCCGCTTCGCCGTCGGCCATCCACAGGGGATGCGCGCCGTCGGCCGAGCGGGCCGAGAGGACGGCGCGGCGCGCGCCGTCGTACGCGACGAGCGCGAACGACCCTTGTAGCTCGGTGAGCAGGCCCAGCAGGCCGTCCAGGGGGGTCGCCTGGAGGCAGTGGAGCAGGATTTGGGGCGCGAGCGCGTCGACCGCCCCCGCGCAAACTGCGGCCGTCAGGTCCGCCCACGCGACGCCCTCGGCCACCGTCAGGCGCTCCATCAGTTCGTCCAGGTTGACGATGCGGCCGAGGACGGCGCAGCACGAGTCGGGCGTGGTGTGGACGAGGGCGCCGGGGCCGGGACGCGCGGCGACCCACGCGCCGCACGGAAACTTGAGGCCCCGCTCGCCGGCGCCGTCGCGCGGCGCGTCGGTCGAGGTCGTGTCGAGGACGGGCGGGCAGATGCCGTCCAGGGAGTTGGAGCTGGGGAGAGGGGGCGAGGGCAATCGATTGCGGTCCCGCGCCTGCCCCGCAGGCCGCGCGCGCGGCAATAGCGCCGCACGCGCGCGAGAAGTGGCCCTCGAACCGCCGTTGCAGGGCGGTCCGAGGGCCGGGCGGGGCCGGCGCCGCGCGCGCGCGGCGTGTCAAACGCCGATGCCGCCCCTCACCGGGACGACCCGCCCGACAGCCAGCGCGTCAGCGCATTGCGCCGGGGCGGCAGGGAGGCGACGAAAAAGGCGGGGGAGGGCGGGTCCATGCGCGGGGGGTGGGGGGAGAGTGGCGCGGTGGCGCACGTCAAAGCGTGCGCGACCACTATATGAGGCTCCGCCTCCTAATTCACTACCAGGGGGAGTCAACGGCTGATTTTACAGCCCCGCTACAGACGCCCTCACTCACCGCACCACGCCCGGCGTCCGCCCCGCGTCCCGCCCATCATACTCGCCGTCGACCGGCAGCCCCGCCGCCGCCCAGGCGAGCAGCCCGCCGTCGACGTGGCCCACCCCCCCCACGCCCTTCCCCCCCTCGAGCAACTTGAACGCGGCCTGCAGCGAGCGCGACGATTTGCCGGTCGCAAACGTGACGGTCGGCGAGAGCGTGCCGCCCGTCTCGCACAGGGTAAACACTGTTTTGCCGCCCGCGCCCGCCGTCGCAAGCACCGCCTCCACGTCGGCCGCAAACGTCGGGCACATCTCGATGGGGGAGACGCCCATGGACGCGAGCAGGGCGGCTTTGAGGAGCATGGAGACGCTGGGGAGCGGAGAGGGAGTCGGCCGCCGCCCTCTCCCCCCCCCCACCACCACGCCCATCGCCCTCCCTCGCTCGCACCTGGGCCTGGAAAAGTCGGGCGCGTCGTAGAGCGCGACCGCGAGCGCGCCGGCCGGCGTCGCGGCGGACGACTTTTTCCGGGGCCGCACGTCCAGCACGACCGCTTTGCCCGCGGCCACGGCGGCGGCGACTTCGGCGGGCGGTGTGGACGAGAGGCCGGCGCGGGTCAAATAAGCTTGGACGGAGTCCCAATTAGGCATGGACGCCCCGCCCGCGGCCGCGGCGGCGACGGGCGCGCGCCTGGGCGCGGCGCCGGGGCGGCGGCCGACCACGAGGGCGCGGCCGCGCGGAGCGACGGCGGGGGTCATCGGCGGGCGATTGGGGATAAGAGCCATGGCGAGAGTGGGGTGCCGACGCCGGCCCGGCCCCCCTCCTTCTCCATCAACGATCCTGCCACCCGCTCATGACCTCGTTGTCCAGTACGCGCAGCGTCCACTGATGTTGGTGGGAGGTGGTGGTGCGGGGTCGGAAAAAGGGCTGGCCTTGACCTTGGCCCCTCTCTCCCTCTCCCCTTCTCTCACCATGTCGATCAACAGTTCGTGCTTGACCTGCAGCAGCGCCAGCCGGCCCCCCGCGTCCGCGGCCGCGCCTTCCGCCGCCGCCGCGCGGTGCGCCGCCGCGTCTGCCGCGGAACGAGCGGCAGCCAGCGCGTCGTGCTTGGAGGCGCCGCCGCCGCCCAGCTTGGAGAAGAGGCGCCACGGCTTTGTGCCGCGAGCGTCGCCGGAGTCGGCCTAGGGGGAGGAGGGGAAGGCGGGTCAACCCTGGCGCGCCGCTGCACCCTCTCCCCTCCTGTCCCCTCTCCCCTCTGTTCACCGGCTCCCAGCTGCACGCGTGCGTCAGCTCGACCGGGTACTCCATGGCGGGGTCGTGCCTGCAGGGTTGGGAGGCGGGCAGGCGGCGGTCGACGCGCGCGGTCAACCGCGCGGCGCGCGGCCCGCTCGGACGCCTTCCAGAGGCGTGCCCGCCGCGGTGCACCTGTAAGCCATGAAGAGCGGTTCGGAGAGGGCGCGGGGGGCGGCCGGGGGAGCGGGAGAGACTCTGGCGCTGCGCGCGCCGCGCGCTGCCAGACACTCCGTGCTCTGTGTTCGTTCTACATGTGCCACTCGTGCGCCCATCATCGACCCCACCTTCCACCCCCTTCATCACCCGCCGCCGTCGGCCGGCACGCGCGCGCCGCCGCCTTTCCACGGCACCGCGTTGGCGACCACCGCCGCCGCCCGCCCCATGCCGACGCGGGCGCGGGCGCGCGTCGCGGCCAGGGTGGCGGCGAGGCCGCCCGAGTAGGCGGCGGCGGCGAGGGCGACGGAGGCGGCGCCGAGAGAGCCGGCGGCGGCGGCGACCGCGGCAGCCGCGACCGCGGCCGGCGACGCCCGCGGCGAGAGCGCGACCAGGGCGATGACCATGGACGCATGCGTCGACGCCAGCGCACCCGCCGCTGCCGCCGGCGGCCACGCGGCGGCGAGCGCGGCGCCGGGCGACCGACCGGCGCGCGCGGCGGCGGCCGCCAGCGCGAGCAGGGCGTCGCCCAGGGCGGCCCGTGCGGCCAGGGTGGCCATGGGCAGCGCCAGCATGGCCGCGAGCGTCTCGGCGTGGGCCGGCAGCGACACGCCGGCCGCCGCGACGGCCGCCGCGGCGGCGACCGCGCCAGCCGCGTGCCCCACCACACCCGCGGCCGCCGCCGCCGTCGCACGCGCCAGCGTAATGCGCCCCTCCGCCAGGGCGGCGGCCGCGGCGTGCGCCGCGGCGGGCGCGGGGTCGGCGCCCGCCCAGGCCGCAAGGGCGACGCCTGCGGGCACGCCCACGAACCGGGCCCAGCCCCAGCTGCCGCCATCAAGCGCCAGGCAAGCCGCCACGGCCAGCGTGACGGCCGCGCCGCCGGCGAACGAGCGTGTGAGCGTGGAGAGAGGTGGGAAAGTGCCCGCGGTCGCAGCTTGCAGGTGCACGCCGCCCGCGTCCGGGTAGAACGCGACAGGCAGCGCGGTGCTGGCGCCGGGGGCGCCGCCCCCGGAAAAGTAGAGGACGGAGGACGGCGCGTCGGGGGCGGACGACGCGGTGGCGATGGCTGCGCGCCGCCGTGCAGGGCGGGCGGCGCGCCGGAGACCCCTGCCGCCCGCGGCAGGGATCGGTGGGAGGCGCGGACGCGCTCTCAAGGTCAGAGCCATGGCCGCGGTCGCCGGCAGAGGACTGGGGCACACCTGCCGCGCCCGCAATCGCTCCGCCTTGTTCTCTCTGTCGCCAGGGTTGCAGCCCGTGCCGGCCGCGCCCCCAAATCACCCCCCCACACCCCACGCCCATTCTTTTAATAGAACGACCCCTCGCTGATCTCTTTGTCGATCGCCGCAGCGGTCTTCGGGTCGGCCGCGAGCGCGTCGTCCACGGTGGCGCGCGACAGGGCGGCGATCTCGGCCGCAACGGCCGCAATCTCCTTGGTCAGCTCAGCGGAGCGGGCGGTCGACGCGGCCTCGAGTTTGGCCGCCGACTCGAGGATGGGGGCAAACCGCTCCTTGACCGCCGCGACGCTGGCAGCGGGGTCGAGAGTCGGGAGTTTGAGCTCCGAGTAGGCTTGTTTCAACACCGCCAGCACCGCAGGGTCGACCGAGGCCGCCGCGGCGGCAAAGTTGGGCGAACCGCCGCGGCCCCCGCGCGCCGACAGCTTGTCCGCCGCTTCCGCCAGCGTGTGACGCAGCGAGGCTAGCTCGCGCTTGCCGTCGTCGGTCGTGATCAGGGACGCGAGCTTGTCCCAGTCGGGGGCCGACGACGCGGCGGCGGGGGGGGCGGCGTCGGCAAAGGCGCGCGCCGCGAGGAGCTGGGGCGGGAGGCGGGGTGTGAGAGGTGAGCGTGAGGTGTGTAAAGGGCGGCAACCGCCGTCGCGGGCCGCCCCACCGCGCGAGGGCGGCTCGCGCGGGCAATTCGCACGCCGCGCCCGCGGGCGGCCGCGGCCGCGGCCCCACTCCCGCCCAGCACACGCGGTGTGCTATGCGTCGGCCTCGGGCGTGGCGCAGAGCCGCGCCGGCGCCGCGGCGCGCCGTGCTGCGGCGCGCGCAATCAGCGCGTCGCGCCCACTCTCCTCTCCACACCTGGCGCTTGCTCGCGGCGGCGAGCACGGCGCGGGTGAGCATGGTGAGGCGGGCAGCAGCGAGACCCGACCGCCGAAGAGTGAGTCGGGGCCGCGGCGGCGGGCGACCCCAACTCTCTCTCTCTCTCTCTCTCTCTCTCTCTCTCGCCAACGCCTCTTGATGACACACCGCTCCACCCCTCTTCTCTTACGCCAGCGCCCGGCTCAACCGGTCCAAAGCGGCCCGCTGGGGCGAGGCAGGCTGGATTTCGCCGCTCAGGCCAGGGGGCGTCGGCCAGGGGAGCGGGCCCGCGGGCGGCGGCTTGGCCGGCGCTGGCGCGAGCGAGACAGTCACGGACGCCGTGGGCGCGGCAGGAGGCGCGGGAGGCGGCGGCGAGCGCCGCGGCGCCCCGGCGTCGTCCCCCCCTCCGCCGCTCGCGCGCCGCGCCCAGCGCGCCAGGCTGGCCAGCGGGCTCGGCGCGGTCGCCTCTTGGCCGTCCACCACGGCCGGGCTGGCCTCGCGTCGTGGCGCGGCCGCCGCGCGCACGCGCGCGGCGAGCGCTGCGGCGAGCGCGGGCGCGAGCCCCGGCCCCGACGCAGCCGCCAGCCGCGCCAGCCGCCCGTCGCTCAAGAGCTCGGGCAGGCGGTCAACGGCCGCCGCCGCGGCAGCAGCCAGCAGCGGGTCGGCGTCGGCGCGGCGCGACCCCGCTGCCGCGCGCGCCGCGGCCGCGACGCCCTCGTCCGTCGCCAGCGCCGGCCCCGCCGCTGCCACGCACGCGGCAGCCAGCGATGGCGCTTGCAGGGCGAGCGCCAGGCGGTGCAGGTCGACCGCGTCGGCCGCGGCCGGCTTTGGCAGCGGCACGCCGCCCGCGCGCGCCGCCGCGTGCGCCGCCACCGCGGGGAACAGCGCCCCGGCCCGCTCCTCGCCCAGGCCCGCATCGGGAAGAATGATGGCGGCCGAGTAAGGGTGACGCAGGGAGGCCAGGGTGGCGGCGACGGCGGCGGAAATGAGCGCGACCGCGCGGCCGTCGGCGGTGTGCCGGGCCGCGCCCGACACAAACACGACGTCGCCCGGGGGGGGGAGGGAGGACGAAGAGGTGGTGGCGTCGTCGTCGTCGCCCAGGGGCGGCGACGGCGCGGGCGGCGTCGCGGCGACGAGCGCGCGCAGCGCGTCGCTCGCGGGGCCACCGCCGCCTCCATCCGCGCTCTCGCGCACCGCCTCGCCGACCACCGCGTTCAGTGCCCCCCTCCTCAACAGCGCGGGCGCGACCGGGGGCGCGACCGGCAGCAACGCCACCGCCGCGAGCGCGGCCCCCCCGGCGTCGCCCGCGTTGGCCAGCGCGGCCGCGCCGGCCGCGCCCGCCGCGGCGGCCACGATGGACGCCTCCACAGCGCCGCCCAGCGCGAGCGCGGCGGGGACGCAGCGCGCGGCGGCGAGCAGGGCGAGGCCAGCGGCGTCGTTGGCGCCGTCGCGCGGGAGCAGCAGGAGGACCGCGGGGGCGCAGCCGGCGGCGACCGCGGCAGCGGCGTGCCGGGGAGTCGCGATCGCGCGCGCGGCGGCGGCGAGAGGGGGCGATGCGGCGGCGAGGCCGGCGAGCACGGTCGCCGCGCGCACCGCGAGCCCCTGGGACCCGCCAGCGATGGCGTCCAGCAGCGCCGCCACCCCGCCGGCCGCTGCAATCGCGGCCGCCGTCGCCCTCCCGTCGCCGCCGGCCAGCGCGGCTTCCAGCACGTCGAGCGACGCCGACGCGGCGAGCGGGTGCGCGCCGCGCGCCGTGGCGCCCGCGACCAGCAGCTCCACCAGGGTGGGCGCCGCGGGCAGGCAGGCACGGGCGGCCAGGCGGGAGGAGGAGGACGCGGCGGCAAGCAGGGAGGCGAGGTCGGCGGCGCGCTCGGGGTCGAGGCCGGCGGCGCGGCGCAGCAAAGCCACCGCCGCGTGCACGCCGCCCGCGGCCACGAATTCGGTGGCACCATCGCCGCCGGTGACGAGGGCAGCGGCGCAGATGATGGCGGATGGTGGAGGCGAGGGGGCGCGTCGGGACGCCGCGGCGTCGAGCAAGGCGGCCAGCGCCGGCAACGCCCCCGCCGCCCGCGCCGCCGCCCTGGCCGTGGGCGACCCTCGCGTCAGCGCATCGAGCGCGTCGCACGCGGCCGAGACGCAGGCCGGCGGCAGGCGGGCGCCGCGCGCGCCGCGCGCGCCGTCGGCCGCCGCGACAAGGGGGGGGAGGCCGCCCGCGGCCACGAAAGCCGCTTGGACGGCAGACCAGAGCGGCAAACCTACGCAGTGGCCCACGCGGGGGCGGGCGAGGTCGGCGAGCGCGCGCAGGGCGCGCGGGGCGTGCTCCGACTGCAAGATGGGGGGAAGGGGGGGGTTAAGCGCGTGGGCCGGCGCGCCCGCGCCCGCGCCCGACGCCGGACATGGCGGTCCCTTGCACGCTCCCTCGGGCGGGCCGGCCGCCTGGCGCGGCCGGCCCTGCGATGGCCGCGCCGCGCAGCGCGCCGTCCGCCCCCGCCCTTCCTCCCCGCCTCTCTCACGCTCAAGTCGGCCACCAGCTGGGCCGCCAGGGCGGCGGCGCCGGTGGACATGGCGGCGGCGTCGGGGCGCCCCATCGTCGGGGGCGGGCGGGCTCGAAGTGAGAGAGCGGGCGGCCGACCGCGGCCCGCCACTCCGATGGCCGCCGCCCTCGGCGCGGGCGCCGCCCCGCGGGCAGCCCGCGGCCACCGCCGGCCGCGCGCGCGGCCGGCGCGGCCGCACCGCCTCCCAACCGCCGGCCGGCCCGCCGCCGCCGCGGCGCCCGGCGACGCCTGGCCCTCGACCCCGGACCGCCGAGCGCTGTGGCTGGCGGCGGCCAAGCCGCCGATGTATGCAGTGGCGCTCGCCCCTGTCGCGGTCGGCGGCGCGGCGGCGGCCGCCGCCACCGGTGCGTGGGCCGCCACCACCCTGCTCCAAGCCGCCGCCGGCGCCGCCCTCGTCATCCTGTGGCTCAACCTGGCCAACGACGCGTTCGACGCGGGCACCGGCGTCGACGCGCGCGGGGGGAAGCCCGAGTCGGTCGTCGCGCTCACGGGGGGGGACCCGCGGCCCGTGCACGCCGCCTCCCTGGTCGCGCTGGCCGCCGGGAGCTGGCTGCTCTCGCGCGCTTTGGGCGCGTGCGCGGGGCGCGCGCCGCGCGCGCTCCTCGCGGCCGCCGTCGCGTTGGGGTACGCGTACCAGTCCCCCCCCTTTCGCCTCTCCTACCGCGGCCTAGGCGAACCGCTCGCGTTTGCCGCGTTTGGGCCGCTGGCGACGCCCGCCTTTTTCCTGGCGGCGGCGGCGGCGGCGGGTGCGCCGACCGCGGTGGCGACGCCCGCCCTCGCCGCCGCGTCCTGCGTCGTGGGCGCGACCACAGCCACCATCCTGCTCTCCTCCCACTTTCACCAGGCCGCCGGCGACGCGGCCGCCGGCAAGCGGTCGCCCGTGGTGCGCCTCGGCGGCGCGCGCGCGGCGGCCGCGCTGGGGGCGGCGATCCTGGCCACGCACGCCGGCGTCCTGGCGGCCGTCGCGGTGGGCGCCCTACCGCCCGCCTGTGCGCCGGCGTCTTTGTTGGCGGCGCCCGCGGGCAGAAAACTCGCTGGCCGCGCCGCGGCCGAGCACGGCGCCCCGGCGCTCGTCCGCACGCTCAAGGTCGACGCGCTCGCGTGGCACGCCCTCATGGCGGTCTCCATGGTCGTCGGTCTCGCGTGGGGCGTGTGAGGGAGGGAGAGGCGGGCGTGTCGGTGT
>Ga0315284_10000561_pt1 | contig 50405 bp, 27 predicted proteins | sample YL17G09_16_MG_FD_203696 | JGI IMG/M metagenome (GOLD analysis project Ga0315284, IMG submission 203696) | Sediment microbial communities from Yellowstone Lake, YNP, Wyoming, USA - YL17G09_16 | ecosystem: Environmental > Aquatic > Freshwater > Lake > Sediment | place: USA: Wyoming | collected...
GGTTGGGTGGTTTGGGCGTCGGCCGCGTAGGCGGAGGCGCTGGCGAGGGTTGCCAGGAGGCCGGCCTGGAGGAGCTGGCGACGATTGGGGGCCGTAGGCGTGGTATGGGCGTGAGGTGGAGGGTTCATGGGGGATATTTGAGCGGGGAGGAGGGTGGTTGTCTATGGGGAAGGGGGAGGGGGAAGGGGTCAGGGGTCGGGGGTGAGAGGGCGTTGAGTTGCGTCTGTCAAAGCAAGCTTGCGTGAGGTGGCATGGCGGGCAGGGAATTGGGTGAGATGGGCCGCCTTTACGCTCTTTTTATTGCGCGCTCTCGAAAACTAGCGGCGTCCCCGGTTCATACGCTGTCCGTTGCCCAGGTTGAGGTACTTCAACGCGAATCGACGGCCCGACACTATCGATGCTACTGCTGGCGGACACAGTGGGAAGTCGGTGTCGGAAAGGAGCGCTTCGTAATCCGCGTTCTCGGTCAGTCTGCTCCAACGCACGCCGGGGTTGCTCTCCCAACTCCCTTTGAACTCGCCAACATGATCTTGGTAGAACTTATCGTCGTTAATTATCAAGGCACAGGTGATCTCGGGTCTCAGGCGCAACAGATCAAGGCACAACCCCGTAGTTCTCAGTACCGCTCGCTTATTACGCAATAGGGACTGTAGGCTATTGCACGCCGGAGAGCGGAGGATGGTTGCGTTGACTGCCTCCCAGTTCATCATTGATCTCAACTCGGGAATGCCAGCGATCTCCTCCCCAAATTCCCGAAGTACCTGGTATTCGAGGTCGAGTTCCTTCGCCTTGTCTTGTGGAGGCGTCGTGAAGGGTTCGTACATGAACGCAGGAATTACGTGTCGGTCGCGCGCTCCGCTCTTCTCATCGGAATTCTCGACACAGGGGTACCAGTAGTCCATCTTCCCTTTTTCGGATGGGCGTTTCATGACAGTGAACACGGAAACCCCGACGGCTGCACTCAAATGGTTGTACTTTCCATGGACCACGATATTTTCCACGTCCTTCCGCCATTTCTTGAGGAAAGACCTGCGGGCGAGCATGGCGTATCTGAAATTGGTCGGTTTGCGGGGAAAGTGTTGGACGAGATCGAAAAGAAAGCGATCGCAGGATGTCAATGCCTTGTAGTACCTCGTGATGCCCAGATTCAGAATCCGTCTGCCGCTTATGCCAACAAGTCTAAAGACATCATTGTCCCAGAGTCTCCTTCCTGTTTTCCGCAAGAAGGCGATGAAGTCCTCGCTGTGACGCGCGCTGTCGTGCTCATCGGAGACAAAGGGGGAGATCGTCAGTGCCTCTTGTCCGGCAGAGTCTCCGCGGATCAACTCGACCACGGGATAAAGGTGGGACGTGGCGCCGAGATCCACGGTGATGACCCGGCCTTTCAGATCGGGATAGGCGGCAAGCAGCACTTTGCTGAGGACATCAGGCATGGAAGAATTGAAGTCTGCAATGCGGCTATTGAATCGTCGTGCCGCCGTCTCAACGTCAGGGCGGCGCCAGAATGTCTCCGTTGTTCTTGCCACGATCTCAGCCGCCATGTGTTGCGCCAGTTTGAGCAGCCAGTCAACACCGTTCATGGGTTCCTCCTTCTATTTCTGTGAGCCAACGGGATGCCGTCATCGGCCGGTTTCAGCAGGGGTGGGGGCTGGGGCGAGGGCGCGGGGTGAGGCGGCGGCTGAGGAGGATGGTTGCGGCCAGACCCAGGGCGATGGCTGAGCAGGGTTCGGGCACGACGATGGCGAGGTGGTCGATGGCCAACTCGGAGTTGTACCACGGTGCCCAGAACTCCAGGGACGCGATGGGCTTGTTGCTGCGGACGCTGATGGGGGCTGTGAAGTCGTGGTATTTGAGGATAGGATCGGAAATGACGGAGTCCAGTACCAGGCCCTGCGCGTCCTTGGCAATCAATGTGACCTTGGCGTTGACGTTGGCAGAGACCTGGGCGCTGACGGCGAGCACAGGCATGCGGAACTTAACGACGAGATTGGTGTTGGATCGGTCTGTGGTGGAGCCTGCCTGGGCAAGCCACTGGCCGTCGCGCTCAGCGAGTGTGGGGGTGCTGCCGCCCAAGCCGCGGAAGTCAATGCCCCAGGGGGAGAAGTCGGACAGCTTAGCGGGTCGGCCCAGGTCGTCGAAGAAGGTGTCGAAGTCGATGCGGAAGTCGGCCTTGGGGATGACGGGTTTGACGATCTCGAAGGTGGCGGGGGAGGACTCGCCATAGCCGACGATGCGGCCGACCACTTCGTGCTTGCCATAGGCCAGACTTTGGTGGTGCTCGATGTCCCAGACGGAGTAGCCCTGGGCGGGTATGGTCCGGTGCGTGATTATCTGCAACACGGAGGGGGGAGAGGTATACTGGCGGTCCATGGTGTACTCGGCCTGGTGTGAGGTGCCGAAGGTCAGGGTGATGTCCTGGTCGGTGGGATTGCGGCCGATGATCTCGACATGGACCGGCCAGGTAGAGCGATACCGGGGTCGGTCGGTGGTGACGCTGCACTGAATGGGCGTTTGGGCCACGGCTGAACCGCATGCCAGAAGAAGCGTTACCAAGGCACATTGCCAGCGGGTGTTCATAGTAACCTCCTGACGGAATGACTCTGAAGTGCTCCGAAACTCTCTTGTACATCCGACGGCAAGCGAAAGCAAGGAAAATCCGTTGGGGCGAGGGGGGAGGGCAGGGGGAACGCATTTGGCAGATACGGCTGGTCTCGGGCGGGTGGGTACACCGGCCATTCGGCCAGCCGTGTCGGACAGGAGTGTCCGACGTACTGTCGGAATGGTCAAATGCGTATTGCCGTGGAGTCGGGGCGTGGGAGGAGATACGGTTTGTGGCGTTGTCGCGGGGGGGCGGTAGAATGCGGGAGGTATCGGGATGGAGTCATTCATCGGGAGTTGGCATGCGTAAACTGTTGATCCTGGGCGTTGTGGGCTGTCTGCTGGTGACGGGATGTGCGAAGAAGGGGTGGCCGCCGAGGGAGGCGGGGGATATGGCGGAGCTGGAGCGGCAGTTCCGGGAGATGCCGATGGAATCGAGGCGGTTCGTGCAGCCGCTGTTCTGGCTGCACGGGGATGAGAGCAAGGAGCGGTTGGAGCTGCTGATCGACAAGATGGCCGAGTCGGGGTGTGGGGGGTTCGTGTGCGAGTCGCGGCCACATAATGATTTTCTAGGGGAGGGGTGGTATCGGGATCTGGATATCTGTCTGCAGGCGGCCAAGAAGCACAATATGAAGATGTGGATTTTCGATGAGAAGTGGTGGCCAAGCGGGAGCGTGGGGGGGAAGGTTCCGGAGAGGTATGCGGCCAAGAAGCTGGTGGCGGAAGCGGCGGCGGTGGAGGGGGGGACGAAGTACGCCGGGGAGGGGTTTAGCGGGGAGAAGTTTGTGGCGGTGATCGCGGGGAAGGAAATGGAGGGAGGGATCGACGGGGGGAGCCTGATCGACCTATCGGGGAAGGTGAAGGACGGGAAGCTGGCGTGGGATGTGCCGCCGGGGAAATGGCAGGTGATGAAGTTCACGTGGAAGCTCGGGGCGAAGACGGGGGAGGGGCTGATCGTGGACGGGGCGAGCGAGGATTGCGTGGAGTGGTACATCAAGACGGTGTATCAGCCGCACTATGATCGGTTCAAGGGCGAGTTTGGCAAGACGATCGTGGGGTATTTCTATGACGAGCCGGAGGTACACGGGGACTGGGGGACGGAGGTGGCGAAGATCCTGAGGGAGCGGGGGATCGACTATAAGAAGGCGCTGGTGGCGTGGAAGTTCAGGCTGGCGGGTGAGGAGCAGGTGACGGCGAAGTATCAGTACCAGGATGCGTTCTTCGAGGCGTGGGGGCGGACGCTGTACGGGGGGCTGCAGAAGTGGTGCGAGAGGCACAACGTGGATTGCATCGGGCATTTCATCGAGCATGGGGATAGTTATCTGAAGTGGGGCGGGCCGGCGCCGGGGAACATGTTCCAGATGCAGAAATACAGCGCGATGGGCGGGATTGACAACGTATTCAACCAGTTCCGGATAGGCGAGCGAGTGGGGCGGGACGGGCCGGTGTTTCAGACGACAAAGCTGGGGAGTTCGATCAGCCATGCGTACGGGAAGGCCGATGATATAGCGATGAGCGAGGTCTTCGGGGCGGATGGGCAGGATCTTGCGTATTCGAACATGAAGTGGCAGGCGGATCAGCACCAGGTGAGGGGGATCAACTTCATGGTGCCACACTCGTTCAATCCGCGTGCGCCGTATGACACGGATTGCCCGCCGTATTTTTACATGGACGAGTTTGAGCCGAGGTATCCGTTGTTCCGGGTGTGGGCGGATTACACGAGCCGGCTGAGCCTGCTGCTGACGGGCGGGCGGCACGTGGCGCCGGTGGCGACGATCGTGTGCGGGAACAGCATTTACGCGGGGAAGGCGTTGTTTCCGGATCAGATCACGGACATGCTGGATGACATTCAGTATGATTCGGACTGGCTGGCGTATGATGCGTTTGCGGATGCGCGGATCGTGGGGAGCGAGCTGGCGCTGTTCGGGGAGGGGTACAAGGTGGTGATTGCGCCGCCGGCGGAGGTGATTCCGTACGATACGCTGGCGAAGATCAAGGCGTTTTATGACGCGGGGGGGATCGTGATCGGGTACGGGATTCTGCCGTCGAAGTCGGCGACGTTGGGGAAAAGCGGGGCGGATATTGTGTGGTTGCGGGAGGCGATCTGGGGGTCGGGGGAGATGGCGGCGTCGAGCGGGGTGTGCAGGATGAACTCGGGCGGGGGGAGGTCGTACTTTTTGCCGGAGAAGCCGACGCAGCAGGAATTGCGGGAGGTTCTGTCGGGCGCGGGGGTCCGGCCGACGCTGGAAGTGTTGGAAGGGAAGACGGACAACTGGCTGCACGTGCTGCACCGTGTGAAGAACGGGCGGGACGTGTTTTTCATAGCGAATCAGAACAGCGACGGTTGGTCGAGGCGGTTGGTGTTCCGCGCGACGGCGAGGGGATACCCTGAGTGCTGGGACGCGATGCGGGGGGAGGCGACGGCGATACCGTTCAAGCGGGTGAGCGCGGACGTGGTGGAGTTTGAGCTGACGATGGAGCCGAGCGAGAGCGTGTTGATCGTGTTTCAGGCGAAGCCCACGTTGCGTGCGGGGCGGATCGATTCGAGGACGGGGACGGCGCGGCTGCCGATCGCGGTGGTTCGGCAGGCGATGCCAGCGGTGAAAGCGCCGGCGCCGAAGCTGGCGGGGGATCAGGTGGGGTTTAAGGGAGGATCGTGGGTGTGGTACCCGGAGAAAGAGACGGGGTTGAGCGTGCCGCCGGGGATGCGGTATTTCCGGCGGAAGATTGAAGTGCCGGCGGACCGGAAGATCACGAAGGCGCAGGCGGTTATTTGTGCGGACAACAGTTTCACTCTTTTCGTGAACGAGAAGCGGGCTGGTGGGGGAGCGACGTGGGAGCGGCCGACGGAGATCGATATGAAGCTGTTGCTGACGGGCGGGGGGAACGTGTTTGCGATTGAGGGGGTGAATGGGGGGGCCGGGTTGAACCCCGCGGGCGTGATCGGGGTGGTGCGGATCGAGTTTGAGGGCGGTGAGGCGGTGGTTCAACGGATTGACGAGTCGTGGAAGTGTGCGGACGTTGAGGCGGCGGGGTGGACAGGCGCGGGGTTCGATGATTCGTCGTGGCGAGCAGCGCGAGTGGTGGCGCAGTACGGGAGCGGGCCGTGGGCGTCGACGGGCGGGCGGGTGACGCTAAGCCCGATCACGGCTGATCCGTTTGTGGGGACGTGTACGATCGGGGAGGACGTGGAGCTGAAGCGGTACCGGGTTTACCTGGAGATGGACGAGCTGCCGGATACGAGCGCGGCGGTGAAGGTGAATGGGGTGGCGAGCGGTGGCGTGATCGGGAGGCCGTGCCGTGTGGAGATCGGGCGGTTGCTGAAGGCGGGGGAGAACAAGATTGAGATACAGCCGCTGGCGCCGAAGTCGGCGCGGGTGGTGTTTTACGCGAATGCGCCGGCGCGGCAGGCCGAGTGACGTGTTGCGGACGGCAGAGAGCGTGAAGATGGCCGCACCTTGAGTTGCAGCATGACGGATGGGTCATCGAATGCGTACGCCGGGGGGCGGAGGGGGTTTGTTGTACCGCTGGATGAGGTGGCGGCGGCGGATGCGGCGTTGGTGGGTGCGAAGGGTGTGAATCTGGGGCGGATGCTGCGTGCGGGGTTGCGGGTGCCGTGGGGGTTCTGCGTGACGGTGGGGACGTATGAGAAGTTCATTGGGGGAAGCAAGGAGGGGGCGGCGATCAGGGAGATCGAATCGGCATCGGTGGAGAGGGTGCGGGAACTGAGCGCGCGGTTGCGGGAGAGGATCGTGGGGATGGCAGTGCCGGGGGAGATTGAGCGGGAGGTGCGCAAGGCGCTGGCGGGACGGGAGGGGGGAATCTGGGCGGTGAGGTCGAGCGCGGTGGGGGAGGATTCGGCCGGGGCGTCGTTTGCGGGGCAGCATGATACGTATCTGAATGTGCGGGGGGTGGAGGAGGTTGTACGGGCGATTCGAGAGTGCTGGGGGTCGTTGTTCACCGAGCGGGCGGTGGTGTATCGGCGGAAGAAGGGGATCGGGGAGGGCGCGGCGGGGATGGGGGTGATCGTGCAGGAGATGGTGGCGGCGGAGGTGGCGGGGGTGATGTTCACAGCGGAGCCGATGACGGGGCGGCGGGATCGGATCGTGATCGAGGGGGCGCGCGGGCTTGGGGAAGGTGTGGTGGCGGGACGGGCGGATATCGAGCGGGTGACGTTGGACAAGAAGACGCTGGGGGTTGTGGAGGGGCGGGGGGGCAAGTGGGTGGGCGATGAGTTGGCGAGGAGGATCGGGGAGTTGGGGAAGAGGGTGGAGGGGATGTTTGGCGGGCCGCAGGATGTGGAGTGGGCGGTGGAGGGAGGAGAGGTTTACCTGCTGCAGTCGCGGCCGATCACAGCGATGGCGACGAAGGGGCAGGCGGAGGGGGAGGTGTGGAGCAACGCGAACAGCGGGGAGGTTTTGCCTGACGTGGCGACGCCGATGACGTGGGACATCGTGCAAGTGCTGATGAAGCGGTTGTTGGACGTTGTGCTGCGGCGGCTGGGGATTGATCCGGAGGAGCGGCCGTGGTTCGGGCTGATTGCGGGGCGGGTTTACATGAATGTGAGCACGACGGTGCGGGTGCTTGGGAGGCTGCCGGGGCCGGGGGTGATGGATATGACGGAGGCGTTCGGCGGCGAGCAGGGGCGGGAGGCGGCGGCGATTGTGCAGGAGATGCTGAAACGGCAGCGGCGGGTGGATTGGAGAACGGCCAGGCGGCTGCCGTGGTTGGCGGCACAGTTGCTCTGGTATTCGGGGCAAGGCCGAGCGAGGTACTTTTTCGGAGAGTGGAAGAGGCGGGCGGATGAGGTGGCGGCGCTGGAAATGGGAACCATGAGCGACCAGAGGCTGGGGGGCCTGACGATGGAGGTGTTCGAGCGGGCGTCGCGGGGGGCGGAAGAGGCGAGGTTCGCGGCGGCGGCGATTGCGAGCATGGGGATGGGGATGGGATGTGCGTTGGGGGTGTTTCGACTGACGAAGAGGTGGTTGGGGGATGAGGACGGGAGCGTGGCGAACCGGCTGATCTCGTGCGCGGGGGGAATGGCGTCGGCGGACTCGGCGATGGAGTTGTGGCGGGTGGCAGCGTGGGTGAGGGAGCATGACGAGGTGAGGAGGGTGGTGATGGAGGGGGGGAGGTTTGAGGAGGTGAAGGCGAAGCTGGGTGGGACGGAGGAGGGGCGGGAGTTTCTGAAGCGATGGAATGGGTTCATGGCGGAGCACGGGCATCACACGCGCGGGGAGATGGACGTGCACAATCCCCGGTGGTTGGAGACGCCGGACTATGTTCTGGGGATGATGCGGACGTATCTGGAGATGGGGGAGGAGGGGGATGCGCTACGGACGCAGGCGAGGCGGATGCGGGAGAGGGAGGAGCTCCTGGCGGATTGCCGGAGGAGATTGCGGAATCCCGTGAAGCGGTGGGTGCTGGAATTCGCGGTGCGGCGGGCGCAGAGGGGGCTGTCGCTGCGGGAGTGTGTGAAGAGCGAGGCGGTGCGGATGGTAGCGGCGTTGCGGAGGGCGATGCTCGAGGCCGGGCGGAGGTTGGTGGAGCGGGGGATCGCGCAGGAGGTGGAGGATGTGTTTTTCCTGAAGCTAGGGGAACTGGGGCCGGTGCTGAGCGGGGGGGCGGGGTTTGATGTGAAGGAGAGGATCGGTGTAAGGAGGGCGGAGTATGAGCGGAATCTGAAAATCACCCCCCCGCCGGTGATTGTGGGAGAGTTTGACCCAGCGAGCGCGGTGTCGGGTGCGGTGGAGGAGGGCGCGGAAGTGATGAGGGGTTTGGCGGTGAGTGCGGGGGTGGCGACGGGGCGTGCAAGGGTGATCTTGAAGGCCGATGAAGAACAGAGGGTGTTGCCGGGGGAGATATTGGTGGCGCCGTTTACGGACCCGGGGTGGGCGCCGTATTTTCTGACGGCGGCGGGGATCGTGATGGATATGGGAGGTCAGCTCAGCCACGGGAGCATCGTGGCGCGGGAGTATGGGATACCGGCGGTGGTGAATGTCGGGCCAGCGACGCGGATCATCAAGACGGGGCAGATGGTGAGGGTGGATGGGAATCGTGGGATAGTGACTATAATGTCCGGCCATCATGACATCGAGAGAGAGACTGATGGCGGCGCTGGAGCATCGGGAGGGAGACCGGGTGCCGATTGACCTGGGGGGGAATCAGACGGGGATTCACAAGGTTGCGTACCAGAAGCTTCTCGATCTGCTGGGGCTGAAGGAAGAGATTGTGATCATGGATCTGGTGCAGCAGTTGGCGAAGCCATCGGAGGAGGTTTTGCGGCGGCTGCGTGTGGATACGCGGTATGTGTGGGCGCAGGGTGCGGAGAGCTTCAAGGGAGGGGTGATCCAGCGCGAGCGCGGCGGACGGGTGTGGGACGATTTCACGGATGAGTTCGGGGTGAGGTGGTCGATGCCGGAGGATTGTCCGAATTACTTTGACATATCGCACTCGCCCTTGGCGGGGTTGACGGTCGAGCAGATCAAGGAGCATCCGTTTCCGAAGGGGGATGATCCGGCGCGGTTTGCGGGATTGCGGGAGCGGGCGCTGCGGATACGGCGTGAAACGGAGTATGCGGTGGTCAGCGGGATTTCGGGGGTGGTGTATGAGATCTGCTGGTATATGCGAGGGCTGGAGAACCTGTTCATGGACATGGTGGAGCGGACGGAGGTTCTGGAGACGATCATCGACCGGACATTGAAGTTCTGGATGGACTGGTTCCGGCTGTTCCTGGATGAGGCGGGGGATGTGGTGGACGTGATCATGATCGGGGACGATCTGGCGGGGCAAAACGGGCCGCTGTTTTCGCCGGCGATTTACCGGGGGATCGTGAAGCCGAGGCATAAGAAGCTGGTGCAGTACATCAAGTCGCGGACGAAGGCGAAGATCTGGTATCACACGTGCGGGTCGGCGATCGAGTACATTCCGGATCTGCTGGACAACGGGATTGATGTTCTGAACCCAGTGCAGTTGTCTGCGAGGGGGATGGGCGCGGGGGAGTTGAAGGCGAAGTGGGGAAAGAAGCTGGCATTCTGGGGCGGGGGGATCGATTCACAGCGGGTGTTGCCGCGGGCGTCGGTGGGGGAGGTGCGCGAGCACGTGCGGCGGAACGTGGAGGCGTTCAAGCCGGGGGGCGGGTACGTGTTCAACAACGTACACAATATTCAGGGGGATGTGCCGGCGGAGAACATCGTGGGGATGTTTGATGCGGCGTATGAGTATGGGGCGTATGGGCGTTGAGCGCGTCATCCAGGGCACAGGGAAGCATCACTGAGCACGGCTCAGAAGAGATCGGACAGAGTATGACAGCGAATCCATTTCTCGGCGTGTTTTTCCACTCGATCGGCGGGTTGGCGGCGGCGAGCTTTTACTTGCCGTACGGGAAGGTGCGGAAGTGGTCGTGGGAGACGTATTGGCTGGTGGGGGGGTTCTGCAGTTGGGTGATCGTGCCGTGGGTGATGGCGTGTTTCCTTGTGCCGGAGGTGATGAGCGTTCTGCGGCAGTCGCCGCCGGAGAGCCTGATGTGGAGTTACGTGTTCGGGCTGATGTGGGGGATCGGGGGTCTGACGTTCGGGTTGAGCATGCGGTACCTTGGGATGTCGCTGGGGTATGCGGTGGCGTTGGGATTGTGCGCGGCGTTCGGGACGCTGATACCGCCGATATTCAAGGGGACGATGGGCGAGGTCGTCAGCAAGCCAGCGGGGTGGGCGGTGCTGTTCGGGGTGGGGTTGTGTCTTGGGGGGATCGCGGTGAGCGGGCTCGGGGGGATTCGCAAGGAGCGAGAGCTGTCGGAGCAGGAGAAGAAGTCGGTGATCAAGGAGTTCAGCTTCATCAAGGGAGTGATCGTGGCGATCTTCGCGGGGGTGATGAGCGCGTGCATGTCGTTCGGTGTGGAGGCCGGGGCGGGGATTGCGAAGAAGGCGGTGGAGTTGGGGACGCCGGACCTGTGGCAGAACCTGCCGGTGTGGATTGTGGTGTTTGCGGGTGGTTTCACGACGAATCTGGTGTGGTGCGTGGCGTTGAACATCAAGAACGGGTCGTTCGGGAATTATGTTGGGGTCGCGACGGCGGCGGGGAATCCCGGGGGGACAACACAGGTGGCGGCGGTTGAGGAGGGGCCGCCGTTGGTGCTGAATTATGTGTTATCTGCGATAGCGGGGACGATGTGGTATTTCCAGTTCTTCTTCTTCGGGATGGGTAAGCCGCTGATGGGGAAGTACGATTTTTCGAGCTGGTCGCTGCACATGGCGAGCATCATCATTTTCAGCACGCTGTGGGGGATCTGGCTGCGGGAATGGGGGGGGGTTAGCCGGAGGACGATGAAGCTGGTGTGGGCGGGGGTGGGAGTGCTGGTGGTGTCGATGATTATTATAGGAATCGGGAACTCTTACGCGGCGAAGTGACCTGTGGTGATGGCCGGTGGCGTTGTGGGAGACTCCACTACGGGCTGGGTAGAGTGGTGAGGCGTCACGCCATATGCTGTGGATAACTCGTCGCGAGTTTTGAGTCGAATTGCAATTGGCTATGATATGGGTAGGTTATGCAAAGACGGGCAGGGAGAAGTGACGTTGCCGTACCGGATGCTGGCGATTGATCTGGATGGCACGTTGTTGTCTCCGGACGGGACGGTTTCGGAGGGAACGAAGGCGGCAGTGCGGAGAGCGATGAAGGCGGGTTTGGTCGTGTGCCTGGCGACGGGTCGGAACCTGACGGAGAGTCAGGGGATACTGGATGAGGTGGAGCACGACGATGCGGGGGTGTTTGTGGGTGGGGCGATGGTGATCGATACGCGGCGGCGGCGGACGCTGCACCGGACGGCGATGCGGCCGGAGCTTGCGCGGGAGGTTTGCGGGTTGCTGGAAGGGTTGGGCCATGCGGCGTTGGTGCTTCAGGACACGAGCGTGGCGGGGGTGGATTACCTGGCGACGGCGGATGTGGAACTGAACGAGGCGACGCGGAGCTGGATGGAGGTAACGAGCGCGAAGGTGCATCGGGTATCGGGGCTTTCTCGATATTCGCACCAGCACACGATCCGGCTGGGCATCTGTGACACGAACGAGGAAGTGAATCGTGTGCAGGCGATGTTGAACGGGCGGTTTGGCGATCGGATTCTCTGCCAGATTTTGTATGTGTCGGCGTATGCGGTGGAGGTCCTGGAGATTTTCGATCCGACCGTGAGCAAATGGAAAGGCGTGCTGCACGTTGCCGAAGGGCAAGGCATCAGGCCTGAGGAGATTGTGGCGATCGGCGATGACATCAACGATCTGCCGATGATCCGGAGCGCCGGGCTGGGGGTTGCGATGGGCAACGCCAAGCCGCAGGTGCGAGCGGGAGCGAGACGGATCATCGGGAGCAATAAAGACGACGGTTTGGCGGAGTTCCTGAACGAGCTGGCATCGCAGTGCGAAGGGTGAGTTGTTGTGAGGCCAGAGCGGGAGGATGAGGAGAGTGATGAAGGCCTGTGGCCGCGGCGTATGAGGATGGGGCCGGGTGCGGCGGCCACGGGGGCATAAACAGGGACGATGCGAAAGGAGTCGCAGGCTCAAACGGCCGGCAGGCGTAGGCTTGCCGGCCGTTGTGTATGTTGGAGGAGAGGCGGGAGAGACGGGGCTATCAGCGTTGGCGCATGGGGAAGCGTGGGCGAGATGAAGGCGAGACACAAGCCCCGGGGGGGTTGTGTTTGCGGAAGTGAACGACGAAGTAACCACCCAAACGTCCGCGGCTCCTGCGTAGGAATCGGGCGAGCGGCGGATACGCGCCTGACAGAGGCCTATAGCTTGCCCTTTTTCTTCATGGTGATGTAGAAGGCCACGAGGACAACCAGCGCAATGATACCGATGATCTGATAGGTGTTAAGCATGGGGGGTCATTTTACAGCAAGTGATCCGGTGCGGTAAAGCGATCTAAAGCCGAGTTGGCGTGTGGATCCGAGATAGCCCAGGGGGGATTGCTTCGTGAGGGTGAGATTGGATGGCGTGGCGGTATACTGGCGGGGACGGCGAGGCGTTATGAAGCATGATGCGTCGGGATTCCGGGATGGCGGGCGGTTGAGTGTATCTTGCCTGGGCGGGCCGTTGGTGCTCTGGGGGATGGCGATGGGGGCAGAGGCGGCGCAGGCGAATCCGCTGGGCGGGCTGTATTCGCTGTCGTTGGTACTGCTGCTGGCATGTGCGGCGTTTTACTACAAGGCCGCGGAGATGGAGGATGAGCCGAGGCTGCTGTGGTCGGGGTTATCGGTGTTGATCTACCTGGTGACGTGGCGGGTTTTCTCGTGGGGGTGGATGGGCTGTCTTGGAGGACAGGTGGGATTGCTGGCGGCGATCACGGCGGTGAGAGTGCTGCGGGACAGGAGGAAGGGGTCGTGAGGGAGGGGATCCTTGCCGATGGCCGATTCGTGATCGGCGATTGCTGATTGCGGATTATTGATGTGTGATGGACCCTTGGGGAGATGCTGGAAAAGAGGACGCGGTTGAACTGGCTGAATCTGCTTGGGATAGCGTTGGGGCTGGCGATGGACGCGTTGGCGGTGTCGATCGCGGCGGGGATCGTGATACCGAGAGTGACGGGGCGGCATGTGTTCCGGCTGGCGTTTCATTTCGGGTTGTTCCAGACGTTGATGCCGATCGTGGGGTGGCTGGCGGGGCGGACGCTGGCGGAATATGTGAGCGGAATTGACCACTGGGTGGTGTTTGGGGTGCTGAGCGTGATCGGGGGGAAGATGCTGTGGGAGGCGAGAGATGAACACGAGCGGGAAGAGCGGGATGATCCGACGAGGGGATGGCTGCTGGTGGCGCTGTCGGTGGCCACGAGCATCGATGCACTGGCGGTGGGGTTGAGCCTGGCGTTTTTGCGGGTGTCGATCTGGACGCCAAGCGTGGTGATCGGGGTGGTGGCGGGGACCTTGACGCTGATGGGGATTCGGTTTGGGAGCCGGCTGGGGAGGCGGTTTGGGCGAGTGGCGGAGGCCATGGGGGGGTTGGTGCTGATCGGGATCGGGGTGAGGGTTTTGATGTCGCACTAGACCATGAGAGGCGTCCGGCGGGGTATAATCGCGGAGAAGAAGCCACGGCGGCCGTGGGCGCGAGGCGGAGAGAGAGAGATCGTTGAATGAGCGGTGGCGGCGAGTCGGCGGCGTGCAAGGGAGAGACGATGCGTTCACTGAAGTCGAAAGCCTGCGCGTTCACCCTGATCGAGTTGCTGGTGACGATAGGCATCATGGGGGTGCTCATCGGGATTCTGTTGCCGGTTCTGGGTATGGCGAGGGCGCGGGCCCGTGAGACGACGTGTGCGTCGAGCCTGCGGCAGGTTGGCGTGGCGGTGTTCATGTACGCCAACGAGAACCGGGGGTATTTCCCGATCGAGCCGACGGAGCACAATCCTCACCCGCATCTGATGCAGGTGCTTCGGAGCCAGCTCAAGGCGGGGCCGGCGATCTTCTACTGCAATGAAGCGGAGCTGATGGAGGCGGGGGCGCAGTCGCCGGATTACACGCCGAAGGGGGAGACGGATTCGGTGATTCCGAGCGAGGCCAACATAGCGGCGGGGAACGTTTCGTACGTGTACTGGAGTTTTCTGGCGAACAAGACGGGGGCGAACGGCACATGGCGTGAGCCGAGCGTATTCATACCGCGGATTCTGAAGACGAGCGGTGCGGTGGCGGTTGATCCATCGCGGCCGGTGGAGAAGGCGACAACGAGCGAGCGATGGGTGGCGTGCGACTTTTTTCGGCAAGGCGCGCCGTTTCCGCACAGTCGGCGGCACGCGTCGGGGCTGAACGTGCTGTTCCAGGACGGGCATGTTGAGCTGGTGCTGGGCAGCCCGAGGAAGAGCTTCAAGTAGTGAGCGGGGCAGGGGACGGGCGGGGCGGGGGTGGTGGAATATGTGAGCGGGATTGACCACTGGGTGGCGTTTGGGGTGCTGAGCGCGATTGGGGTGAGGGTTTCGATCGCGCATCAGGAAATATGGTTTCCTGTGCGGATCGCTTCGGCGAGTTGATGGACGGCGTTTTCCAGACGCCTGAATGAGCGGGGGTTGCGCTTGCGCACGCAGTTGAGGTCCAGGAGTTGCGTGAGCGGTTGGAGGTCGGTGCTGGATTTGTAGCCACGATCCATCTGGCCGTCGAGCCATTCCTTGGCGCCGCGAGGCGTGATCTCGGTGTCGGCCTCGGGGAGAGGGGCATGGGATCTGACGCCGGAGCGGCCATCGGGGAGTAGTTTCCCACGTAGCGACTCGACGCCAGCGATCAGCCACGATTCCAGTTCGCGGCAAGCGAAGACGCAGGCGAGGGAGAAGAGTTTCCCTGCGCCGGCGTCGCGTGCTCGCTCGGCGAGGGTTCTGGCTGCGATGGAAGCACAGAAGAGCTGGCCCTCGAACTTATCGGCGTCGCCATCCAAGAGGAGAAGGATGGCGCCCACGTTCCCGCGCTTGTAGGCGGTGCCTAGCCAGTTCAGCCACTTGTGTTGGTTATTTCCCGACAGGTTCTCAACGCCGTGGACGCGGAACGCGTCATGGTCCAGCCAGAGGTACTCCCACGGATTGATCTCATTGAGGATCCTCCTGACGAGGACCGGAACGGCATCCAAGTCAGAATCACCCTCCACAAAGAGGACGATTCTCTTGAGAGACATGGGCTAGCCCTGTGCAGGGGTGCGGTCGAGGCGCGCCGTATCCACGGTGAGCAGTTCTTCGGTGGTCAGCAGTTGATCCTTGAGTGCTTCCAGTTGCTCCTTGGAGACGGGGCCGATCTTTGTTTCATACTGGTCCATTTCCACAACCCGAATCTGTTCAGGGGGGAAATGCGAGAGCAGTTGCGGGCTGTGCGTAGTCAGGATGATCTGCGAACGGCCACGATCCGCACAGGAGCGGAAATACTCAGCGAGAACAGAGAGGGCGCCCGGGAAGATGCCTTTCTCCGGCTCTTCGAATACGAGCGTCTGTTTCGGGGGCACCTGGTACAGGGCGATCAGGTGGGCGAGGAAGCGGCGGAAGCCTTCGGACTCCTGTACAAGCTTGAAAGAGAGCACTTTTGCATCGGCCACTTTGTGCCCGACGATGATATGAGAGCGCTGGAGTGTCTCCAGTTCCACGGTGTTGACGGAGGTGTTGAGCTTGCGCAGGGCGGCGTGCATCTCCCTCATGGTCGGTAGCTCCGAGAGATTGTTGGCTATTGCATCGAAGGCCGCGAGGTAGTTGTCGGCAGAATCGGTCAGACCGTTCGCCGCGCCGGGGGGTCCATACTGTGGAGACGACTCGGTTGAGAGGACATCACTGGGGAAATCGTAGCACCCGATTCCTTTGGTGAGGGCCAGGTGGGCGATCTTGACCTCCGGGATCCCATAGAGAACACCCAGCATCAGCCCATTCGGCAAGGGGGGCGCAGCCATTCCGGGGGGTTGTTGCCATTTGCCCCCCTCATGCGAGAAGATGAGCTGTTGCGCGAGGTTGAGGGCTTCTCCCCTCAGCACGGCTCTGCCGAATCTGCTGTCGAGCGCAAAGACCAGGCGGTACGCAAAGCCCCCTTGGACTCCTGGGACCTCGAATTCAACGGCAAAGGCCACCTGCAGTTGAGAAGCAGTCGCGCAGACCAGGCCGCCCCATCCTCCGCGATCGGAGACGAATTGATCGGAACGTTGCGTGAGGTAGTCGCGCAAGAAACGGATGGCATTAACAACGTTGCTCTTCCCGGTGCCGCTGCGTCCGATAAGAACGGTCACGGGATCGAGATCGACGGTGACATCCCGCAGGCTCTTGTAGTTCTGGATACGGATTCGCTTGATCATGGCGGCCACCTGAGAGATTCTTGATTCTATGCGGGACTCATCGTCGTTCATATCCTAAGGCCCGTTCATTAGTATCGGCAAGCGGGAGCGAGTTGCTGATGCTGCGAGGCGTCGGGGACTTACGTGCTTCCTCAACCGTTCTGGATAGGTTATCCTCGCTCGGGACACTATGAAATACGCGATCATCATTCCGGACGGGGCGTCGGACGAGCCGTTGGCGGAGCTGGGCGGGAGGACGCCGCTGGAGGCGGCGGAGATTCCGAACATGAGCCGGGTGGCGATGGAGGGGCGGCAGGGGACGGTGCGGACGATTCCGGAGGGGTTTGAGTCGGGGTCGGATGTGGCGATCATGTGTCTGCTGGGGTATGAGCCGGCGAAGTATCACAGCGGGCGTGCGCCGCTGGAGGCGGCGGCGCAGCGGATTGAGCTTTCGGCGACGGATTGGGTGTTCCGGTGCAACCTGGTGACGGTGGCGGATGGGGTGATGAAAGACCATTCGGCGGGGGGGATTACGAATGCGGAGGCCAAGCGGTTGATCGAGAACCTTGGGAGGGCGATCGATGTGCCGGGAATGGAGCTGCACTGCGGGGTGAGTTATAGGAATTTGCTTGTGTATCGGGGCAGCGAGGAGTTTGATGTAACGACGACGCCGCCGCATGAGATACCGGAGCAGCCGGCGGGGAAGCATCTGCCGCGGGGGAGGGGCAGCGAGATATTGCGTGGGATCATGGAGAAGTCGGCGGAGCTGTTCGCGCGGCATGAGATCAACGAGGTTCGGCGGCAGACGGGTTTGAACCCGGCGACGCAGGTGTGGCTGTGGGGGCAGGGGCATGCGCCGAGGATGCCGAGATTCGCGGAGAAATATGGGCTGAGCAACTGCGCGATGATCACGGCGGTGGATCTGCTGAAGGGGATGGGGGTGCTGATGGGGTGGGATATGCTGAATGTGGAGGGGATGACGAGCTTTCACGACACGAATTACGCGGGCCAGGGGCTGGCGACGGCGGCGGCGCTGGACAAGTATGACCTTGTGCTGTCGCACGTGGAGGCGCCGGATGAGGCGTCGCACCAGGGGGATTGGAAGACGAAAGTGGCGGCGATCGAGCATATCGACCGGTATGTGGTCGGGCCGGTGCTGGAGAAGCTGAGGACGTTTCCGGAGTGGCGGATGATGGTGTTGCCGGATCACCCGACGAATGTGGGGACGCGGAAACACGGGTATGCGCCGACGTGTTTTGCGATGGCGGGGACGCGGGTGAGGAGCATTGTGAAGGGGGCGTTCTGTGAGCGGAATGCGAGGGCGTCGGACCTGCATATCGAGAGGGGGGAGGAGTTGATGGAGTATTTCCTGAGGGGGGGGAATGTGTAGGAGAATGACGAGGGGGGCGGGGCTTGTGCTGGGCGGGGGGCGGGGTAGTATTCGACGGTCACAAATCGCGAGGAGGCTCTATGGTGCGGCGCGCGGTGAGCAGGCGGAGTTTTCTGGGGGCTGGCGCGGCGGCGGCGGGGATTCTGGTGGTGCCGCGGCATGTGCTGGGGCTGGGGGAGGCGCCGCCGAGCGAGAAGCTGAATGTCGCGGGGATCGGCGTGGGGGGCATGGGGGCGGGGAACCTGTCGCAGCTTGAGTCGCAGAACATCGTGGCGCTGTGCGATGTGGATTCGGAGTATGCGGCCAAGACATTCAAGAAGTATCCGAAGGCGAAGGTGTGGGTAGATTTCCGGGAGATGCTGGAGAAGCAGAAGGATATTGACGGGGTGGTGATCGCGACGCCGGACCATACGCACGCGGTGATTGCGATGGCGGCGATGAAGGCGGGGAAGCACGTGTATTGCCAGAAGCCGTTGACGCATGATGTGTATGAGTCGAGGATGCTGGCGGAGGAGGCGAGGCGATCGAAGGTGGCGACGCAGATGGGGATTCAGGGGCATTCGATGGAGGGATGCCGGCTGATCTGCGAATGGATCTGGGCGGGAGCGATCGGGGAGGTGAAGGAAGTGGATGCGTGGTGCAGCCTGTCGTATTACCCATGGGGGCATGCGTATTGGAGCTCGAAGTGGGGGCGGAAGCCGGCGGATACGCCGGAGGCGCCGAAAACGCTGAACTGGGACTTGTGGATCGGGCCAGCGCCGATGCGGGCGTATCATCCGGCGTATCATCCGTTGGTGTGGCGGTGCTGGCTGGATTTCGGGTGCGGGATGATGGGGGATCGTGGCGCGCACACGCTGGATCCGGTGGTGTGGGCGTTGAAGTTGGGGCAGCCGACGAGCATCGAGGCGACGAGCCTGGGATTGAACGAGGACACGCATCCGCTGGCGTCGATGGTGACGTATCAATTTGGGGCGCGGGAGGGCATGGGGCCGGTGAAGCTGACGTGGTATGAGGGACTGAGGGCGCCGCGGCCTGAAGAGCTGGAGGATGGGCGGATCATGGGTGATTCGGAGGGCGGGGCGATTTTCAAGGGGACGAAGGGGACGATCATGTGCGGGACGTATGGGAACGGGCCGAGGCTGCTGCCGGAGAGCCGGATGAAGGAGTATCAGCGGCCGGCGGCGACGCTGGAGCGTGTGAAGGATTCGCACGAGATGGATTGGGTGAGGGCGTGCAAGAGCGGGAAGAAGGCGGGGGCGTGTTTTGAGTATTCAGGGCCGTTGACGGAGGTTTGCCTGCTGGGGAATGTGGCGAGGCGAGTGGATGGGCGGATTGAGTGGGATGGGGACAATCTGAAGGTCAAGAATGTGGCGGAGGCGAATAAGTACGTGAGGACGGAGTATCGGAAGGGGTGGAGTCTGTAGGAATGCGGAATGGAGAGCAGGCCATATGTGAGGCGTGAGCGTCACCGAACGGGTGGGGCGCGATTCAGTTGGAGGGGAAGGGGAGGTGGAGGGGTCGGCCGAGGATCCTCTGGAGGTCCTTGAGCTTTTCATCGAGGAGGCGTGGGGAGTTGGCTTCGAGGTTGAGCAGGAGGAGGGGGTCGGAGGGACTCTTGCGGATGTTGAACCACCAGTCGGATGATTCGACGGTGAAGCCGTCGAGGTAGTGGGACTGGGCCTTGCGGTGGGCCTCGGCGATTTCTCTGATTTTTGCGTCCTTATCCTCGATATGGAAGGCGATCTCGCCGGAGTGGGCGTAGCGTCGGAGGGGGGCGATGAGCTGGCTGAGGGGCGTTTGCTGGCTGGAGAGGACGGAGAGGAGGCAGGCGAAGGCGATGGCGGCGGAGTCGGCGTGGAAGTTATCGCGGAAATAGAAGCGGCCGGAGGGTTCGCAGCCGAAGACGGCCGAGGTGTCATCCATGGCTTTGCGGATGGCGGGATAGGCGGCGCGTTGTCGGAAGGGGGCGCCGCCGGCGGCTTCGGTTTCCTCGCGGACGACGCGGCTGCAGCGGAGGTCGTAGACGATGGCGGCGCCTTTGTTGGTGGGGAGGCTGAGGAAGTGGCGGGTGAGGAGGGCGGCGACGAGGTCGGAGGCGATGGCGTTGCCGGTTTCGGTGAGGAAGATGCAGCGGTCGGCATCGGCATCGAAGCAGACGCCGAGGTCTGCGGAGGTTTGGGCGATGGTGGTTCGGAGGAGGTCGAGGTTGGACTGGTCGAGCGGGCCGGGGTCGCGGGGGAAGGAGCCGGCGATCTCGAAGGAGACGGGGACGATTTCGAGGGAGGGGGCGTCGTTGAAGACGGCGGGGATCATTTTGGCGGCGATAGCGGAGCCAGCGTCAACGGCGACGCGGAGTTTGCGGCGTAGGGAGAGGAATCTGAGGACGTGTTGCCTGTAGGGTTGCCAGAGGTCTTTGGTTTCGAGTTTACCGGTGACGCCGGTCTGGCCGATGCGGAGGGTGGAGGAGATGCGGCGGATGTCTTCGAGGCCTGTGGCGGCGGCGACCGGGCGGGCGTAGGGGCCGGTGATGCGGAAGCCATTGGAGTCGACGGGGCCATGGGAGCCGGTGGTCTGGATGCCGCCGACGCAGGCTTCGTGGTTGACGGCGAAGTAGAGGAAGGGCGTATCGATGGGGCCGAGGTCGATGACGGTGATGCCGGTGGAGCGGAGGCCTTCGATGAGGGATCGTTGAAGCTGGGGTGAGGAGGGGCGAGAGTCGCGGCCGGAGAGGATGGTATTCTCATGGGGGACTTTGAGGGATTCCGGGATATTCTGGCGGGAGCGTTTGAAGAAGAGGCCTGTGGCGTGGCCGATTTTCCAGGCGGTCTCTTCGTTGAGTGGGAGGGGGCAGGCGCCGCGGATGTCAGAAGGTCTGAAGAGTTTGTCGAGCATGGGGTAGCCGGGTTGGGGGTAGTATACTGTTGTGAGGCTGGACACAAAGGGACCGCGGCGAGCGGATCTGGGGTTCGTCCTCCCCAATGGGTCTACCCTGGGGTTGGGGCCATGCGCGAGCGCGCGATTATGGCATCGCCGGCCGTTTGGCGCACGGGGAGGGGCCCCTTATGATACCGATTCTCTTTGACCGAGCGGGCCATTATGAAATTGACAACGATCGTCAGGTTGGCGTTGAGTGTAGCGGGGGTGGCGGTGAGCGGTTGCGGGCTCTCGGAGCCGCCGCCGTTCAGCCCCGGTCAGATTCAGCAGATCCAGAAGGAACAAGCGGACCAGGTTCCGCCGGCGCGGCTGAGGCCGTTGCCGACGTCGTTCGAGAGTCTGATGCCGCCTGGGGCGACGATGCCGACGACGATGCCTGTGCGGACGGCGAAGTACGACATGGGACCGACGGTGAAGCTGACATTGCAGGAGGTGATTCACCGAGCGGTGGTGAACTCATTGGATGTTCGTGTGGCGGGGTATGAGCCGGCGATCGACGAGGTGCGGATTCTGGAGGCGAGGTCGCGGTTCGATCCGGTGTTTTTCAGCACCGGGCAGTTTCAGAAGGAATATCAGCAGACGGGTGTTGGGGGGAACATGAGTCCGCCGGAGGTACTTTCGCAGCAGATCCAGACGGGGATCAAGCAGAATCTTACGGACGGGGGCCAGATCGAGCTGCGGGGTCAGGCGAGGCGTCAGGAGGTGGATTCGGACACGCTGCAGAGCGCGGTGAACCCATTTTACCAGAACGAGCTGGTGTTGCAGTTGACGCAGCCGTTGCTGCGTGATTTCGGGGGCAGGGTGAACCGTGCGCGGGTGACGATTGCGCAGAACGACCAGAGGATCAGCCAATTGGACTGGCGGGACAAGCTGGAGCAGGCGGTTTTCACGATCGAGGAGGGTTACTGGAGGCTGTACCAGGCGAAGCGCAACCTGGAGATCCAGGAGGAGCTGCTGAAGCAGACCGAGGACACGCTGGACATACTGATCAAGCGGCTGAAGCAGGACACGACGCGGTTGCAGGTATCGCAGGGGAACGCGGCGGTGCAGTCTCGGCGGGCGGAGTTATGGCGTGCGCGACAGGAAATCGGGAACATATCAGACCAGATCAAGCGGATCATGTGCGATCCTGACCTGCCGGTGGCGAGCCCGCTGACGATCACGCCGGCGGACGCGCCGATGGAGGAGGCGGTGCAGTACTCGCTGGGGGACCAGATTCAGGCGGCGTCGGAGAACCGGTTCGACCTGTTGCAGCAGGCGATCCGGGTCATGTCGGCGCGGGAGATCGTGTGGGCGGCGAGGAACAACGCGTTGCCGCAATTGAACCTGACGGCGTCGGTGGGATTGCAGGGGCTGGGTGATGATTTCGACGATGCGGCGGACAGGCAGAGACGGACGGACCAGTTTGTGTACACGGTGGGGCTGTCGTTTGAGGTGCCGATCGGGAACCGGGGGCCGAGGGCGATCTACCAGAGGACGCTGCTGCAGCATCGGCAGGCGATTCTGCAATACCGGACGCTGGTGGAGGAAGCCGGGCTGCAGGTGAAGAAGGCGTATCGGGAGGTGGAGACGGCGTGGAACGAGATCATCGCGACGCGGCACGCGCGGTTTGCGGCGAAGGACGCACTGGAGGCGATTGAGCAGCGGGAGCGATCGGGGGAGACGCTCAGGCCGGAGTTTGTGCAGTTGAAGCTGGACCGGCAGGAGGCGTTGGCGCTGGCGTGGAGAGCGGAAGTGCAGTCGATCGCGAACTACAACATTGCGGTGGCGGGGATGGAGAAAGCGAAGGGGACGCTGCTGCGGTACAACAACGTGATAATGAAGGAGGAGGGGGGCGGGAAGCCGACGGCGGCGGTGAAGAAGTAAGGGTGAGGGATGTCGAAGGGGGGGCGCAGGGGGCGATGGTGGGGCTATGGGGGAAACGGGTTTTGCGGTAGGCTATGGGGCGTGCTGACACTTCTGGTCCTGCAGGGGCCCGATAAGGGCCGTCGATTTGAGTTGCCTGACGCGCCGGCGTTGGTCGGACGTGAGAGTCGGCAATTGCCGCTCACGGACAACACGGTGAGCCGGCGGCATTGCGAGCTGATGCCGGAGAACGGGGAATGGGTCCTGCACGATCTTGGGAGCGCCAACGGGACGTGGGTGAACGGGATACGGGTGACGACGACACACTTTCTGAAGCTTGGGGATCAGATCCGGGCGGGTCGTACGCTGATGGTGTTTGGGGCACAGCCTGGGGTGACGCGGACGAGCAAGGGGAACGTGAGGCTGGCTGGGGAAGAGAGCGGGATGGACAGCGCGATCATGGCGACGGTGTCGTCGAGCGACGATTCGATGGTGCTGGCGGTGCCGGAGCCGTCAGCGGCGGCGATGTCGAACCTGAAGATCCTGTACCGTCTGGGGACGGCGTTGGGCAGCAACTTCAAGGTGGACGAGGCGTTGGAGATCGTGATGGACCTTGTGTTCGAGCAGGTGAAGGCGGACCGAGGGATCATCCTGCTGCTGGGCGAAAAAGGCGAGGAGCTGATTCCGAAGGTGGTCCGGGTGCGTGAGGAGCAGGAGGGGGAGGGTTCCGGGACGAAGAGCGGCCAGCAGGGCAGCGAGAAGATTCACGCATCACGGACGATCATCAACTACGTGATCGAACAGGGTCAGGGGGTGCTGTCGAGCAACGCGATGTCGGACCGGCGGTTCAGCTCGGGCAAGAGCGTTCACAGCCTGGGGATCCGGTCGGCGCTGTGCGTTCCGATCAAGGCGAGGCGTCTGGACGGGAAGGAGGGCGACGAGATCATCGGTGTGATCTACATCGACAGCCTGGTGAAGAACTACACGTATTCGCCGGACCAGCTTCGTCTGCTGACGGCGATCGGTCTGCAGGCGGGGCTGGCGATCCAGAACGTGAAGCTGTACCAGGCGGGTCTGCAGGCGGAGCGTATGGCGGCGATAGGGGAGACGACGGCGGCGTTGTCGCACTCGATCAAGAACATACTGCAGGCGTTGCACGGGGGCGCGGATGTGGTGGAGATGGGATTGCGTTCGGGGAATCTGGCGCAGGCGAATAAGGGGTGGGGCATTGTGGAGCGGAACCTGGAGAAGATCTACGGCTTGACGATGAACCTTCTGGCGTACAGCAAGGAGCGTGAGCCGCGGCTGGAGATGATGAACCCGAAGGTTCTGGTGGACGAGTGCGTGGAGCTGCTCGCGACGGCAGCGAACAGCAAGGGTGCGATGGTGGTGGGGGACGTGGACGCGGACCTTCCGCCGGTGCCGATGGACCCGGACGGGATGCACCAGGTCGTGATGAATCTGTTGAGCAACGCATTGGATGCGGTGGAGCAGGACAAGGGGTTGATCCGAGTGACGTGCCGATACGATGAAGAGAATCGGCAGATGGTCATTGAGGTGATCGACAACGGCAGCGGCATTCCCGATCCGATGATGAAGCACATGTTTGAGCTGTTTCACTCGACGAAGGGGAACCGGGGGACGGGGCTGGGGCTGGCGGTGGCGCGGAAGATCGTGAGCGAGCACGAGGGGAGCATCAGCGTTCAGAGCAAGGCGGGGGAGGGGTCGGTGTTCACGATCCGGCTGCCGGTGGAGCACGCGCAGCTTGGCGATCCGTCAACGACACACGGGCCGGCGAAGTGAAGGGTGGATCTCATCGCAAGGCGGCGCCTTCTTTGGCGCGTGTGACGATGCCGTCGGTGAGGCGGACCTCGGCGGGCGTCTGGACGAACCACTCTCTTGACTCATCGAGGCGGCCGCGGGTGCAAAGGGTGTTCTGGGGGACGGGGTCCTTTCCGGGCGGGGCATAGGGGGGGACTTCGAGGAGGAGGATGCGGGGCTGGTCGGGCTGGTCGGCGGCCTGGCGAGCCAATCGCTCGAAATGGGGCAGCTCCTCCCTGCATTGGGGGCAGTCATAATGATAGAAGACGACGATCCATGATCCGGTGGCGAGGCGATCGCCGAGCGAGGTGAAGGGCAGGAGGGGGAATTGCCTGCCGACCCATTCTTCGGGCTGGAGGAGGACGAGCTTGTCGTTGCCGATGAAGTCGGCGGCGCCGGTGACGGGTGTGTGTTTGAGCATGGCAAGGCAGAGGCCGGCGGCTATGAGGAGGGACGTGGCGACGATGGCGGGTGTGAGGAGGCGGTGGATGCGGATGGGGGTGGGGCGATGGAGTCCGGGCCGGAAGATGAGCAGCGAGAGGAGGGCGGCCAGATCGAGGGCGAGGGTGTAGCGAGGGTCGACCTGGACTCTGCCGAAGCAGCCGCAGGAGGCTTGGCCGGACCAGGCCTTGTAGGCGGTGACGGCGGAGAAGAGAGCGAAGGAGAAGGAGGCGACGGCCCACACGAGGCGTCGTGATTGGCCGGTCAGCAGGAAGCAGCCGAGGGCGAACTCGAACGGTACGGCGGCGAGGACGACCCAGCGGGAATCGAGGAAACTCCTGCCGAGGAGGGGTGTGGTGGCCAGCTCGTATCCTTTGAGTGCGGCAGCGGCGAGCAGCAGAAGGCCGAGGAGGGAGCGTACGATGTCGTAGGCGTGGAAGGCGGGCGGACGGATGCGGGCGCGATCCTGCAAGTCGGTCTGGCAAATGGTCATTGGATTCCCCCTTTTCATGGACCCACCCTTATTGGTGAGGCGAGGGCATTATACAGGATGCAGAGGGGATGTCCACGGTGGTTTGGTGGGCCAGAGGCGGTCGCGGGCGGAATCGCTCATCCTTAGCGTGTTGATCGTCCGATAATTGCCAAAGCGGGGCGCGGCGGACACGGCAGGCCTGGAATGCGCCAGGGCCGGGTGTGCGCGGGCCTGCATAGCTGAGGACGAGCCATGAGGATGACCACGATCGCGCGCGGAGCTGGGCAGTGCATAGCGATGGTCGCTTGCAGCGTCGGGATGTTGGGAGCCGCGGGGTGCAACGGCCAGCCGACGTTGTTTGCGAACCCTGACCCGAATCTGCGGAAGACGGTGCCGGAATGGAAGGCAGACGCGGCCAATCGGTTTCCGTACAAGGCGGAGGCACCCCACGCGGCTGAGCCGAAGGCCAGAGCGCAGGTGGGGTACGATCTGCATCGGATCGAGGTGGTGAACATCTCGGAGGAGGACTGGACGGAGGTGGAGGTGTGGGTGAACCGGCAGTATGTGTGCTACATACCGAAGATGGAAAGCCGGAAGCTGAAGGAAGTACACTTTCCGATGCTGTTCAACGAGTTGGGCAAATCATTTCCGATGCAGAAGAACTACGTTCGGACGGTGGAGCTGTACCGGGAGGGGAAGATGTACCAGATCGCGTGCAGCTCGGCGGATTTCTAGGGGTGAGGCGAGCTAGCAGGAGGGGAAGGCGGCGGCGCCGGCGCTGTTGAGGAATCGGAGGGCATTATCGCGGTAGAGTTTCTGGAGGCAGGCGTCGGGGAGGGCAAGGCCGCGGAGTGTGGGTTGGGAGTCGTCAGGCAGATCGGGATCGTCAATGGGGGAGGGTTCGGCGCGGGCGGTTTCCCACATTCTGCGGAGGGTCCAGAAACGGCTGGCGAGGAAGTCCCAGCCGCGTTGATCGGCGGTGACGAGATCGGTGCCGAAGATGAGGCGGTCCTGATTTCGGATGAAGAATTCGCGGGCGGAATCGCGGCGAACGGAGAGCTCACGGACGATCCACTTGGTGGCGCTGCAATCCATGTAGAGGTTTGTGTAGCGGTCGAGGAGCTGCTGGAGGCGGGGGAGGTTTTCAGGGTTGCCGGCGAGGTGGGCGGCGAGCCAGGTGACGCCGGGGTATTCATCGAGGGCATTCTGCCACATGCGGTAGTGGTCTTCGCGGGAGCCGAATTTACGGGCGTCGGCGTAGCGGGTGTGGTACCAGGCATCGGGGTCTCCGACGTGGGTCATGACGGCCATGCGGCGGGAGACGGCTTCACGGAGGAGGGGTCGGAACTGGGGGGAGTCGAGGCGCCAGCGGCGGTCGCCGATAGCGGGGGGGGCGAACCAGAACTTCACGATACGGCTGCCGATGTTGTAGAAGGCTTCGATGCGGCGGAGCCAGGAGTCGATGAATCCCTGGCCCCAGTCGTGCCAGCGAGGGATGGCGATGAACTGGATTCGGCGGGGGTAGTCGCGTTGGATAACGAGGGCTTCTTCGAGGGGCGTCATGCTGAGGGCGTGTTGGAAGCCATAATGAGCAGCGACGTTGAGGAAGAGTTGGGCGTGGCGGGCAGCGGCGATGTGGACGTGGAAATCGACGGCGGGGCCGATGACTTTTGGGCGAGGGATGGGCGCGCGGTAATCGAGGCCGAGGCGATTGTGCTCGGGGGGCTTGTTGGCGTGGGGGTGGGGCAGGATGGTGTCTGGCATATGGTATAGAGAGGCTATGCGAGGTGGATTGGGCTGTCCACCGGGAGGAGAGGCCGGAGACGAGAGGGGCTTCGCGACCGATCAAATCGCGAAGCCCGGTGGTTCATCTGAGGTATGGGGGGATCAGCTTTTCTTGAAGGAGCCCTTGAGGTAGGTGACGGCAAGGTTGGGGTTGATGGGGTCACGAGAGAAGACGTTCTTGATGACCCTGCCGTTGGGGGTGATGGAGTAGAAGTTGCCTTCGAGCCTGTTGCGGTTGTACATCCTTCCGTCGAAGCGGAAGAAGCCTCGCAGGTAGGTGGCCGTACCACCGGTGGGCGTGGTGAGAATCTGCCATTTGCCCTGGCCGACGACGCTGTCGCCGACGCGGTGAAGGATGATGGGGTTTCCGGGCGTGGCAATGCCGTAGTCGTCGAAGCCGAAGAGCGAGATGACGGTGGTTGATCCGGCGGGGGCATTGAAGATCTGCATGGAGCTGGGGGTAGGTGTGACGTAGGTGGTTCCGGGGCGGGGGTCGGTGTAGAGGTTGAGGGTTCTTAGGCCGGTGAGGGTGCCGGTGACTTTGAACTGCATGGCGGTGAGGCTGGCGCCGCCGACGGAGGGGGCAAGGGGGTCGAAGGTGGTGAACTGGCCTGAGAGCTGGCATCTGCCGTTGGTGAAGGGGAGTTTTTCCTCGGCCAGAGCAGGGATGAGGCTACGGGCGTTAGGGGAGCCCCAGCCGCTGGCATAGTCCCAGCCGACGTAGGCCTTGTAGAGGAAGAGTATGGGGTTATCGGGCTCGGGAACTGGGATGGGCTGGTAGAGCTGAGGATAGACTCCCAACTGGGTGATATCGTTGAAGTAGGCATCGGGGCCGCTCTGGCCGAGCCTGTAGATGCGTTCGACGAGGGAACTGCCGAGTTTTTTGAGGCCGCGATCGGCGCGGGCCTGATTGGCGAGGGCAACGAGGCCGGCAATCTGGGGTGCGCCCGCGCTGGTTCCACCGACGCTGAACCAGCCGGCAAAGCCGGAGTCGCCGAAGGAGTTGTAGACGGCGACGCCACTGGCGGGGTCTGCGTTGTAGGCGATATCCGGGGTGCCGCGGTTGTAGGGTGGGCCGATGAAGGCGCCGATGGCGAGGTTGAGGGCGGGGTAGTTGACGCCGCGGTTCTGCTGCCAGATGGGTTCGGGATAGACGGAGCTGGGTCCGCTGCCAGCGAAGAACCAGGGGCGTTCGCCGCCCTGGATGGGATAGGGGGTGGGGGCGACGTCGCTGTCGTGATAGACGAGCGGATCGCCGGTGAGGGGGTCAATGGTCTGGATGATGTCGCCGCTGACGCGGTTGCCATAGGCGTCGAGGAAGAGCTTGGTACCACCAACGGAGAGGACGTAGGGGTTGCTGGAGGGGTGACTGGGGAGGGGGGTGTCGCCGGCGGAGGCGACGAAGGAGATGTTCTTGGTGTAGCGGTTTCGGAAGCTGCCATCCTCGACGACCTGTTCGGGGAATTCGTTGCCGCCGAGGCTCATGGAGATGACGCCGCCCTTGAAATACTTATTGAGGTACTTGACGGCGACATCGATGGCGCGGGAGATGTCGGGGTTGAGGGCGGAATCAGCTTCGACGAGGATGATGGTTGCGGCGGGGGCGATGGCGTGAGCCCACTCGATGTCGAGGAGGGCTTCGCCGGCCCAGCCCTGGTCGGTGGTGGGTCGGTGGCCGGAGGCAAAGACCTGCCGGAAACTCTTTTTGGTGGGCGCCGGGAGGCCGTACTGTCTGGAGAAGGTGGCGAGATCGCGTTTGGCGGTGGTGGTATTGAAGGCGTCGATGATGGCGATAGCCTGACCTTTGCCGCGATTGGTGTAGGCGGGGTCTGTGATCTCGCCAAAGCCGTAGGCGCGGCGCATCTGGTGGACGCCGTAACCTGTTGGGAGGCCGGTGAAGGAATAGATGGGGAAGTTGGGTCGTTGCTGGTTGTTGACGGTGTTTTCGCCGGTGCCGCCGTCGACGGTGTCCTTTCCGACGTTGGCGACGGGGCCAGTGCTGATGGCGTCGTGTCCGGAGCAGCCATAGAGGAGGTCATCGCCCTCGCCGCCGAGGATGCGGTCGTTGCCGGGACCTCCGATGACGGTATCGTTACCGTCGTTGCCGCAGAGGAGGTCACTGCCGGCGCCGCCGTTGACGAGGTCGTTGCCGAAGGCGCCGGCGATGGTGTCGTTGCCGGCGGCGCCGCGGACGGTGACGGGGATGGAGATGTTGCCTTGGATGGAGACGTAGTCGTTGCCGGCGGAGGAATCGACCTTAATGGCTTTGACGGCGTCCTGATCGAGGAACTTAGTGGCGCCGTTGAGTTGGAGGCGAAGGTGTCCGGGGAACCTTCCGGAAGGGGCGAGGACGATGGTGTCAGCGGCAGCGGTTCCAGCGATGGTGAGCGTTCCATCGTCCAACGACACGGAGAGGAGCTGTCGCTGTTCCAACCACTCCACCACGGGCCTGAGGGCAGAGTCCAGAGTGCTGTTCCGCGCGGTGCGCCGCAAAAGGTGTCGCATTACATCTCCTGGGTGTGCATAGGCCGAGGGCATAGTAAGCCAGTGGATGATAACGGAAGGGGAGACCGGCGGCAAGGCATTTGGCGGTGAGGAAAGGCGAAAAGGAGGTGCGATAAAAGGCACGCGATTGGGCGATCCTGGCGGAGGCCGGCGTGTGCTGGATTGCAGAAGCGGGTTTTCGGGTGAATCGGGGGTGGAAGTGCGTGACTCGGGAATGCCGCCACGTTAGAATGGCGCCTTACGATTGGAGCGAAGGTCCGTTCCTGTTGTTGTGGCGATGTGGCACGGGCTTGTAGGGTTGGCCTCGGACATACACCAGGGAGTTTTGCATGTCGAATCCGCATGATGCCGGAGAAGAGCGGGGAAGTGCTGTTGCCGGGCTGATGGAAAGGCTGGAAGAGCGTCGGCTGCTGGCGGTGAGCATCGCCGGCGGGATGCTGATGGTGCAGGGGACGCCGCGTGCGGACACGCTGACGATCTCGGTTGATGCGGGGAACAAGAACACGCTGGTCGTTGATGACAACGGAATTGCGTACCGGTACGACATCAAGCAACTGTCGCTGGACGTTACGAGCCTCGCGTTGATAGGCGATCCTGGGAACGATCTGTTGCAGGTGGACGAGAGCAACGGGAAGATCCGGTTTGCGTGTTTTCTGTACGGCGATACCGGAGACGACACGTTGATCGGCGGGTCTGGCCCGGACCAGCTTTACGGGGGGTCAGGCAATGATCAGATGTATGGCGGAGGGGCCCGCGATTACCTGCTGGGCGGGGCGGGCGACGACACGATGAATGGGGGGGGGAACAACGACTTTCTGTACGGCGAGGCGGGCGAGGACTACATGACGGGCGGGAGCGGCAACGACCACATGGAGGGGGGGCTGGGCGTTGACAACATGGCCGGCGGGCTGGGCGACGATTATATGATGGGCGGAGAGGACGACGACCTGATGTTCGGAGACGGGGGGAATGACACGATGCTGGGCGACGCGGGCAGCGACCAGATCTGGGGCGGTTCGGGCAAGGATCTGATCCTGGGCGGGGACGGCGATGATGATCTGATCGGCGACCAGGGGCATGATATCCTCATCGGGGACCGAGGTGACGACCTGTTGATCGGGAGCCAGGGCAACGACCAGTTGTACGGGGGGCTTGGCAATGACACGCTGCACGGCGGGCCGGGTCGCGATACCTTCGTGGTGAGCAAGGCAGACCGGTACAAGGTCAATGACTTCGTGTCTCGAGTGGACAAGTACGGCAAGCTGAATTTCGGCAAGGGCAAGACTCTGGAGGACTTCCTGCTGTCTCCGACGGGCTATCCTTGACCTGGAAAGATTTGGAGGAAGCACGGACGGCCCTGGCGCAAGACGCCGGGGCCGTTTCTGTTGATGGAGAGAAGGGAAGAAAAAACGGCCCTGGCGTGGGGGTCAGGGCCGTTGGTGTCGGTGGGATGTTGTCGAGGCTCAGCGACCGGGCTTTCGGGGCTTGCCGTTTTCGAGGATGGAGCCTGTGAACGTGCCTAGGACCTTGATGGTTCCGATGTAGCGTTGGGCGATGATGGTTCCGGCGAAGTTGCGCCCGACGTAGATGGAATTGACGGAGCCGTCGGGTCCTGTGGCCTGGACGAGGGAGGTCGCGTCGAAGTCGCGTTTGACGTAGAGGGAGGTGATTCGGCCGGCGACAGTGGCGTTGACGGTGAGGAAGTCACGGCCGGCAGAGAAGAGGTTGATGCTGCCGGTGACGATGTTCACATTGGCGATGTCGGTGGCGACGTTGATTTTCTTGATGGAATTGGCGAAATTGAAGGTGGAGGGTCGGACGGGGATGGGGAGAGCGGGTGGCGGAGGAACGGCGGGGGTGTAGTTTCCGAGCCTGTTGCACTGGACGAGGTCAAGGTCGCGCAGGGCGGAGGCCGCGTTGCCGGCGATGACGCCGGTGTTGGTGGCTCCCTGAACACTGGGGGTCTTGGTGCTGATGTCGAGGAGCTTGTAGAGGTCGGTGAGGCGGTTGGGGAGGATGAGCGTGGAGGGGTTGGGCTTGTTCTCGCTGATGCGCACGGAGGGGGAGAAGGCGGTGGTTTTGACGGACTTGCCGTCTCCGTTGGCGATGAGGGAGCCGGCGCGCATGCCTGCGATGATGTTGCAGTCTCTGATGCCGTAGCCATCTGTTTCGAGGCGTTCGATGACGCCGTCGCCGCGGGTAGTGACAGTTGAGTTGAGGATGCCGAAGCCGCCTTTGACTTTGATGGTGCCGATGTCGCCAGCACCGAAGTAGGACCCGATGATGCCGCCTGGGAGGAGAGGGGCGGGGGCAGGGGTCGGCGGGACTGGCGGAACGGGGGTTTTGGACTTTTTCTGGCGAGTGCGGAGGTTGACTCGGACGCGTTTCTTTTTCTTGCTTGTAGTGGCGGCCGGGGTGGTGCCGCCGGTAACGGGGGTGGTCGAACCGCTCTCGATGGAGATGTAGTTGATCTCGTAGATGGGATTAGTGTAGGAATCGCCGCTGTCAAAGGCCTCCCTGATGGGGGCGATCTCACGGGCCTGATCGAGGGAGGCGCAGGCCATGATGCCGGCGTTGATGATGGATCCGCCGACGAGGCGGATGTAGTCGATGCTGGTGGTGGAGACGATGTTTCCGCGGATATCGGCGCCGCGCGCGCCTTGGACGGAGCCGATGGGTCCGACGGCGAAGAGTCCACTGAGGGCGCCGTTGCCGGTGCCGCTGGTGGTGAGGCCGGCGCCGAAGTTGACGTCTGGGAGTGGTCCGGAGGCGTAGATCGGCGCGACGATGCCGTCGAAGGTGGTGGTGGAGAGTTTGCTATCGGCGTTGGCGACGAGAAGCTGTATGGTGCCGAAGTTGTCGGCGAGGTTGAGGGCGGGCTCGTAGGCTTTGAAGTAGGCTTGGACGACGGAGAGGACGACGGCCGGGCTGGCGATGATGTTGCCGAGCGCGCCGCGAGCGCTGACGGAGGCGAAATCAGCGGCGATGATGGCATTGTGCTGTTGATCGAAGGGGTAGTTGGCGGGGTTGGCAACGAAGCCACCGACGAGCGTCGCCTGTGGAATAAGGGCGCAGGGTGTGGAGCGTGTGGGGACGCCGAGGGTTTCAGCTTCGAGGACGCCGACGGTTTCAGCGAGGATATTGACGATTTCGCCGGGCGTGCTGTTGACGATGCGTGAGAAGCGTGTGCCGACGATGTTGAAGACATCGACGCGGCCCTTGCCGCTGATGTCGACGTTAAGGGGGAGGTAGGTGGGGTCGAGGACGAGTTTGCCGGTGAAGTCGGGGATGAGATTCTGGCCGGGGTTGGCGGGGGAGATGTTGACGGCGCCGATTTCAGCGCCTGCGAGGACGGACTGGGGGTCGCCGACGATGCTGATGGAGGAGGTGGCGTTGACGCGGATGACGGCGACGCCGCCGCTGCCGCGTATGCCATAGGCGGTGATATCGAGGACGCCTGTGGGGCCGGCGGGGGAGATGGTGATGGTGGCGCCGGAGTCGTCGTTGAGGGTGACGGCTTCGCCGGGCTGATAGATGGTGTTGGTGGGCTGGCCCGTGCCGAAGAGGACATCCCGGTAGACGGTTCCGCCGACGTTCATGTAGCGGACGTTGCCCTGTGGGCCGGTGGTGATCTGGGGTCCGGCTGTGAGATAGCTGCCGAGGTCGCCGGTGACATCGATGAGGTCGATGATGCCGTCGTTGCCGACACGGTCGGCGTTGACGATGATGACGATGGTGGGGGCGTTGGACATATCGGCGGCCTTGATGACGCCGACTTTCTGATTACAGACGATTTTGCCGGTGAAGGTGGTGAAGGCGTCGATCATCTGGTAGTCCTTCCCGACGATGGGAAGGGGCATGGTAAGAGGAGGCGCGGAAGGATCGGGGAGATAGAGGGAGGTCATGTACTGGCCATTGAGGCCGAGTTCGCCGGTGGTGGAGCGAACGAGTCCGACGCTGCCGAGGGGGACATGGAGGTTAGCGCCCATTCCAATGGCGTTGTTGGCGAGGATGCCGATGGTACCGCCCTCGACGGTGCGGAGGTCGCCGGCGAGGACCTGGACGTTGACGGGAGTCATAGCGGTGAGGTCCATGGGCGGCATCTTGGAGAGGCCGAGGAGGACGCCGCCGGCGGCGACGGCGCCGAAATCACCCTTTTGGAGGTCGAAACCATTTCGGCCGCGGTTGTAGTCGAGGATGTTGTTGGTGGCGACGATGCCTCCGAGGGCGATGTTGCCGGCATTGGAGACGCGAAGCTCGTAGGCGAAGATGCTGCGTAAGGTGGAGGTGGCGGCGGTGCCGGCCCAGACGGTTTCCCGGTAGAGGCCGACGGCAAAGCGATAGACGCCTGGGCGTTGGGAGGTGAAGCGGAAGGGCTGGCCGGTGGTGTAAGAGCGATCGACATCGGTGTAATCGGTGGCGATGAGTCGGCCGTCGGGGTCGAAGACGCCGACGTTGAGGTAGGGGCTGGCCGGGGATCCTGGCGCCATGGCCTTGAGTTGTTCGAGCATGAGGTCGTAGAGGCGGACCTCGACGGTCTGGCCGGCCATGAGTGCGACGCCGTAGTAATCGGCGAAGTCGGCGATTTTGTTGGTGGCGGCGAGGGTGCCGCGGACCTGGGCGATGTTGGCGACGCCGAGGGTTGCGCTGTTGATGGTGCCGAGGTACTGGGCGGTATTGAAGGAGTCGTTGTTGAAGGCATCATTGCGGAGGAAGCCGCGCGGGAAGGTCTGATCGACGTAGAGGGCGGCATCGGCGCTGCGGGCTTCGAGTTCGGTCTGGGGCTGCGTGATGGAGGAGACGCCCTGGTTGCCGAGGACGGTGACCGCGGTGGCGAGCGACTCGTTGCTCTTGATCTGTCCGAGCCGGCCATCGACCTTGATCTCGGTGCGGGTGATGTAAATGGGCTCATCGCGTCCTGCGCCGGAGTCGGTGCCGACGGGTCCAGCGACGACGAGGTCGCGGAGGTCGCCCTTGACGTAGAAGTTATCGGGAACGGAGGAGGGCATGTAGGAGAGTGTTGTTCCGCGGGTGAGGCCAGTGAGGAGCTGGCCGCAGTAGAAGAGGTTGACGGAGCCGCCCATGACGACGCGGCCGGTGATGGTTCCGCCGAAGAGGAACCTGCCGATGCTCTGGCCGTCGACGAGCGTGACACCTGCGTAGAGTATGCCGCCTGCGGGCGCGGGCATAATGCCGAGGGGCGCGATCATGGGCTGCTGGAGGATGGGGATGTTGTCGGAATCATTCACATCGGGGATCGATTTGGTGCGTGCGCCGAGGTAGAGCTTGCCGGTGTTTGCGGCGGTGTCGATGGTGATCGGGTCGCCAGCGGTGTTGCTGACTCTGAGGGTTCCTGCGCCTTCGGAGAAGGGTTCGAGGGTGATTTTGCCGCCGCCATCCCTTGTGACGCGCGTGATGGAGAGGACGGAGTTGATGTCGGCCTGCTTGATATAGATGGCGAAGATGTCGGCGCCTTTGGCCTTCTGGGCGGGATCGATGGGATCGAGCTCGTTTTCTCCGACGAGGTCGCGCAAGGTGACGCGGTTGGTGTCAACCTCAACGGCGGCGGCGACGAGTTCGACCTGGATGTTTCCGCCGACGATGACCTGGAAGAGATTGTCGTTGGCGTCGCGGTATACGGGACTGGTGCGCAGGGTGGGGAGCTGGATGTTACCAACACCGTAGGGGTCAAACATGGTCGTCGTCCCGATGCCTGTAAAGGTGGTGAGGAGGCATCGGTTTTCGAGCGACTCGACGCGAGGGGCGGCGAGTTTTCTGATCTTGAGTTTCCGCGCCCGACGGGATGTCTTTTGATGCGAATTCATCTGGTGATCCTCCTGAGGCGGCCGTGGCAGGGCGGAGGGGTGTATCCGCCATCGGGGCACGGCCACTGCGCAAACGGATGGAAGAGCCGACGCACTTGCCTGCAAAGCCGCTGAAAGACCCGCCTGTTGTGGAACATGATTGCGGTTCTCGGTAAACCCGGTCACACAACAGGTTTGAGCCATCCCCCCTCCGTACGGCCACACGCCTGAGCAAACCAGTTTCTAACAGGGCGGAGCGGGGGTGTCAACTTAAAACAGGCATCTGGAATAAGGACGCCGCGAAGAGGCCGATGTTGCGGGAAAGACGGGTAATCGCCGGGGTAACGGTTGCCAGTAGCGGGGGGAGGGCATTGGCGGCCATGGGGTACTATGGGAGGGGGAGATCGACGAACTCGAAGGGTATCTGGAGCTCCTTGGACTCGAGGGGGACTTCCCAGACGAGCTTGGCAGGCTGGAGAGGCTGGAGATCCTGCGGGTTCTGGGCCTGGAAGAGGAGGGAGACGTCGCCCAGGACGCCTGCGACGCCGCCGGTGTTCATGCGCTGGAGGGGATTGCCCTGGCCGTCGAGCAGCATGAACGAGCCGAAGGGGTGCATCCAGGCAGGGCCATCGGCGGGGGTGCGAGCGAGGTTCATGAGGACGGTGTACATCTGGGCGTTCCTGCGGACCTCTTTGAGGAGGAATTTTCTGCCGCCGACGAGGCGTGTGACGTTCCTGGCTGTGAGGACGTTGGGGATTTCGGCTTGTTCGGCGCGGGTCTGGATGACGCAGCGGGCGTTGCCCTTGAGTTTGGCGATGCGTTGGCCGGCGTCGGGGGGGGGCGAGAGGGAGACGGAGAGGTTCCAGGACCAGTTGTTGAAGGGCTGCATCATGTCGTTGACGGGACGGGCGGCGATGAGCGAGTTGCCTTTTTCATCGATGGCGAGGTCGATTCTCGGGGAGTATGAGCCTTGGAGGACGCGGACTTTGGGCTCGGCGTAGACCTGGAACTGGATGTGACAGGTGCGGATGACGTTGTCGGGCTGGTTGAGGTCGACAGTGCGGTAGCTGTTGATGCGGGTGGCGGAGAGGAGGAACGGGCCGCTGAGGACACTGGGGCCCGAGCCCCAGGGCAGGCCGGCGACTTGGCGGTCGGCGATCACGAGGTTGCGGGAGAAGTTGTTGGTCTGGGGGCTGACGGCGAACTTGTCACAGATGATGCGCATGGCCCGCCAGAAGGGCTGCTGCTGTATATCGATGTCGAGGGAGGGCCAAGGGCGGGATTCCCAGAGGTTGTGGGGTGAGGGGAGCAGATCGGCGTCGGCCTGTCGAGCGAGTTCGGCGAAGACCACTTTTGGGGAGGCGTTCCTGAGGCGGAGGGTGATGAATGATGGGCCGGTGTTGCGGATTTCGGCGATCTGTTTGAGGGCGGCCTCGGCGCGGGTGCGGACTTCTTCGTCGTTGGTCTGGGCCAGAAGCTGCTTGAGGCGGGGGACGGCATCAGGGCCAATCTGGACGAGGTCACTCTGGGCTTTTTGCCGGACGGCCCAGGAATCACTGGAGAGGTCGGCGATGAGGGTTTCGATGGTGGCGGCGGTTGCGCGGAGGGTTGCGGGGGCTGTGGCCGGGGCTTGGGCGGGAACGATGGGGGGGGCGCACAGCGCGATGGCGATGGGGCAGCAGATGAGCAGGCGTCTGAGCGATGGCCAGCGGTACAGCATCCGTTGGTGCCTCCGGCATGTCGTCAGGGGGACGGCCATCCCAGTCTACCTGGATCGCGCAGAGTTGACCATATGCCACATGGCGACGGGGCGATCTCGCGGCGTGGGCGGAAAGAGACCTAAGGGTTTCTGTTTGCGTCGGGGTCGTAAGCGAGATATCATTAGCTAGATTAAGGTTATTCTCGGCGTTATGGTTGCTTGGCGCCGAGGCGGTGGTATTCGTACCACAAGCGGTAGGGCTTACGTCGGTCGAGGGCACAACTAGACAACAGGGAGCGACACATGCGCCTTGCTGGAAGCGTACCGGGCAGGACCGACTGGACGCGGCGGTTGTGGGTTTGCGCCGGGCAGGCCGTTCGACATATCTGGGGGCAATGGTTAGGGAAGCTGACGGGACGGAGAGGGCTGGGGGGCGATTGGCCGCTGGTGGAGAACCTCGAGGCGCGGCGGTTGCTGGCACTGCCGCCGGTCATCACGGAGTTCCTGGCCAGCAATGGCAACAATATTCAGGACAAAGACAAGGAATACAAGGACTGGATCGAGATCTACAACCCGAACAGTTCCGCGATCGACCTGGCGGGGTATCACCTGACGGACAACAAGGCCGAGCCCGAGAAATGGACGTTTCCTTCGACGATTCTGCAGGGCAAGGCCTACATGGTAGTTTTCGCGTCGGAGAAGAACATAGCGATTTCGGGGCAGGAGCTGCACACGAACTTCGCGTTGAACCACGAGGGGCAGTATCTGGGTCTGATTGCGCCGGACGGCAAGACGGCGGTGAGCGAATACGCTCCGGAGTATCCGCCGCAGGAGGTGGACATTTCGTACGGGTATGCGCCCGGGGGCTTTGTGAGCACGGTGCATGTGACGGCGGGGTCGCCGGTGCGGGTGCTGGTGCCCGGGAACGGCAATCTGGGCCTGGAGTGGACGGACCGGCTGTTTGACGATGCGGGATGGCTGACGGGGACGGCGGGGGCGGGTTTTGAGACGAACACGGGGACGCCGCTGCCGAACGAGAGCGAGGGGAACAACGACATCAGCCAGGCGAACGACGCGTCGGGGAACTTCGGGGCGTATTCGGGCAACCTGTACCAGATGAGCATACGGGGGACGATCAGCGCGGCGGGTGATGCGGACTTTCTGAGGATCGGGACGCTGCAGAACGGCGATGTGATCAGCATGAGCGTATCGGGCACAGGCTCGTCGCGCGGGACGTTGGGCGACGCATACGTCGAGCTGTATCGGCTGAACGCGAACGTGACGAACCCGCTGCTGGTGGCGGCCGACGACAACAGCGGGCCCGGCGGAAGCACCGATGCACTGATCCACCGGTTCACGATCACGACGAACGACACGTACTTTGTGAAAGTGAGGGGCGTAGGGGAGGCCAGCGGGAGCTATGACCTGGCGTTGCGGCTGGAGAACGCCAGCACGGCGCCGGGCACAAGCGGCAGCGCCACGAGCGAGGCCGAGCCGAACAACACATGTGCGACGGCGAACAACGTATCGGGGAGCTGGCGAGCGGCACAGTATCTGTCCCGGACGGCCGGGAACATCGGGACCACCGAGGATTTTCTGAAGTTTCAGTTCACGGCGGGAGACCTGGTGACGGTGAACCTTGACTCGACATCGGGGCGGATGGACTCGGCGGTGTATCTGCTGGACTCGACGGGGAACACGGTGGCATCGGACGACGGGAGCAGCACGCGGCCGAGCGGTTATGCGAACGACGCGACGGTGTATGCGTACCGGATTCCGGCGACGGGGACGTATTACGTGAGGATGAAGAAGAACTCGGGGGATTCGCAGCCGAAGTACAACTGCGATCTGTATCTGTCGAGCGTGTCGCCGCCTCCGTCTCCGGCGGCGTTCGGTGGGCTGATCAACCTGAACATCCAGCCGCAGATGCTGGGCTGGAACTCGACGGCGTATATGCGTCTGCCGTTCCACGTGGACGATCCGACGAAGGCCGACTCGCTGACGCTGCGGATGAAATATGACGACGGTTTCGCCGCGTACATCAACGGGCAGTTGGTGGCGGCGCGGAACGCGCCGGACACGCTGGGGTACAACTCGTCAGCGACGGGGATTCACGCGAAAGACCAGGCGGTCACGTTCGAGGACATCGACATCAGCGCGTTTCGGAGCGTGCTGTTGATGGGGGACAACATCCTGGCGATTCAGGCGCTGAACTGGAGCAGCGACGATTCGGATGTGCTGGTGGTGCCGGAGCTGCTGTCGGAGAGCAGCCGGCCGGTTGGGATGGAGTATTTCACGACGCCGACGCCGTGGAAGGCGAACGAAGCGGGATCGAAGGGTATTGTGGCGGACACGAAGTTCAGCCACGATCGGGGATTCTACGAGGCGCCGTTCGACCTGGTGATCTCGACGGAGACGGCGGGCGCGGAGATCCGGTACACGCTGGACGGGACCGCGCCGACGGCGAGCAGGGGCACGATCTACACGCTTCCGATCGGGATCAGCGGGACGACAACGATCCGTGCGGCGGCCTTCAAGGTCGGGTACATCCCGACGGATGTGGATGCGCAGACGTACCTTTTCCTGGATGACGTGATTCGGCAGTCGCCGACCGGTCAGCGTCCGACGACGAGCCCGACCTGGCCGAACCCCGGGTCGGTAAACGGGCAGGTGATCAACTACGGCATGGACCAGCGGGTGGTGAACAACGCCACGTACGCGGCGACGATCAAGGACGATCTGAAGAGCATCCCGTCGTTTTCGATTGTGATGGACCTGAAGGACCTGTTCGATGCCGGGACGGGGATCTACACGAACGCGTACGGGGACGGAATCGAGTGGGAGCGGCCGATGTCGCTGGAGCTGATCAACTCTGACGGCAGCCAGGGTTTTCAGATCAACGGCGGGGTGCGGATCCGCGGGGGCTACAGCCGCAGCGGCAACAACCCGAAGCACGGTTTTCGGTTTTTCTTCCGGACGGAGTACGGGGAGGGGAAGCTGCACTATCCGGTGTTCGGGGAGAATGCGGCGACATCGTTCGACTGTTTTGATCTGCGGACGTTTCAGAACTACTCGTGGGCATTCGAGGGCGACTCGCGTGCGGTGTTCATCCGGGACCAGTTTTCGCGTGACACACAGTTGGACATGGGGCGGAACGGCGAGCGCGGAGAGTTCTATCACCTGTACATCAACGGCCAGTACTGGGGTCTGTACAACACGGCCGAGCGTCCGGAGGCATCATTCGGCGCGAGCTATGGCGGCGGGACGGCAGCCGACTATGACGTGATCAAGACTTCGGGCGGGTCGGCGGTGTATGCAACCGACGGGAACCTGAGCGCGTGGACGGATCTGTGGAACCAGTGCAAGGCGGGGCTGAGCAGCAACGCTTCGTACTACAAGATCCTGGGGTGCAATCCGGACGGGACGCGGAACCCTGCGTATCCGGTGCTGCTGGATGCGGACAACCTGATCGACTACATGCTGGTGATCTTGTATACCGGCAATTTCGACGCGCCGATTTCACAGTTCATCAACAACAACGGCAATCCGAACAACTTCTGTGCGATCCGGAATCGCAATGATGACAGCGGCTTCCAGTTCTACGCCCACGACTCGGAGCACACGCTGCTGGTCGGATCGACGTTTGCGGGCGACGGTGTGAACATCAACCGCACGGGCCCGTTCCCGGCGGGGAACACGCTGAGCATGAGCAACCCGCAATGGTTCTGGCAGCAGTGCTCGGCCAACGCGGAGTTCAAGCTGCACGTTGCGGACCACATCAACAAGCACTGGTTCAACGGAGGGGTGTTTTACGTCGACCCGCTGAATCCGAACTGGGACCCAGCGCATCCCGAGCGTAATGTCCCAGCGGCGCGGTTCATGCGGCGCGTCAGCGAAATCAACCGTGCGGTGGTGGGCGAGTCGGCGCGGTGGGGCGATTCGAAGCGCAGCACGCCGCTCATGCGCACGGATTGGCTGGCGCAGGTCAACACGTTGCTGAACAGTTATTTTCCGAAGCGATCGGGGATCGTCCTGAACCAGCTGAAGGGCAAGGGGCTGTACCCGAGCGTGGCGGCGCCGACGTTCAGCCAGCACGGGGGGGTCGTCTCGACGGGCTTCAGCCTGACGATGACAGCGCCGGCCGGCACGATCTACTACACGCTGGACGGGAGCGACCCGCGGCTGCTGGGGGGAGGGATTTCAGCGTCGGCGGTCGTGTACAGTTCGCCGGTGCCGATCTCGAAGGCGACGACGGTCAAGGCGAGGGTCCTGAGCGGGAGCACATGGAGCGCCTTGACGGAGGCCAGCTTCACGTCGGACATGTCGGCGTTGCGCATCACGGAACTGATGTACCATCCGGCGGACCCCGCGCCGGCGAGCTCCTACACGGCGGAGGACTTTGAGTTTGTGGAGCTGCGGAACATGGGCACGACGACGCTGCTGCTCAAGGGCGTCAGGTTCGCCAACGGCGTGGATTTCACGTTTGGGGACATGACGCTGGGCGCCGGCGCGAGGACGGTCCTGGTCAAGAACAAGGCGGCGTTTCAGAGCCGGTACGGCACGAGCATCCCGATCGCGGGCGTTTACAGCGGCAGCCTGAAGAACGAAGGCGAGACGATTCGTCTGGAGAACGCGCTGGGCCAGGCGATTGTGGAGTTCACATACAACAACACGTGGGAGCCGATCACGGACGGCGAGGGTTTCTCGCTGATCGCTCTGGACCCGATGGGGAGCAATGAGGCCTTGAGCGACAAGGACGGCTGGAGGCCGAGCGACAGGGCGAACGGCGCGCCCGGCGAAGCGGACCCGGGCTATGCCCCCGATTGCATCGTGATCAACGAGGTGATGAGTCATCCGGCGGCGGACTTCGGAGACTGGATCGAGCTGCACAACACGACGGACGAGCCTATCGACATCAGCGGCTGGTACTTGAGCGACGACGATGTGGATCCGCAGAAGTACCAGATCCAGCCGGGGACGATCGTTCCCGCGAAGGGCTATGTCGTGCTGACGCAGGCGGGTCACTTTGGTTTTGCGGGCAGGCCGGGGGTGAAGCTGCCCTTCGCATTCAACGAGTTGGGCGACCAGGCGTACCTGTCGAGCACGGACACACAGGGGGGTCTTGGGGGCTATCGGGAGTCTGTGGAGTTTGCCGGCTCGGACCGCGAGGTTTCGCTCGGCCGGTACACCAAGAGCACGGGCAAGAGCGATTTTGTGCCGATGGTCGGGCCGACGCGTGAGAGGGACAACTCGGGGCCGGTGATCGGGCCGGTGGTGATCAACGAGATCATGTATTCACCCCTGGGAGGGAGCGAGTTCATCGAACTGAGGAATCTGGGGATACTGGCGGCCCCGCTGTACGATCCGCTGCATCCGGCGAACACGTGGAAGCTGGCCGACGGCATCACCCATGTATTCAACACGGGGGACCAGATCCCGCCCAACGGGTACGCGCTGATCGTGCCTGGAGATCCTGCGACGTTCCGGAACACGTATGACATTCCGGAAGAGGTGCCTGTTTTCGGCCCGTACGCGGGTGCTCTGAACAATGCGGGGGAGACGATTGAGCTGTACAGGCCTGGGGACCCTGAGTCGACGGGCGAAGTGCCGTACGTGCTGGTCGAGCGGATCAAGTACAACAACACGCTGCCTTGGCCGACGAAACCGGACGGCACCGGCCCGTCGTTGGCGCGGTATGATTCCGCCGCCTACGGCAACGATCCGCAGAATTGGCTGTCGGACCCGGCGGGGGGGACGCCCGGCAAGGCCAATCGCGGCCAGATCGCTCCGGTGGTGGAGCTCGGCAAGGATGTGGGGCTGGCGTTGGGAGCGGTGCTGACTCGGAATGCGTCGTTCGTCGATCCCAACGAATCGCAGTCGTGGACGGTGGTGGCGGACTGGGGCGACGGGTCGCTTCCGGAGCCGTTGTCGCGCAACGCCGATCAGACGTTCGCGCTGAGCCATCTGTACGCCAGGCCGGGCATGTACAATGTGACGGTCACGGTGACCGACAACCTGGGGGCCAGCGGCGCGGACGGCATGGTCGTGTCGATTGTTCCGGGGATCTGGAACGGGACGGAGGGGGCGGACGTGTACACGCTGCGGATGGACAGCACGGGTTCGGTGGTGCAGTTTTTCGAGAACGTGCCCACGACGGAGGCTCCGACGTTTTGTGTGAAAGCGGACTCCATGGGCGAGCTGGTCGTTGACGGGCTTGGGGGCGATGACACGCTGGTCATCGACATGTCCAACGGCGGAGCGCTTCGGATCAATCGCATCCGGTTCAACGGGGGAGCGAACGGGACGGAGGGGGATTCGCTGGTGGTGATCGGCGGCGGATCGGGCGAGAGCTCCTGCCTGCCGATCCGTACGGCGGCGAACAGTGGCGACCTCTACGCGGGAGACCAGCACATCGCATACACGGATGTCGAGTCCATGAGCATCAGCGGGATTCCGTCGCTGACGCTGATGACGCCCAAGAGCAAGGACGAGGTGCTGATCGAGAGCGGCGCCCCGGGGCAGACGCGCATCTCCGGGTCGAGCGGGGGCGATGCCTTCACATCGGTGACGTTGTTCAACGGCACGAGCATCATCCTGGATACGGCGTACCTGGACAGCGACGACGGCGATGACACGATCACGATCTCGGATGCGGGAGGAGGCGTCTTTCCGGCGATCCTGCTCGATGCGGGGGTGGGCACGAACAGGCTCATCGTGAACGGCGGCACGACGAGCCTGGACACCGCGCAGGGTATGGGCGGCATGAATGTGTGGGTGACGGTGAACGATGACGCGGTGCTGAGGCTGGCGGTGAGCCAGGAGCTGGCATCGCTGAGGATCAACGACACGGCGCGCGTCGATTTCGATGCGACTGCGGACCAGGCGTTGCGCGTGAGCGAGTTGAAGATCACGGGGCAGGGCATGCTGGACCTGAAGAACAACGACCTCATCGTGCAGGCGACGAGCGGGACACAGGCCGCCGTTCTGGCGGAGGTTTCGGGTTTTGCAAGGTCTGCCCTGTCGGGCGGATCCGGCGCATGGCGGGGCAGCGGGCTGGCGAGCAGCGCGGCGGCCGGGGACCTCCGGACCGGGTTGGCGATCGCCGCCAACACCGCGCTGTTCACGAAATTCGACGGGCAGGACGTGAACGGCGACTGCGTTCTGGTGAAGTACTCCTGGAACGGCGATGTGAACTTGGACGGCGTGGTCAATGCCGACGACTATTTCCTGGTGGACAGCGGGTTCCTGTCGCAGGGGAAGGGGTACCGGAACGGGGACCTGAATTACGACGGAGTGGTGAACGCGGATGACTATTTCCTGATCGACAGCGCGTTCCTTGGGCAGAGCGGGCCGCTGGCGGTCGGTGGGCCGGGAAACGAGGCGGGATCGCAGGGCGCCCAGGTCGGGTCAGAGGCGATGGCGTCTTCGGCGAGTGTATGGCCCGGACAAGTGGAGCGTCCGATAACGGAGGTGTTCGGCCTGGACATCCAGGGGAGGCGACCGGAGGAGATGGAGTGGCTGGGCAGGACCCAGTAGCGTCGGCCGGGCGTCCGGCTGTTGATAGCTCGGCAGCAGCAACGTGCCTCACGAAGCAGCGGACAGAATGGCGGATCGGTCAAGATTGAGCTTGAATTGCGCGGGGATTGGGTCAGAATTATAGAGGCCTGTCGCTCGCCTGACTATGAGCGCCCCGGCATACGACACCGTGTGCGAGCCCTGACAGGCTATTACGAGGGAGTAGTCGGTCCATGCCGCGGCGCTCGCAGTCTGTCAGGCACCGGACGACAGCGCAACGGAGGACGACATGCCATCAGGAGCGGCACCACTTGCACAGGCCCGCGGGGGTTTTTATCGGACCACGGCCCGGTTAGGCCGGGCGATCAGCTCGTTTCTCTGGTCGTCTCCGCGCGCGCAGAGGAACGTCCTGCGGCCTGCGATTGACCCTCTGGAGCCGCGCGTTTTGCTGGCCAGCACCCTTCAAATCTCGGAGTTCATGGCGGCCAACACCAGCACGCTGCAGGACAAGGACCACGAGTACCCGGATTGGATCGAGATTCACAATGCCGGCCCGGCCCCCGTAGACCTCGCAGGGTACCACCTCACCAACAAGTCCGATAACCTGAACAAGTGGCATTTCCCGAGCGTGACGCTGGCGGCGGACGGCTACCTGGTGGTGTTCGCGTCGGAGAAGGACATCTCGATCGCGGGACAGGAGATGCACACGGATTTCAATCTTCAGGCGAGCGGCGGCTACCTGGCGCTGGTCGAGCCGGACGGGAAGACGATCGCGTTTCAGTATAAGGCTGACTACCCCAATCAGGAGCCGGACATATCGTACGGGATTGACCCGGACGCATCGGGGGGGACGCCGCGTTACTTTGCGGCGCCGACGCCGCGCTCGCGGAACCAGCGGGCCGAGGTGGTCATCAACGAGATTCACTACAACCCGGAGATCAAGACACAGCTCGTCGAGTTCATTGAGCTTCACAACCCCGGCATCGCGGCGGTGGATCTTTCGGGAGCCCAGTTCACCGGCGGCGTCGAGTACACGTTCGCTGACGGAATGACATTGCCGCCCGGCGGCTATCTGGTCGTTGCGCAGAACCCAGCGCAGTTCCAGACGAAGTTCGGCAAGTCCGCCCTGGGTCCATGGGTGGGCATCCTGGCCAACGAAGGTGAGACCATCACGCTCCGCAACCGCTCCGGGGGGCAGTTGGACGAGGTGGACTACGGGCTCGGTTTTCCGTGGCCGACGGTCGGCGATGCGCCCGGTTACGCGATTGAGCTGATCAACCCTGATCTTGACAACAGCAAGGGCGGGAACTGGCGGTCGTTCGCGCCCTCCGGACCGGGGTCGAATACGACTCTGTTCGCCTCCGGAAGCAGTTGGCGATTCCGCAAGGGCACATCTGAAGCCTCCACTCCTGACAAGACCGCCTGGCGAGAGCTGAATTTCGTCGAGGACGCGACCTGGTACAGCGGAACCGGCCCGATCGGCTACGACACCAACACCGCCTTCCCCGGCAGCCCCGAGCTGCAGGACATGAAGTCGAACTACACATCGATCTACATACGTAAGACCTTCACGGTCAGCGATCCGTCGCAGTTCTCGAGCTGGTACATGGAGGCGATGTACGACGACGGGTTCAACGCCTGGGTCAACGGGACGCGCATTGCGCATGACAAAGTGGCCGATGAAAACCTCGATCACGACGCGCTGTGCAGCGACGGCTATCGTGAATCGAACAGTTATGACAGATTCAACATCACCAACGATCCAGCGAGTGTGCTCAGGCCGGGGCTGAACGTCATCGCGGTTCAGTTCTTCAATGTGGATCTTGGGTCCAGCTCGGACGCGTTCTACGACGCCCGTCTGATCGCAACGACGGGAGGCGGGGGAAACAGCCCCACGCCCGGGCGCAGGAACAGCGTCCATGCCGCGAACGCCGCGCCAGCGATGCGTCAAGTGACACACAGCCCCAACCAGCCGCTGGCGGACGAGCCCGTGACGATCACCGCGAAGATCACGGATCCGGAGGGGGTGGCCAGCGTGTCGCTGTCGTACCAGCGGGTCGACCCCGGCAGCTACTTCTCGAAGGACGATGCCGCCTACAGCGATCCGGCGAACTGGACGACGGCCGCGATGAACGACGCGGGAACGGGCGGCGACGCGACCGCCGGCGACGACATCTACACGGTTGTTCTGCCTGGGGACCTGCAGGTCCACCGGCGGCTCATCCGGTATCGCATCACATCGGTTGACACGTTGGGCGCCAGCGTGACCGGGCCGTATGCCGACGACCCTCAGCCCAATTTCGCGTACTACTGTTACAACGGAATACCCACCTGGAGCGGCGCGATCCAGCCGGGGAGCACCGATCCTGTCAGGAAGCAGGTCGTCGCCTACGACTGCGCCCAGATGCCCGCGGTGCCCGTCTACCAGCTCATCACCACGCGCAAGGCGCACGAGGACTCGCAGGCGATTCCGAACTCGACCGCCGGGCAGTACTGGGGCGATGCCTACCCGTGGGTCGGGACGCTCGTCTACAACGGCGTCATCTACGACCACATCCACTACCGTGCCCGCGGCGGCGTCTGGCGATACGCCATGGGCAAGAACATGTGGAAGTTCGATTTCAATCGAGGCCACGAGTTCCAGCCATACGACGAGTACGGGCGGCCGCTGGGCACAACGTGGAAGAAATTGAACCTGGGCGCCAATATACAGCAGGGCAACTTCGGACAGCGGGGTGAGCAGGGATTGTTCGAGTACGTCGGGTTCAAGCTGTTCAACCTGGCCGGGGCGCCCAGCTCGGTCACCTTCCCGATCCACTTCCGCATCGTGGAGAACGCGTCAGAGACGAACAACAGCGCCAGCCAGTACGATGATGATTTCCAGGGGCTGTACCTGGCCATCGAGCAGATGGACGGGCGGTTTCTGGACGAGCATGAACTGCCGGACGGCAACCTGTACAAGATGGAATCCGGGACGGGCGGCGGCGCGTCGAACAACCAAGGCCCGACGCAGCCCAGCGACAACTCCGACCTGGTGCAGTTCACCAACACGATCAGGAACACGAACCCGACGGAGCAGTGGTGGCGGGACAACGTGGACGTTGACTCGTACCTCGGCTATCGCGCGATGGTCGAGGCGGTCCACCACTGGGACATCGGGTATGGCAAGAACTACTTCTTCTACCACAACCCCCTGACCAACAAGTGGTCCCAGCACGTCTGGGACCTGGACCTGACGTGGACCACGACCTACGAGCCCGGCGGCGGGGATGCCGAGCCGTTCAAGAAGATGCTCTCTGTGCCGGGGATTCAGTTGCAGTACAAGAACCGGCTGCGCGAGATCCGCGACCTGCTGTTCAACCAGGACCAGGTTGCGGGCATGCTGGACGAGTACGCGGGCATCGTGGATTCGCCCAGCCCCGGCGTATCCATGGTCGGTGCGGACCGGGCGATGTGGGACTACAACCCGATTCTCAATTCGTCCTATGTCAACCCGGATAAGGGCGCCTGGGGCCGCTTCTACCAGACCGCCAGCCCCAAGACGTTCCGCGGGTTTGTGCAGAAGCTCAAGACCTACGTCAACACGCGAGGCACGTACCTGGACGGGATCGCCGTCGACTCCCTGATCCCGAAGAAGCCGACCGTCACATACGTCGGAGCGTCGGGTTTCCCGATCAACTCGCTGCGGTTCGAGTCTTCCGCGTTTTCCGACACATCGGGCGTCTTCGCCGCCATGAAGTGGCGGATCGCCGAGATCACGCCGTCCTCCGCGGCGGCGTATGACCCGAGCAGCCCGCGCAAATATGAGATCAACGCCAACTGGGAGAGTGCCGAGATCACCGCCTTCGGCGGCGTCACCATCCCCCCGGACTCTCTCCAGGTGGGCAGGACATACCGGGTGCGCGTGAAGATGAAGGACAGCACGGGCCGCTGGAGCAACTGGTCGAACCCGGTGCAGTTTGTGGCGGCTGCGTCGAGCGCCGCCTCTGTGAAGGACGCTCTGCGGATCACGGAAGTGCAGTACCACCCGGACGCCCCCCCGCCCGACAGCACCTACACAAGAGATGATTTCGAGTTCATCGAACTGAAGAACACGGACACGCAGACGATCAACCTTCTGAATGTTTCCTTCACGGCCGGCGTCACGTTCCAGTTCCCGGAGATGAACCTCGATCCGGGCCAGATGGTGGTGGTGGTGAAGAATCTGGCCGCCTTCCAGACGCGCTATCGCACTGGCGGGATGACGATCGCCGGCGAGTATATCGGCGGTCTGAAGGACAGCGAGGAGCTGATCACGCTGGTGGACGCGGGCGGCCAGCCGATCGAGAGTTTCACGTACGACGACGGCTGGTACCCGACGACGGATGGCGATGGTTATTCGCTGGTGGCCGTTGACCCACGGGCCAGCGACGCGGTGCTCAACACCCAGCAAGGCTGGCGGCCGAGCCGCATCCCCAACGGCACGCCCGGCGCCACGGAGACAACGCTGGCGGACAACACGATCGTCATCAACGAGGCCCTGACGCACACGGACGGAGTGCTGGGCGACTGGGTCGAACTCCATAACACCAGCGACGAGCTTCTGAGCATCAGCGGGTGGTGGCTGAGCGACGACGCCAACGAGCCGATGAAGTACCAGATCCAGTCCGGCATGAGCGTGCGAGCACACGATTACGTGGTCTTCACGCAGTCCGCCCATTTCGACCATCCTGGCGGGGCGGGCGTGGTCGTGCCTTTTGCCTTCAGCGAACTCGGCGGGGAGGATATCGTTCTCTCTTCGGCGACGGCGGATGGGCTTCTGACCGGCTATCGCGCGACAGAGGAGGTGGACGCCAGCGACCGGGAGGTCACGCTTGGGCGATATGTGACGAGCACGGGGGAGGTTGACTTCAGCCCGACCGAGGGGGCCACGATGGGCTATGCGAACAGCCCGCCGCTGGTCGGCCCGGTCGTCATCAACGAGATGATGTACTTCCCGGCGACGGGCGGCGATGAGTGGATCGAGCTGCACAACATCACCAACAGCCACGTTCGCCTTTATGACCCGCTGCACCCGCTCAACACCTGGCGGTTCGAGCACGGGATCACGTACAGCTTCGCGGCCGGCGCTGTCCTTTGGCCCGGCGAGTACGCGCTGATCGTGCCGATCGACCCGGATGCTTTCCGCTTGACGTACGGCATCCCCGCCGAGATTCGCATCTTCGGCTCGTACACGGGCACGCTCAACGACGTCGACGAGAACATCGCGATCGCCAAGCCAGGCGCTCCGGAGCTCGATGGCACGGTGCCGTACTACGAGGTGGATCGGGTCCACTATTACGATGTCGCGCCCTGGCCGGTTGGGGCGGCGGGGACGGGGGGTTCGTTGGCCAGGCTCGTCTCCAAGGACTATGGGAACGACCTGGTCAACTGGGCGGCCATCTCCAATGGCGGAAACCCGGGATTGCCGAATTTCGATGTCATCGCACCCGCCGCGGCCATCACGGCGGTCGATCCCGATCCGCGGGAGACGCCGGTGGATTCGATCACCATCGTGTTTTCCGAGGCCGTGACGGGGTTCGATCGGGCCGATCTGGCGTTGGTCCGCAACGGGTCGGGCAATCTGTTGACGGCCGCGCAGACGCTGGTCACGAGCGATAGTATTACCTACGTGCTTGGCAATCTAGCCGATCTCACGTGGCCGGAGGGCGCGTACGCGTTGAGTCTGATCGCGGCGGGGTCGCAGATCGAGGACGCGCACGGCAACGATCTGGCCGAGCCGGCCAGCGAGGGTTTTGTGGTGAGTGTGACGACGTTGCCGGCGCGGAGCCCGGAGGACGAGTTGGATCTGCGCGTG
>Ga0315284_10000562_pt1 | contig 50400 bp, 55 predicted proteins | sample YL17G09_16_MG_FD_203696 | JGI IMG/M metagenome (GOLD analysis project Ga0315284, IMG submission 203696) | Sediment microbial communities from Yellowstone Lake, YNP, Wyoming, USA - YL17G09_16 | ecosystem: Environmental > Aquatic > Freshwater > Lake > Sediment | place: USA: Wyoming | collected...
CAACCGTTGCCGGGAAAGCTTGCGATAATTTATGGGACCAACCACAAGTCTCTTCATAATCGTCTGTCTCCCTATGCTGATTATAATACCACCCTAATCAATGGGTTTACCAAGGAACCATTCTATTGGATTGGGATTGAAGATGCGGGTAAAGGGTTGAGCGGATTGAAGATGGCAGAGGCGAAATATGATAGTCGTCTATTTCCGCTTGGGTCTGGACCTATTGATGTAATTCGTGTATCCAAGTTTCTTGGTTCGGGTCGTGGTATTCCATTCCTTGCCAAGCAATTTTTGCTCCAAACCGGCAATGCCTTCAATGAAACCCGTATTTATAACCCTTCTTCCACAATTATTGCAGCTGGAATGGGGTTGGCGGTTGGTTCAGTCCGTCCACAGCGTAATTTTGACACTTCTGCGGGTCTAGGAGGCATTGCAAGGACTTTGATCGGCAATACCATACCAAACCTCATACTAGGAGAACCAAAGGTCTCTAAACCTGATGGAACCGCTCCTGATGCCCTTTTGGGAGGTCCATTGGAGACAACTGGTGGAAAGGGTCTAATCCGTGCCGGAACCGCCACTTCCGCCAAGGCACACTTGGATGCCGCATGGCCACCGTTGGGCAAGGGATTGAGTACCAACAAAACGTTTAGTTCGGTTGCAGCAGGCGTATTCAAGTCGGTTTTTGCTAATTTTCTACCTCAAAAGCAAGATGGAATCAAACAACGAAGTGATGAGGGAGCATATGGATTGATGATTGGTGGTGGTAAGAAAAAATTCTCTTACACCGGAGCATCATTCGCAGAGTTTGATTTTGGGCAGGTATGGATGGGTGGTGGAACGACCATGCGTAAAGAAGGTCAAGTTCCACATTCCTACAAGGTGTTTGTCAGATATGACGCCAATGGAATGCGAAGCTACAAAATTGTTTATGCCGCCGAAGGATTTGATGAATCGTTCTCCGCAATTGGTGCAATTGGATATAGAGTTGAGGAAAGCAGAGACGCCAACAAGCCGGGGTATCGCTATGGAGATTTGGTTGGTTCTGCTATCAGCGACCCAAGAGGAGATTCTTATACCAACTCCGACATCATGCTTCAGTTCAAGGAGTATGCTGACCCGAAACAAGATTTCCCAACCAAGCGAAACGACCAAGACCAAATCAGCAAGCAGAATCTTTCACTTCTCAAGGTGCTTGAAAAATTGAAAACAGCCAGTGGAGGATTGTATGGAGTTTCGGTGCCGGATGATGCCAGATTGATAAGTAGCGGGTTGTCCAGTAAAAATGGATATGACCGACTGTTTGCCTCCAATGCCAAGGGCAAATCGGCGATGAATTTCCCAGATGGTGTCATGAAAGATTATCGTGGCATCACGGTTGTTGATAACACACTTACTGGTGATGTTAGGTTCTCCAAGAAACTTCCAACCGCAGGACATTTTGATGCAATCAATACACTGAATGTTTTGGACAAGAGCATGAAGATTGAGAATTCCAAGCTCAAAGGATGGAACAAGTGGGAACCATATGAAGATGACCAAATCGCCTTTTATTTCTATGACGTGGTGAATGAGAAATACATTCCATTTCGTGCGGCGATTAAAGGATTGTCTGAAGCCAGCAATGCATCATGGGAAGAAATGCCATTCATTGGTCGTGCAGACAAGGTATATTCGTATGGAGGGTTCAATAGAAATGCTTCGTTGAGCATTAACATTGTGATTGGAAGTTTGGCAGAGCTTGCCCCAACATGGCAGAGAATCAATTATTTAACCACCTTGGTCAAGCCCGCCAACTATACCACAAGCAAGTATAATGGAGCCATAAATCGCTTCATGATTCCTCCTATGGTAATGATGACAATTGGAGATTTGTATAAAGACCAACCTGTGTTGATTCAATCAATCACTACCGCAATTCCTGATGATGCTTCGTGGGAGACTCAAAATGAGTTTAACAGTCAGCAGTGGGAGCACTTGGCATCCTATATGTATTCGTCAAAGGTTTTGTATGGGCAGTTGCCCCGAACCGTGGATATTACACTCGGACTGGTTCTTCTTGAAAAAGAAAGAGCGGTGGTTGGTGGAGCAAACTTTGGTCACGCACCCCGCACAGAAGACTGGCAAACATGGAATACCAATGCTCTTCCAACGGGCGGTGAGCCAAATAAATTTCAGAAATCTCTGGTGGTTAATGTTATCAAAAACGAGACTCCAGTCTTGATTGATTCGGGAACGCCGGACCAAAGAAACATTAACCGAAACGCTGGATTGGCATAACATGAGGAGATATAATAACATTCCCATTAAGGATAGGTATGATGGAAAGCGTGTCTATAAGACTACCATCTATCCACCTGTTCCTCCTTCATCAACCGATATTCAAGTGATTTCCAACGAGGGAGATTATCTTGATACTTTGGCATACAAATACTATGGTGATCCAACCCTATATTGGATTATTGCGAATGTAAACAAAATCGGAAAGGGTCGTATGAGTGTACCTACAGGACTTACTTTAAGAATTCCTGTGGACATCAGCAACATCGTCAATCAGTTTAACAATTTGAATTCATAACAAGTTATGGCAGTGCCTCCAATCATCCCGTGGGAACCAAGTAATATTCCCGAAGAAATACAGGCAGAACTCAATCGCCGAAAGGTGAACCGCAGCTTTGTATATGTAAACGGAAGCAAGGGTGGATGGGATGATAAAAGCGGAGAACTTGGAGAGTGGAATAAATACCGTGGGCCAATGACTCCGTGGGTAAGATTCTGTTCCAATGGTGTAGGTAAAGAGCGAGACAGCCGTGGCAATGCAATACAAACCAAGGAGGGGTTTGTCTTCTTCGGTGGAAAGAATTTTTACGATGGTTATGGGTTCACCAAAAGCACAACCGGAACTCCTGAGAGCATCATTGGATATTTGCCAAACGGGAAAGATGCCCACACTATTGAAAACGATCTTCGTTCCAGCAACCATCCAATTCATACACCAGTTCCCGAAATTGAAAAGATAAGCGTTACTATTCAAAAAGAACTATTTCGTCGGGCAACCGTGGAATGGGTATGTTTTTCCAAGGCCCAGTTGGAATACATGACGCCATATTTTCTTGTCCCCGGCATATCCTGTATTTTGGAATGGGGATGGAACCACTTCAATCCTGATTGTTTGATTGATCTAACCGACATCGGTGGGTTGAAAGAACTGAACAACAATCCATATCCGCTGTACACCGAGCACATTCTAAAGTCCAAGGGAAATTATGATGTTCTTATGGGACGCATAACTCACTTTGAGTGGGCAGTTGAAGGAAACAAGTTTAAGTGCAAGACGGAAATCACTTCTCAAGACCGAATTTACTCTGGACTTGTTGTGGACGCAAGTTCCGTCAACAAGACTGAGGATGATAAGGGAGAACCAAAGGATTTTCAACCATTCGGAAGTCTTACTGAATTCATTGACAAGAAACTCCCACTTTTCAAAGAAGTTTCTACTGCCCGTGGCGGCGACCCCGAAAACATTTCCGAACTTGCGCCAATCATAAGATACATCAAGAAGCATTTTCCAAATCCCGCACCCAAGTCACATCCTAACGCATCAACGTGGAAGGACTATGTTTATGGAGTTTTTTATGGGCGGGATTTGGAAAACACCAAGAACCCAAAAACCAACGACAACAAGAAGGAGGACTTTGACCGAAAACAAGGTGTAAGTGAGACGTGGTTGAATCTTGGATTGGTCATGGAGATTATCAATTTCCATGTTGAACCTCTGAAGTCTTTCAATAAGAATGCGGAAATATTTCGAGTGGACATTGATGATGTTGTCATTACCGCCCACCCAAATTTGATTTCCGGTGATGGCACTGTTATCCTTATTCCAAACTCAGAAGCTCCGAAATATTTTAGCGGAAAATATGGATATGAAGACAAGACCACTGGTAAAAAATCAGCGGCAGAGTTGACGAAGATAAAGAATGATTTTGCGGTATTGAACAATGCGACTAATCCTGAAATTGCAATCAAGGATTATGTCACGGCAAAGAAAAAACAACAGCTTGCGGATTATCGTGTGTTTAAGATTTGTGGGCAGAGCACTGGCGCATTGAGAGATAATCTGGACGAACTCATAAACCGAGTTCGTTATGAGAACACAGTCAACACCAGTAGAAAGTTTGCATTCCCATTTGCATTTGTCAGAACTCCCGAACCCAATTCCAAACCATATCCTGCTCGTTACGCTGGATATCTTAAAGACATTTACATCAACACGGCATTCTTAAAATCGGTGGTAACTGATTCTAGCATCAAGACCTACACTCAACTCATTGATAAACTGATTACGGGAATCGGCGACGCAGCGGGTGGGTTTTGGGATCTTCGTCTTGTTTCTGGAACTGGAAGAGCGGGGCAGGCAAAGAATGAACCCGCAACCATGAAGATTGTGGATTATCGTTTCATGAATACTGCCAACACCGGCATACCATTTACGTTTGATTATTTTGACGCCGACAGCTTGTTGCAAGGACTTGGATTCAAACCTACTCTGAGTAATGCACAGGCAATCCGCACAATTTACGCTCAGACAAACCAACCCGACAAGAATGTGGTCGTAACGAACGGAGATAATGAACTTTTGGATTACAAGTTCCGTGACCGTTTGGCAAAAGATGACGATAACAAGACCAAAGACCCTCCCGCCGTTCCCGACGAACAATTTATGGAGACCATGCGTTCTCTACAACAACTTTCCCCATGTGGTGGAACTTATCAGATGACGATGAAGGTGAATGGGAAGGTGGTTATTCGTCGTTTAGCACTTCCATCTAGTGATGTTTCGAAACTTCTTTTGGATGATGGGGACGAAGAATTCAATCCAAAATATACTGGCATCATGCCGGGTATTCAGGCAAACTTCACCATTCAAGGTATTGGTGGATTGCGAACTTTCATGATGTTCCTCGTCCGCAATTTACCAGAACCATATTCAGAAAACAACATTGTGTTCCGAATCGTGGATGTTCAAGAGTCGCTTGAAGCGGGTAAGTGGACTACCACCATCACAGCGGGCATCATTCCATTAAGAGAGCATATCAAGGCTCGCTTGGGCATACCAACCACAAAAACAAGTTGACTTTAGGCACGTCTGCTGCTATCATCCGTGGTTGATGCTAGAGACAATTTCAGACTGCAATCGCTTCCAAGCCGAGAATCTCGCCGGGGATTTGATTGTACACATCGTTCCCCTTGAAGACGGTGTTCATTCTGCTAACAATTCTCCGAGTCTTCTTTTCGTCCGAAATGTCTTAACTGGAAGGACTTACCACTTCTCTTTTGATCACCCCGATTCCAAACCTCATGTAGATTCTGGATGGTTTGTTGAGAACTATTTGCGTAGAGCGACCAATCGCATGTGGGCATTAGACCGCAAATCTTTTACACAACTGCTAGATTTGCCGGGTATTCTTGATGCTAATCTCTGTGGGTTTCTGAAGAAAAACGAGGTTCTTGACTTGATAGATTTTGAAACCCCCGCTCACAATTTTATTCGGCGGAACTGTCATGGACATGGAAAGGTTAATCGGGCAATTCCTTTGCTGAAACATAAGGAAGCATTTGATGACATGTGCGACAGTGTTGAGAAAATGATTCGCAAGTTTGAAGTCAACGATTCATACCATGCCTTCAATGGCATCATTGGAACCCTCGGGGAAATTGAGAAGAATGGAATTTTCGTGGATGCTTCATTGTTTGAAAAGCATTTTGAAGCAAGACCCAATAAAGATGGGTTGGTATTCAGTCAGTACAACGTCTATACATCTACGGGCAGACCTAGTAATAGGTATGGAGGAATCAATTATGCGGCGATGAATCATAGCGATGGTTCCCGCTCTTGCTTCACGTCCCGCCACGGCAAGGATGGAAGAATGGTGGTTGTAGATTACACTGCATTCCATCCACGCATCATTTGCAACTTGACAAAGTATCATATTCCGATTGAGACGGACATATATGAATACCTTGCAAAACTCTATTTCCAAAAGAAGGAAGTTGATGAGACTGACATAAAGAACGCCAAACAACTTACGTTCCGACAACTCTATGGCGGCGTGGAAGACCAATACTCTCACATCAAGTATCTCGCCAATCTAAAGACCTACGAAGACGAGCAATGGGACTTTTTTCAGAAGAATGGTTACATCGAAACTCCCATTTTCAAAAGAAGGATTACGGATAAGCATATCCAAGACCCTAGTCCCACCAAGGTTTTCAATTACATCATGCAGGCAGTTGAAGGAGAGATTTCCATTCCTCAAGTTCAGACAGTTTTGAACTTTCTTCGGGGTAAAAAGACCAAAGCAGTCCTTTATACCTACGACGCTGTGCTCTATGACTTCCACAAGGACGACGGACTTCCTACTCTCAACCATATACGGCAACTTATGAGCTGTAATGGCATGTTCCCCATGAAGACCTATATTGGCAATTCCTATCACGATGTCCATTTGGTTAACGTATGACCCCAGTTGAAAAGTGCCAGATGGTATCCGAACTTGACCCAAAAGAGTGGGTTGAGGAAGTGCTTTGGCCAGACCACGATGGGATTACCATTTTTGGGTATGCACAGACCGCAATGAGTCGTGACTACAAGATTTTGTTAATGGAAGCACTCGTGTCCACCACGCTCTGCGATAGTATGGGTGAAGCACGAAAAGCAATCCGTGGCAACGGTGTACGTATCAATCGAAAAGTTTGTAATGATATATCCCGCATACTAACCAAAGATGATGCTCTACCAAACATTGATGCCATTGTCCTAGAATTCGGTAGGTATAATTTTGGAATCATGGAGCTTTGCTGACGTTCTAAAATAACATCTTTTGAATATCCTTTTGATATTTATATTTCAAGGATATGGCACGAATTACAGACAATGTTTTTGCTGAAGTCTGCCTAGACGAGCGAATTAGTGACGGTATTTTCCGCATGGAAGAAGAGCAACACATGAATGCTCTTCGTGACTATTTCGTTAAGAAGGGTATCACAAAAGAAGCAGCAATCCACGTTACCAACCACATGGTTGAGGGTAAATACCCTGATAGGCAAGCATACCGTGCAGAAGACGGTATTTTGGTAACATGGCCCTCTCCACAACATATGGCCAAGGCGTTCAAAGAGAACCCCGGCAAGTATGTTAAGGATAATCCAAAACCTCCCGCCCCACGAGAAAAAGAACCCGCAAAAGAACCAGTCAAGCGGGAACTTCCAAAAGACGAAACTCCACCTGATGATGAAGATGATGAATCTTTGCCAAAATCGGATAAGGAACCATCTGGCGGCGGAAACATTTTCGGGAAAAAGGTATCCCAAGGTGGACAGGAATTGGATGTTGAACCGCCCCGTGGCAGTGACAAACCAGAACCTACTCCTATCCCATCTTCGCCCCCACCTGTTGCACCAGTCGCCCCGAGAACACCGGAACGAATTGCGGCAGAGAAGGAAGTTGCGATGCAAATTATCAAGGCAGATGACCATGCGCTCACAAAGATTGAACCATCACTTTCTGAATGCACAGTGTATGCTACACCTACCGGGATCATAAGTCCAAAATGTCATGAACAACTAAACGAACTTTACAAGAAAGCCGATGAACTGGGTTACAAAGAAGCAGTCACATTCCTGACGCCTTACGTTAAGCCATAAGTCAAAAACGTTTCAATTATGCAAGACCTAGACAATCGCCAACTGTTGTGTACATTTTCCAATAGCACAGATTTTCGCAAGCACACCGACGAGATTAAGAAATTTTACGAAGTGTACAGCAATCGAGTTTTTGCATTTTCCAATGTGAAAAGTCCCAAGGAAATTTACCTCACCTACAATGTTTTGAACATGCGGAAGGATGCACCAAAATTTCCAAACACCATTCTCATTCATCGCAAAAAGCAGACCAATACTCTCTATACGTTGAATGCCATGAACCGTTTGATTGAAGAAGAAAACGGGAGAGCAGACAAGACGTATGTGGTGAATTGGTCGCTCTATACCAACTCGCTTATAATTACCGGCGACGTTTCAATCCGCATCATTCCTCTGAAAATTTCATCTGTTTTGGACTGAGTTAATATAACTCATTTACAATTAAAAATAGTTGTGTAGTTTGCATTTTCCTGCTAATCTCTCCTATGTATTAGGGTAAGCAAGTTAAGACTTAATCTGAGATTGATGATTGACTTAATTACCTAGTTAACACTTAATTGATTAAACATATGGCAGTAAACGTACAAAAACTCGCAGCCCGCCTCAAGGAATTTGAGGACGGACAAAAAGCATCCGAATTCGCAAAACTTCTCTGGAAACCCAAAGAAGGTCTTCAAACAGTCAGAATTGTTCCCTATAAGTTCAACGCTGATTCTCCGTTCATCGAATTGAAGTTCTACTACAATCTCGGTGGAAATCACTACCTCGCCCCTTGCACATTTGGCAAGCCGGATCCAATCCTCGAAGTCATTGAAACACTCCGTTCCAGTGGCAGCAACGAAGAGAAGGAAATCGCCGCCAAGTTGAATCCAACATCCCGCACGTATGCACCAGTCATCGTTCGTGGTGAAGAGGACCAAGGCGTCCGCTATTGGGGATTCGGCGTAACCGTTTACAAGCAGCTCTTGAAGCTGATGACGAACGCAAAGTGGGGAGACATCACGTCATGGACTGAAGGAAATGACATTGATGTTGAATTCCACAAGGAAAGCAAGAAGAAGAATGCGAAAGGACAATCGTTCCCCGAGACAACTATCACCCCTTGTCCGCAGAAGACACCCGTAGTCGATCCGACTCGCCGTGATTTGATGGAGAAATTGAAGGAACAGACCGATATTCTTCAAATCTTCCCATTGAAGACCTACGACGAATTGCAATCCGCAGTCAATGCGTGGTTGTATCCTTCCGATGGATCCGAGCCGGAACCTTCCGCTCACTCCGCACCCGCAGTGGCTCCAGCCGCCGCATCCGTGACAGCTGCTCCCGCAGCTGCGTCCGCTCCAACTACAGCAGCAGGTGCCGCACCAGCCGGTGCTGCGCTCGCCAACGAGTTTGAGAAGTTCTTCCAGAAGACCTAAGTCTCTGAGAAGATTGGAACAATAAACAGAGAAGGTGTCATCACCCGACGTGGTGACACCTTCTTATCCAAGGATTTTATGCCCCCAACAAAGAAAAGCAAACACGTTGAAAGTGATGCCAACGTTGAAAGAGATGATCTCGCATTACTGCTCCAAAAAGAACTCAATAAATCCAACAAGGACGGAAGCAAAGTATCGTATTTCTTGGATGAAGACGATAATCCGGCCCAAGTTTTGGAATGGGTATCTACTGGTTCAACATTGTTGGACTTGGCAATTTCCAACCGACCTCATGGTGGTCTTCCCGTTGGACGTGTAACTGAATTGTCGGGATTGGAAGGCACGGGCAAGAGTTTGCTCTGTGCTCACATCATTGCAGAAACCGAAAAGAAAAACGGACTTTCCGTATTCTTTGACTCGGAATTTGCCGTTGACAGAACTTTCTGGACATCATTGGGAGTCAATCTCAAAAATGTCAACTATGTCCCATTCACCACGTTGGAAGAGTTGTTCAACAAGCTTGAAATGTGTATCGGTGTATTCCGAAAAGCAAGCAAGGACCGATTGCTCACCATTTTCATTGACTCCGTTGCTGGCGCAAGTATCGAAAAAGAACTTGAAGCAGAGCACGGCATTGACGGGTACAATACCGGCAAGTCATTGATTCTCGGTAAGGCGATGCGTAAAATTGCAGGTCTTATTGCAAGACAACGTATTCTACTTGTATTCACCAATCAGGTGCGCTACAACATGAACGCCGGACCATTTGGTGACAAGTGGATTACCCCCGGTGGCAAAGCACTTCCATTCACTTCATCCGTTCGTATTCGCACGGCAAACTTGGGCAAGCTCAAGAAGGGCGATGAAGTCATTGGTATGAAGGCACAAGCACAAGTCATCAAGAACCGTTGCGGTCCTAACTACCGCTTCGCAGAGTTTGAGATTCACTACGACTCGGGTATTCAAGACCTTGCAAGTTGGCTCAAATTCATGAAGGACTATGGAATCATCACAGGCGATGGTCATGGTTACACATACAAATCGGCTGTGGGTAAGAAGATTGATTTCAAACCCGCCGAGTTTGTTGAACTGATGAAGACTGACCTTACGTTGCGTGAAGAAATCTACCAAGAAATTTGCGCCAAGTATTGTATGCAGTATCGTGACCCAAACTCCAAGATTGTTGAGGGAGTGGAAGAAACCAATACCGAAAATGACGACATCAGCAAAAACGCAGTCAAGGAAGAGTAAAAAACTCGTCCTAAGTTCCTCACCCATAACGGGTAAGCCAAAAAAGTTGATAGCACGGTGGGACACGTCCTACCCCACATCAGCTACCTTTTATGTGGTGGGGAATAAAATGATGGAAGTTCGTACTTGGACATGAATCTAACCCCTGAACAACGTGCCAAACTCTCCCTGATCCTAAAGAACAAGGGCAGTGAGGTAAAAGAGGTCCATGATAATTGGCGTCGGAGCACAAACTCCGATGTCCTAATCGTTGATGGAACGAATACGTTCATTCGTTGTTGGTCTGCCAACCCCGCAATGGACGACAACGGAAACCACACAGGCGGCATCGTAGGATTCCTAAAATCCGTTGGTTACGCCATAAAACTTCTCGGCCCCACTCGCTGCATAATCATATTTGATGGCATTGGCGGGTCATACAAGCGACGACAACTCTTTCCTGAGTATAAAGAGCGTCGTAAGAATAAAATACGCCTGAATCGGGCATATGAAGAGATGTCTGAAGCGACGACGGAAGAAGAAAGTATGCGTAAGCAATACATTCGCTTGACACACTACCTTCAAATTCTTCCCGTCAATATGCTGTCCATAGACCACGTTGAAGCAGATGATGTTATTGCTTTTCTTGCCACTGATTATTTCAAGGCGTCGAGAAAAGTTTTCATTATGTCGTCCGATAAGGATTTCTTGCAGCTATGTACAGGTAACGTCAATGTCTATTCGCCTACGAAGAAGCGCATTTACGGACCAGCGGAAGTTCTTGCCGACTATCAAATTCACCCCAACAATTTTGTTCTATTCAGAGCACTTGACGGCGATGACTCGGATAATGTCAATGGTATTGAAGGTGCCGGACCAAAGACGATTGTCAAACATTTCCCGTGGTTGAATGAAGAGTCTCTACATACCGTAGATGAACTTGTATCTCATGCAGTCAATTTGAGAAACAAGTACAAGGTTTGTGAGAACATTGCTTCTGGAAAAGCAATTCTGGATAGAAATGTTGCGCTTATGCAACTCAAGGAAACCGCTCTTACTACCATTGCCCAGCTGCATTGCATTGAATGTTTGGACACAAAGAAAATACCACAGATGGATCGAGGCGCATTTTTCAAGTTGGTTCGGGACGACATGATTGATAACAATCTACCGAACCATGTCAATTGGGTTGGAGAAGTGTTTGGTCCATTGGATAGTGTTACAAGAACCGAATAATGAATACCATTTTGATACCGGAGCAACTCCGAAAGGTTGTCGGCGGCGAACAGAGTCTAACTATGGAACTCACAAGCATAGAAGATTTGATTGCTCAACTTTCCCATAAGTATCCCAACATTCGTGGGCGACTCATCAACGAAGAAACTGGTGAGTTCAACAAATTTGTCAACATCTACGTGAATGGTGAAGACATTCGATTTCTAAATTCTACAAAAACTGAAGTCAAAGATGGCGACGAGATAAGTATCGTTCCAGCTGTGGCAGGAGGATAACATGAAGAAATTCAAATTACTAAGATTTGGTCAATGCTACATCAATCAGACAGGGGACTTTGTGATTGGTTTATTAAGCGGAGACAAAAAACATGGATACCAATTTGTTGGTAATCATGCAAACTCAGCCGTATGGTTGGGAAAATTCCAACTGCTGTCACGGATTGTTCCGAACGATGGTAATTGGAGAGAAGTTGATCCCGCAATGTTTAATGTAGCGTCCGCATTACATGCAACGGGTCATGTAGTGAAGTTCCCCACTGGATATTCCAGTGGGGAACTTCCTGTTATCTCGAAGTATTAACCCTTCCAATTCTTTGGCGGTTTTGAATACTTACTGTCTTTGAATGGCTCTGGAAAGCTGACCTGCTTCTCATTGCCAAGCGGAATACCCATCTCAATCAAACTTTGACGGCTTGCGTAATAGATGTTTTTGGTAAGAGTGAGAACCCCTCTCTCAAACTCGACCTCGACTACCTTGCTTTCTTTGGCCTCGCCCCACTTCGTTCCCATGTCAAATCCCTTTGGTTCGACACTCTTCATGGGGTTGGACATGAAGGAAGCATTTTGTGTGGACACACGACCCTTGAGGGTACTTCCATCCATGAGACCACGGGCAATGCCCGAAGATTGACCACCGGCCACGGACTTCTTGATTTTCTCACCACCCGTTGGGGCAGATGGACCGCCCTTGGTAGGAATGTTGTTGCAAGAATAGGTCTGGGAACCTGCCATCATGTCGCCCATGAATCCAAGACACCCATCGTCGGACCCCTGCATAGGACCACAAGTGGATGTGCTGTAAGTTGTATCGCACCAAATGATTGGAGGATTGTATGGGGGCAAAGGAGTTTCCCAATCGTTGAATGTGTGTCTTCTCCAGTGGTTGTGATGGTGATGAATTTCCGTTACCTTTGGCAACGGTTTCTCCTTCTCGGAGAAAAGTCGGATACCAATAACTCCAACATTGCGTTCGGAGTTATCTCCTTTGTCCGCAGCATAGGAAGCATCTTTGGTGGAGAATACAAACTTGGCCACCTTTTCGTTGGAGACACGGAATCCATCAAACTTGGAAGACCCAAGTTGATTGATAACGTATCCCGGGTTGCCCTCCGCAGCAGTCTTACCATCCAAGATGTCAAGACCATCTACAGAGCAGACCGCAAGAATGCGTGCCCAAGTGTTGTTTTTGATTTCAATGGCATATTCCGAGCCGTGTTTGGCTTCGATGAAGATTTTGCCATCGTGATTGTATTGCTTGCAACGGGAACCGTTGACGAGAACATTTGCGTCGTAGGACATAGTATTTACCTTTCTTTAGTTGAGTTTCTAAAGCATTGGCTCCTCATACAGGAGATTTCGCTTTGTGACACATACATAGCGTGGCACAAAAAGATTAGCAACTTTTTTTACAGTATAAATAATCCATCGCCAGAATCGTATTCGATATTATAAGTTTACATCACTAAGAAAATCGAGTAGGATAGTGCGATAAATAAACAATAGACCTATGGACAATTCCCCCACAGAAATCAACAATCTCAAGAAATTCGGCAGTGTTTTCCAATCAAAATGTATTGGACTCCTCGTTTCGGATAGCTCGTTTCTTGAACGCATTGTTGAAATACTTTCGCCCGACTATTTTGAAACCGACTCGCACAAGTGGATTGTAAAGCTCGCAATGGATTACTATCCAAAGTATCATGCAGTACCAACAATGTCGGTGTTCCAAGTAGAAATTCAGAAAATTCCCGACGTGGTATTGCAGGCAGCAGTCATTGAACAAGTCAAGTCAGCATACCAACAAGTGTCCGCTTCCGATACGGTCTATGTCAAAGAGCAATTTCTCGAATTTTGTCGTAACCAGAAGTTGAAGACTGCCATAGCGTTCGCCAGTCAGTTTTTGAAACACGGCGACTATGACAGCGTTTGGAGTGTAATCAACGAAGCATCCCGAGCAGGTATTGAGCGAAATTTGGGGCATGATTACCTCGTTGACATTGACCAACGTATGTCAGACATCGCCCGTGAAACCATCAAAAGCAATTGGGAAATTATTGACACCCACATGGATGGTGGACTTGGCAAGGGCGAACTTGGATTTGTTGTTGCGCCCGCAGGAAGTGGAAAGTCGTGGTTTCTGTCTCGTCTCGGTGCAGAGGCAATGAAGCAAGGCAAGAACGTGATGCATTTCACGATGGAGCTAAACGAGAAGTATGTCGGACTTCGTTACGATGCATGTTTTTCTGGAATTGCGTTTCAGGAAGTTCGTAAGAACGTTCAACAAGTCAAGGATGCATTGGCATCAGTTCCCGGCAAACTCTTCATCAAGTATTTCCCCATCAAGACCGCCTCTGCTGCCACTCTCAAGATGCACATTGATCGGTTTCAACTAATCACAGGAATCAAAATTGACCTAGTGATTGTTGACTATGCCGATTTGCTCCGTCCTTTCGTTACCGACAAGAATGCCAACTCTTACTCTGATGGTGGAAGTGTCTATGAAGAGTTGCGTGGTATGTTGGGCGAATTGCAAGTCCCCGGTTGGACTGCCTCACAATCCAATCGTGGAGCACATGAAGAAGAAATAATCGGAGCAGGCAACGTTGCTGAGAGTTACAAGAAAATCATGACGGGAGACTTCATCCTTTCCTTGTCCAGAAAAACAGAAGACAAGTTGGCTGGCACTGGACGAGTCCATGTCATGAAAAATCGCTTTGGACCTGATGGTATGACTTATCCATGTGCGTTTGATACATCATGTGGAAAAATCAGCATTTATGCCGAGGATTCCGTTGAAGGTCGTGAGCTAATGAACAAGGCTAAGACCGCCCAAGAAAGCATCAAAGACATTCTTGGAAAGGCGTGGAAGAAAACCCACGGCGATGATAACGACGCAAATTCGTTTTAATCGGCGATACCAAAAAGTTTTTGAACCTCTTTATCATTTTAGAATAATCTACTTATACCTTACAAACAATCTCAGGAAGAAATATGGATACGATCACTACGAAGTTCGATGATGTCAAAAAGTTAACAACCGAAGAATATTTTCAAAACAATCAATTCAGCATTGACGCTTTCAAGAAGAAATATGCCTTGCAACCGGACGAGTCATACGTACATGCAGTAAAACGTGTTTGTGATTTCGTTGCCTCCGTTGAAAAGACGGACGAGTTGAGAACCTATTGGAGTGCTCGCTGGTTTGACGAAATATACAATGATTGGTGGCATCCAGCCGGGTCAATTATGCAAGGAGCGGGGTCGGGTCGCAAAATTTCACTTGCCAATTGCACCACCATTTCTCTCGGTGCAAAGCGTGACGATGAAGAGTGGGACAACTTGGAATCCATCATCAAGAACACGGCATACACCATTGCCAAGTGCGCTGCCTATCGCCAAGGTCTCGGAGTTGACTTCTCTCGCCTCCGTCCAAATGGAACGAAGGTCTTGAATTCTGCCAACCAATCCACCGGGGCAGTTCATTGGATGGAATTTGAAGACAAAATCGGGTATTTCGTTGGTCAAAAGGGACGTATTCCTGCCATGCTCTTCAGTATTTCGTGTGATCATCCTGATGTTGAGGAGTTTATACAAATCAAGAGTGACTACACTAAGATTCAGAACGCAAACATAAGCGTTCAGTGTACGGAAAGGTTTTACAAAGCCGTAGAGCACGATGATGATTGGGAATTGTCATTCACGGTCCCGGGTATAAAGAAGGGCGACAAGGTTTATCTTGATGTCCATAGTATTGATATGGCAACCACCAAGGAGAAGGAAACTGGTCGTTATTACAAGATCGCAACCCATGACCGAAAGAAGGAAGTCTTTTCTAAGACCGTGAAGGCACGCAAGTTGATGGAGTTGATTGCAAAGAACATGCATCAAAATGCTGAGCCCGGTATTCAGAACATTGACCTTGCCCGTAAGTATAGTAACAGCGATGCTCTCTACAATCCTGATGATGAGTATGATTCTCGCATCCTTTCTACCAACGCTTGTTCGGAACAATATCTTTCCCGTGAGTCGCTTTGCGTACTTGCATCCATCAACTGTGGAAAGTTTTCTCCTAAGCGTGAAATCTACATGACCCAACTGGAAAAGATTTCCAAGTCGGTCAACCGTTTCCTTGACAACATCAACGAGTGTGAACTGGTTCATGAAACCTTCGCTACTCCACATCAAGAATTGGCAATCCGAAAACTTCGTAGAACTGGTGCTGGTATAACAAACGTCGCCGCATGGTTGTTCAAGAAGGAACTCGTCTATGGAACCAAGGATGGTAATGATTGTGTGGAAGACTTCATGAAGTGGTATAACTACTGGCTCTATGTTTCCACAGAAGAGTTGGGTAAGGAAAAGGGAGACTTCGGGTTGTTCAACAAAGAGAAGTGGCAGAATGCCCCATTCGTTGCCCGCACTATAAAGGAGTCGGAGAAGCTCCACGCCGAATTCAAAGTGCCCATCATTCGTGGTACACACGCCCGAAACGTCACGGTTAGCTCCATTGCTCCAACCGGCACTCTATCGCTCATGTTCCGTGACTTCGTTTTGAGTTATGGAATTGAACCCGCCTTCTTCCTATCCTATTGGAAGAGAACTCGTATGGCAGGAAAATATGAGTACTATTTCTGTGTTCCACGGGTCGTCCGTGAAATGTTTGATGCGTTGGGATTTCCACTTCCAATGACATCCGATTGTATTCGGGATGAGTGGGATGGACGCCACGGCAAAATAATAAACAAGTTCATAGAGGAACATCGCCACAAGTTCAAATTCAAAGACTCCACGGAAATTGATCCAATGGATAAACTCAATCTCATGTCGCAAGTCATGAAGTGGGTTGATAGTTCCATATCCGTAACTTACATGCTTCCTATTGGTTCTACATGGAAGGATGTTTACCATTTCATTCTGGAAGCACACAAGAAAGAAGTGAAGAGCATCGCTGCATTTCCAGACAAGAAGATGTATGGAATCGTCACAAGTTTGGCATTCAAAGATTTGGCATTCAAGTTGAAAGACGAAGGCGTCTCAATGCATCATCAAAATTTCTCGGATGTTGAACTCAAGGAGTTGAACATTTCCCGTGAAAACATTGAACAGAAACCATCCGTTCATCCAAAGCGTCTTGAGATTTTGGATGCAGACATCTATGTGGTAAATGTCAAGGGAGATAAATATTGCGTTGTTGTCGGTCTCCAAAATGGTCAACCATATGAAATTTTTGGTGGACACTTGAACGGATTGGGATTGAAGCAGAATTTCAAGAAGGGAAAGATTTCCAAAATCAAACGTGGTCAGTATGCGCTTGAGTTTGACGATCTTCGCATTGAAGATTTCTCCAAGCAATTCACTCCCACCGAGCAAATTCTTTTCCGAATGGCATCTATGGGATTGCGTCATGGTGTTCCTATCCAGTTCATTGTAGAGCAGTTGCAGAAGGGAACTGATGACATTACAAGCATGTCGTCCGCTGCTGCACGCTGCCTCAAGAAATACATCGTTGATGGTATTTCGGTGACTGGCCAAAAGTGTCCAACTTGCGCCAAAGAATTGGTGTATTTGGAGGGATGTTGTTCTTGCCCAAGTTGTGGATGGAGCAAATGTAGCTAATCGGAACTTTTTTTAAGTTTACATCTCTATTTGTATATTTATAGGTTGAACAGCAAATACGCTGTCCCTTATACCTATGCTTGATGCCAGCTCCTTACTTTTGATTGTGCCGCCCATCCTGACCGCAACATTTGCGTACATGGTTGCTCGTAAGAAAAACGTCATTACGGAGCGAATTGGTAGGGCAAAAATAGACTCGGAGATTCAAACCCAAGCCCTTACAATTGTGCGTGGAGTCATGAATGACATGCGTGACGAGTTCCGCCGTGAGATTGATGCTCTTAAAAAAGAAAATGAATTTCTGAAAGAAGAGGTAGATGACAACCGCAACAAGATTGAGCACCTTCAAACTCAATTGACTGCTAGTGATGTTTTGGTCGCTTCGTTAAAGTCAGAAATCTCCACTCTTCAAAGTGCATTGAAATTGTATCAAGAAGAGAATGCTCGCCTAAAACAAAATAGATAAGGATCCTATGACTGGATTGTTAATGAAAAAATATCACGTTGCTGTATTGGACAAAGACGCTGATTTTGTAGAGCGGGTAGTATCTGCTCTGAAATCATTATATCATCACCGCCTAGTCATAAAAACCTACAACAATTCAAGGGATATGTTTGAGGCAATCAACGTATCCAAAGCGAAAAAAACCCCCTTTGATTTGACCATTTTGGGAGAAAAAAAGATTGCCGAACGGCTGGTATTGAAACAAACCGACCCAGAAATGAAGGTTTTGTGCTGCTGCGATGAGAATTGTTTGCGAAAACAGATGTCCAGTCTCACATTATAATATCACTTTTATGGGCCTGAAACCATATTTATAATTAGCCATATGAAACCAGAAACATTTAGACAGCTCATCAAACGAGTTCTCACTGAAGAAGTGGAGAAGACAAGCGCAACCGGAATCAAATCTCCCACCCGTGTTCCTGAGATGAATGCGAATGGCGTGGACGCTGACAGAAAGAACAAGCGATTTGGATCTGATGCCAACTCCAAAGATGGTGGAAGCAAGAATCAATTGCTCGAAGAGTTGATTAAGATTGTGGCAGAAATTGACAAGGAGTCGTTGGTTCAATGGGATGACCATGACGACCTGATGATCAATGCAAGAGATTTGAAGTTTATCCGTGTCTCGCCTCGTTGGGAAGATTCCTACGTGATTGAGATGATGACTCGAAATGAAGACCGCATTGTGGTTACGGGTCAAAGTTGGGAACAGGTTAAGCAGTTTGTCAAGACCAACCTGAAGAATCTGGACAAGCAACCTACCGCCGTTGATAAGGCGTATGACAAGTCTTACCGCAATCGTGAAGACCAAACTCCATCTCCTGATAAGGGACTTCCTCAGAAGGATAAGCCAAAGACTTTACCAGCAACAAGTGAACCAGTTAAGACTACTAAGAACAAAGACAAGAATTACACTGAAACACCAAAAGACAACGATGATTTGCCTACAAAGCCAATGAAAGAAGTCGCCGATTTCAAGAAACAAAGTGAGCACAAGGTTAGTGACCCAGTTAAACTCCGAAAGCGCAAACCAGACACCAAGTTGATAATTAAGCAGTCGTAAAATTTCCGATTACAAGAGGCGCACTCATTGGGTGCGCCTTTTTTGTTGACTTTTGCGGTGGAGTATGGCATAGTGTGTCAATGAATGATGCGGAAATAGACGACATCTTGCGTACATGTGCTACGCTCAAGCCCAACGAGTTGATAATCAGTGATTTGAAGTGGAAGTATCTTGTGCGAGCAGTGTTACGTGCCAAGAACGTCATGGTTGTCGGACCTTCTGGATGTGCCAAAACGATGGCGGCTCGCTGCGTTGCCAAAGCACTCAACCGCCCCTTTGAAAAATTCAACATTGGTTCAACGCAAGATGCTCGTGCCACGCTGATTGGGAATACAACCTACAAAAAGGAAACGGGTACGGTTTTCCATCAATCTGCTTTCATTAAGGCAATCACCACCCCCGACACCGTAGTTTTGCTTGATGAATTCACCAGAGGCACCCACGACGCTTGGAACATCCTCATGACGGTAACTGACCCAACTCAGCGTTGTCTTCGCTTAGACGAGGACGTGGAGAGTTCTGTGGTCAATGTAGCAAGCGGGGTAACATTTGTTGCCACTGCCAACATTGGTAACGAATATACCGCAACCAAAGTGCTTGACAAGGCATCCGCACGACGATTCCCAATCAAGTTGGAAATGACGCCTCTATCGGGTAAGGAACTCAATAACCTTTTTGGTATTCTATTTCATGGAAGAACGCCGGAAGAAACTTCTCTGATGAAGACCCTTGCCAAAATCTCCGACGATTTGATTGCTCAATGCAAAATTGAGGATGCCCCGATTACAACCTTCATTTCTCCCGCCAACATGGTTGAAATGGCAGAGTTGGTTTTGGATGGATTTTCCCTTGAGGAAATTGCAGAGGCAGCTATTTATCCAGAGTATCCCGACGACGGTGGTGCGGATAGTGAACGTGCCTTTGTGAAGTCCATTCTCCAAAAGTATTTTCCAAAAGATGTCAAGAGCCCAATCAATGACCCATTGGCAAACAAGCGCACGGAAGATTTTTAATTGACGACGTAATGCTCAAAGGAAAATCCATATCTCCCGCCGAAGTTGATTTTTGGTTGGATTCGGACAAGTATTCCAATTTTTTGGAAGATCGCAACGCCGCCTCCAATGAGACACTTGTTTTTAGCATTGACTTGGTTCGCCTGTCGTCTATTCGCAAAGCAGTATCCAACTTCGTCCGCATTCTGACTCGTAAAAGTATCCCAGTCTATTTCAATGATGCTGACGCCAATGTGAACTTCGGTGGCAAGGTAATCTATCTCTCAGCCAAAATCAATTCTAAGCAGGATTTTGATGTTGCGGTTGGGCAGGCACTTCATGAAGGTGCTCACACTCTCAAAACCAATTTTGATGCGGTTAAGAACGCTTGGGCAAATGTTCCGCCTCACATTCTAAAACTTTCTGATTCCAAAAACATCCGCCGAGCGTCTTTTGAGAAATTTTTACACAACACATGGAATGTCATCGAAGACCGCTTCATTGACAACTACGTTTTCAACGAAGCACCGGGGTATCGGGGATACTATGTTGCACTCTATGACAAGTTTTGGAACTGTCCCGAAGTTGATGAATTGCTATTGAGTGATTTACATAGGTATCCAAGTTTGGATTCTTACAGTTTCCGAATTACCAACTTCACCAATTTGAATACCGACCTTATGGCATTGCCACGGTTGGATGATATTGCCCGTGAGATTGACATTACGCATATTGACCGATTGGAGCGTACCAAGGACAGAGTAAAGACCGCATTTAAGGTGGTGGAAATAGTTTTGGACTGTCTTGACAAACCAGTCAAGATGAAAGGTACTGCCGTTATGGGCAAGGGTAAGAGCGATCTCAAAAAGCTTGCCGACCCAAATGACTTTTTTGATTTTGGAGAAGACCTACAGATTAGCATTGCCAGCGAAGAGCCCCAAGCGGGAGAAGATAAGGGAGGGGGGGATAAAGAGGTTGATGTCGGCAAGAACATGATTGATGAAATCTCCGACGTTATGAGTGGTCGGGACCAGTCTCCTGAGAATCTGAAAGAGAACCACGATGTCGTCAACCGAATCAGCATGGATGGTGATGTCGGAAAAGATATTCTGAAGCAGGTCAAAAACGTAGTGGAATCGCAGCGCAAGTTTATGGCGGGCGAACTTCCAAAGGAAAATGTTACGGTTCAGCAGAAGGCGTTGCTTGATTTGGTGGAGAAGCACGGAATAGTCTTGGTTCAAGTAGAAATGCCCAAGATTGAAGCGGGGGATGATGCAAGTCTCAAGGTGGATTGTATTGTCGTTCAGAAGATGACCAAAGAACTCATCCTTTCCGGTGAAGACGTGTTCCCGTTGGCGGGGGCGATGAAGTTGGGCAAAGAAAATCCAACCCCACCCAAAGATGTTTCGGATGCGGTGAAGAAAGGTATTGTAATTGGAACCAAACTTGGTCGCAAGTTGCAAATCCGCTCCGAAGTCAACCCGATAAAGATCGTTCGTAAGAAGTGGGGGAAGATAAACAAGCGGCAGATTCATGAAGCGGCGTTCGATGCCGAGGACATGTTCTATAAGCTCAGGATTGACGAGCACCACGATGCAACCTTACATATAACCGTTGACGCAAGCAGTTCAATGCGGGGAGCTAAATGGTTGAGGACGATGACTACCGTGGTTGCCATCTGCAAAGCAGCATCAATGATTGATAATATCCACGTCACAGTATCCTTCCGTTCAACTCAAGTGTCTTCGGATACGACCTTGCCATATATCGTTTTGGCATATGATTCTAAGCACGACAAATTTGCAAAGGTTCGCAACCTATTCCCTTATTTGATTCCAAATGGGATGACGCCAGAGGGATTGGCGTTTAGTGCCATCATGAACTTGTTTGATGGCATCACTCCCGATGAAGAAGAACGGTATTTCCTCAACCTCTCCGATGGAGAACCGTGCTACTATCTCAAACTGCCAACCACAGGCACTACGTTGACCTATACGGACGATGTAGGGGCAACCCATACCAAAGCACAGGTGGACAAGATTCGTCGCCACGGCGTTGAAGTGCTTAGTTATTTTATAGAAGAGGAACCCCGCTTCATAAAGCGGAAGAAGATTGAAGAAATGACCGTCAAAGAGAAGGCGGAAGAAAAAGAAAGGTTGGTAGAAATTGAAAAAAGTCCACTGCGTAAAAACTTCCGTAAAATGTATGGTAAAAGCTCAAAATTTATTCGAGTAGATGAGATCACCGATTTAGCAAAAACACTGAATGAATTATTTTTGAAGAAAAGTTGAGAGTGAATATCAATCGTCTTATAAAAAATGGAACATGGAAGGGATTTAGTTTTGAAAAAAGTATTGACTTTCATCGTCATCTGTGATATTCTCATGTGATGCAAGATTTTTATTTCAGTGACGAATTGATTGGCAGAGGATTGCCAGTGCTGTTGAAAAACGGGGCAATCGCCAAGCAACGATTGATAAACTACCTCGGAAAACTGCTGCTGGAACGAAACTACGTGCCATTGTCTTCTCCCCACATTGGAAACATTGCCCTATTCAAGAAGAGTGGGCATTATCCTTTCTACAAAGATTCCATGTTCCCTATTATCCGTCAACCATCGGAGGAAACGGGAGATTACAGTGAGTTTTGTCTCAAGCCAATGAATTGCCCGTTCCATATTATGGCCTACCAAAATATGGGTGTGGTTTCGTATAAAGAACTGCCCATCAAATTTTACGAGTTCGGGCAGGTGTACCGTTATGAAGATTCTGGTGCAATCAACGGTTTGTATCGTCTCCGATCCTTTACACAGGATGATGGTCATATTTTCTGTTCCATGAATCAGATTCGTGAGATTGTAGATGAATGTATTGATCTGATCAAACTGATCTGTGACAAGTTTCGGTTGAAGTTGGCCATCAAGTATTCAAAGCGGGACTTGGCCATCAGCGAAAAGTATATCGGTTCCCTTGACAGTTGGGCCGCCGCCCAAGACATTTTGAAAGCAGTCTGTTTTGCCAAGTTTGGGAATGATTATGTTGAGGATGCTGGCGGTGCGGCATTTTATGGGCCCAAGATTGATTTTGTGGCCAAGGATAAACTCAATCGGGAATGGCAACTTGGAACGATTCAACTGGATTTCAACTTGCCCGAACAGTTTGGACTCAATTATATCGGATCGGACAACCTTGAGGTTCCAGTACTAATCCACCGTGCCTTGCTCGGCTCTTTGGAGCGGTTTCTAGGTATTCTTTTGGATAACAACTTGCTGCCGATGGCACTGCAACCGTTCAACATGGGTGTGATATGGCTAGGTGAGAACCGGGATTACTACAACCGAGTAGTTAACCGTTTGAAACAGTTGGAGGTTTATCCAACGGTCATAGAACACCCTCGGAATCTCAGCGAAGCGATGGCGAAACTATATTCCAAAGGGTTATCCAACATTGCGATCATCGGGAAACGGGAAGAATCACATCAAATGGTCAACTTCAACAAAGAACATTTTTGCATTAGCGCATATTTTGAAGAAGTTGAGAAACTATTTCAGCTTTGAAAAAAAGTTCTTGACATTTTATACCATCCGGCGTATGATTGCTCATTCACCAGAAGGTGTAACAACTCATCTAGTTAAAAAATATGAAACAGAATACACGCAAAAACAAAACCAATCAATCCGTTGTGTGGCCATCCACGCCATACTTCACGATCAAAGAACTCCATCGCCTCAATCCAAAATTCGTCGAGATTACACTTCGGGTGCGATTGACCAATTCGATTGAAGACGGAGAGATTGCCGAGATTGGATCTGTCCCCGGCGGCAAGGGTCGTCCGCAGAAGGTGTTTTCACTGACTCCTGTCACGCAGATTACCCTCAACAAGGCAAAGCAAGACAACATCAGCCTCGTTGAAGGTGCCGACAAGTTGGTGAACGTCATCAATGTGACGACCAACACTCCGACACCAGTTACCCCATCAGTAAACACACCACCCGTCACGGTTTCAAAGTAACGGACAAATGCCGTATATTCGGATAAGGGATGTTCTATGAGCAACCGCAAAAAGAGCGATCAACTGTCTAACCTTAAGCCAAGGCGGTACCGAATATACGGCATTTTCAATTTCAAGACCAACAAGTTGATTTATGTCAATTTGGATCAAGAATTGACGGAGCTTGAATTTGACATGAGCAACTACGATCTAGAAATTTTTGATGTCGTTTCGTTTTACGTCTTACTCGCTTAGTAGCGACGGATGTATTTACCAATGGTCTCAATAGGACCATTGTAGGTGTCAATTCTGCGGTATCCCTCGGGACTCAAAATGTAGGAGTAGATTCTCACTTTCGTCGCCGGTTTGGTATTCATCAATTCGTCCATTTTCTTCAAGTTAGTCATCACAACGTTCTTAGATCCCCATATGATAGGAGATGTGAAATCTTTATCAAAAAGTATGGCGTTGTTGAGGTCGGGGTAGAATAGATGGAACACCGTTCCTTCAATTTTACCCTTCTTTTCTGTATTGAGAACATTTTGTGACAGCATACCCATAAATAGCATTAAAATAACTTGAACGTCTTCTTGAATTGTGGTATTGTATGCGTATGAAAGGTAAAAAGTAGTCACAAAAGGTTTTGTATGGGAAAGACGTTTAGACGAGATTCTCAGTTCCGCCCACGGAAACAGGGGCGCAGCTTCTCCAAGGACAACCAACCTTGGAAGAAGGTCAAGCACAAGGACAATCGCCCAATTGAAGGTTCAGTGCCGAACACACCAGACTATCAAGACCCCCGATGATAACTGTCTTTATAATAGTGTTGTTTGTTCTTTTAATCGCCCTCGGCGTATCATTCTACTATTTACTCAAACGAGTTGACCGATTGTCGGATAGCGTCAACACAATTTTACAGGGGCAGAAGGTTTTGCGAGACAACCAAGACATCATACATTCCGACGTAAAGAAATTGCGAAATGAGTTCCACACCAACAAAAAAGAGTCCAAGAAAGAAAGCACCATCCGACGCTTCGGTTGAGGGTCCGAAGAAACGTTCTCTCTTTGACCACGTAAAGCATATTCGGCAAGTCCAAGACCCGAATTATTACGTCAATCTTCCTGATTACGACCAGAAAAGTTTCAACCACTTCATGATTCTCCGTGCCTTGGCAATGGATGATAGTTTGGTGGAAGACATCGCTCAACTCTATCAAATTTTCGACAAGATTCCTTCTCCACAGTTTTATCAGTTGCTTATTGCCCTAGTGCCCAAGAGCAATCGTTTCTATCCGTGGGTAAAATCCCGGGTGATGAAACACAACAAGGTTTTGCTTGAATATGTCTCTCGCCGTTTCCAAATCTCCAAGTATCAAGCGAATGACTATGTGAATCTCCTTTTGCGAGATGAGGACGGTCAAGGAGAACTTGTTGCCATCTGTAAGGCATTTGGTCTTGAAGATAAAGAAGTGGAAGAACTTTTTGCGGAGAAAAAAGACGAATGACCATTCAACAAATGCAAAATCTGGATGTGCCACCGGCATATGTCCCGAGTTCTGGACTCACACCGAGGCAATTTGAAAAAATGCTTGCGGACGCAAAGGCGGTGCGAATACAAGCACTCATGAACGCAAGGGCAGCGTTGGAGGAAGCATATGCAAGTAATTCTGACAGAAGAGGAATATCTTAAGCTCAAAAATCAATCCCTTGAAGATAAGAAGACTTATGTTAAGAGGATTGATGTTGCATTAGCGTTTCAAGAAATGGTCAAAGAACTTGAACGGTGCTCGGGATCAAGTGCTTTCGACCGACCACGGTGGGACGGTCCATTTCAGAGATTTATAGAGAAATTGGGGTAATATGCCAAGCGTAAAACTATCAGAACTTCCACGCCTAACCGCAAGTGAGTTGGGCGATGATGATGTGCTCTTGTTAGTGTCACATCAACAGCAATCATATGCAATGGAAGTTCGGGAGCTGAAAAAAGTAACCTCGTTTTGGCGTTTCCTCCACAAACTAAGGAGATTGTTTACCAATGACAGCAAAAGTAATAGGAATCGGTGGATATGCGAGATGCGGGAAAGACACGTTCGTCGGGATAGCAAAGAACATTCTTACGAAGGCAGGTTATAATCCAGTCCGTGTGGCATTTGCGGACAAGCTTAAAGAAGAGGTCTCACAGATGCTTCAAACGAATGGATTCTCTGCCACAGTCTATACCGAAGATTCCGCAGTGAAAGCGTTCATTAGACCCCTTTTGGTATGGTGGGGATGCCAACGCCGACGTGAGAGCGAGGGAGGACTATATTGGGTAAACATGGCAGACCAAAAAATCAGATGTGATATGAAAGTCGATCCTATGTTTGGTCTTGACCCTGATAAGACCGTGTTTCTTGTGAGCGATGTTCGTTTCCCAAATGAGGCAAGCTGGATTCACGAAACTTGGGATGGCGAACTTATTCATCTGAAACGATACACCACTCATACAAGTGAATCTCCGGTTGTGGTTGACGGGGTGTCACGCAATGACATGCTACACAAGTGTTATGACCCAGCCCCAAATGACGAGGAACTCGTCCAAGACCCCCATGTTGTAGATGCTGCGGATCAACGCATTGAATGGGAGAGTAAGAAAATCATGACTACTGCCGAGGCAATTGAATGCCCATATCTTCAAAGAGTGGTATTGGATGCTCTAAACTCCAGCAAATACTTCAAGAATTCTCCTAGCGGGAAATTGTCCCTATAAGGTGTCCGTGGTCGTTGAAGAAGGATATTAGTCGTTCCGGGGTTGCCGCAAGAAATTGATTCTTCATCTTCGGAACGACGTGTTTTACTGCGTGATAATACACACGATTGCAAGTGTCGTACATTCTCAGTTTGTCCTCTTGCTTCCAACAAGCACATGCCGCTCGATATGTGTTTAGACACTCCACTACCTGTTTCAGCGATGAATCGTTCATGGTTAGATTGTGTTCGCTTACAAATGTGGCGAATTCGGTTACATTGAGTATATTCATCTTATCCCAATAGTCGGTCAATAGACGTGAAGAGCAACAATCCACCGACTATGAAAATAGGTGCCTGAAGCGGGAAGGTGAACAGTCCAATCAGTATTCCCAACCATACGGCTAAGCAAATGGGACACGTAATTAGTCGGACGAAGAAACAGTTGCGGTGCAGTCTCAAATACAGATGGTAAGTGAGCACGACGTTGGTCTTCTGCTTCTCTTCAAAGTCTTTATAGAAGGCGATGCGATCAAGGTGGAGCATCTTAGCGTATTCCAACCAAGCATCCGTTCTGAACCACATGAGCAGAATTAGGGCGATAAGGCATGATGCGAAAAGAGTCATACCTATAAATACTCACAAGATTCTCAAATTTGCTTCGTTGATTGGTGGGTTTGTCACATTTATTTTGTCTCGCAATCCCGGCGACTGAGAAATGCTTGTGGGTATCTGACTTGGGTTAGCCGGATGAACGAATTCTCCCCATTTGTCAACAAACCTCTTCAATTCAATCTGGTCATTCTGTTGGCGAACGATTTCTTTATCTTTGTTCTCCTGCTTCCACCATTGGATTCCACGACTGCTTGTACATGTGAAATGATATACCATTGCATCCCAACATTGTTCAAACATGACCCCATTCATTGCCAATCGCAATGCGATGTCACTGTCTTCCCGAGATTTTACGAAACTGACATCATGCCCACCAATATCATTCCAAACATGCTTGTAAAGGGTGAATGGGGCGAAGAAAAAGTTGGTCAACTTGTTGGCGTCTTTATTGAATTCAGCAAATTTCAGAAATGCTTCGTAGTTGAACTCTTCGGGGACGAACCCAAAGTTTTCCACGTAGTTCACTGGATTGCTATGTGTTGAATGGAGGGGCGGTTCTACTCGTGTGCTGCAAAGTATGATGTTGTCTTTGACATGGGCAGCGAGCTTCTTATCATATCCAAGACAAATTATCATATCTGACTGTAGATAGCTAACAACCTCAGTCTTTGCTTTGGAGAACATGTAGTTGATGTTCCCAGCATATCCAACGGGGTTGCCATCATTCTTTATGATAGTCAGGTTTGGAAAGAGTGCCTTCTGCTCCAATAACATCTCCGTCGTGCCTTGGTTGTCCGAATCAACGAAGATAATTATGTCGTGGAGATTTATGTCAATACCATTCAGCAAGGATTGGAGCAACAACTCAATGTAGTGTTTCTCGTGACGAGACGTGTTTATGCAGAATGTGAATTTATTCATAGCAATTGTTGTATGGTTTTTTTGATTCCTTCATCCAGCCCAATGAGCGGTAATCTTAGATTGTCCAGTATAACCCCACACCCTGTATATTCATTTTGAAAATCGGGCGGAACCATAATTTCTGGATAATCTTTGACCCCGGCATGTTTGTAGATTTTGTGAGCAATGGAGATGAGGTCATGCTTCTCTTTATACACCAAATTAAGATGTTGTGGATGGTATGATTTGAGCGTGTATTTTATTGCTGTTGCCATGTCATCCAAGTAGAAGAAGTCCATTCTACGGTTGCGAACAATAGATATTGGAAGTCCTTGCTTGATTCTGTGCAGAGATTGGCGAATAAAACGAGACATCGGTTCGTCATGGTTGAAGCAACCAAATGACCTAAGAACTCGCATGTTATTCTTGATTCGTCGGGTTATGATGTTTTTAGACAATCCATAGGCGTCTATTGGCCATTCGACATAAACATCACTTTCACGTTTCTCTATGATTGGCCATCGGCGGTCAAACTCGGCACCCGAACCAATCAAAATAATTGGGTCTTGATTACTCCCCGCCACCATCAAATTTTCAAACATCTCAATGTTGGCACAATAGATGTCATTGAAAGATTGATTGGGGTCATTGAAAACTCCTACGGCAGCGCAATGAATAGTAGCATCAACTCTTGCTGTTCTTAGATACGCCCTTAAACCTTCTAGGTCACGCATATCCAATTCAGATCGGGTGGGAGCAAGAACGTCATATCCCTGCTCTCTAAAAATGCGGGTTAAATTGCGTCCGATAAATCCACTACCACCTGTGATTAAGAGTTTCACTTTGTCTTACAGAAGTCGGCATTTTCAACCAAGATGCTGCTGTATTTGGTGTCGTGGATGGCATATTTGTAGGCGGGAAGGATGTCGGAAGCTTCGTCCAACCGCACGACATTTATAGTTTTGCACATGGACTTGAATGCACTGGTAAAATCGCCCTTGTGTTGGTCTTGGGGGTCTATGGGCACTACGCTACCGATGGCAACCCGAATGATGACCTTGGGAACAAACTCGCCGTCAGACATGAGTGGCAATTTGTCAAGATGATTGATAATTTGGTCTGTGGCGCAAATGAGAAAGTTCCAACGAGGATAGACTGCAATCGGGAGGAATCCTTTAAGTGCTAATCCAGTGCAAACTCCGAGTTGAAGATTCTCGGCAATCGGAAATTCATATTTGAGTTCATCTGGAATATGAGCGAGGGAATCATACAGACCCGTGCCGGGATAGCGGACAGATTGCCCGACAAACATTGCCTTGGGTTGCTGCGAAAGATAGGTCTGCGCCTTCTTTATTTCTTGATAGTAACTCATGTTAAAATTGAACCCTCAGTCCTGCGCCAGCGTGCGGGTAAACAGTATTCTTGTATTTGTAGTACAGAATGCTTGGTTCTGACTCCGAACCATCGCCCCACACTTCACGGGTAGGAGTTTCTACTGACAGTCCGTTGTCTTCCACGACCCATTTGATTGGCAGGTTGTGTCCACGGGCATATTTGAATGCTTCGTGGAATGCGCCCGTCTCCATAGACATGTCGCCCACAAAGCACCACACACGGTTTGGTTTGCCTTCCAATTTCAGTCCCCAAGCAATGCCAGCCGCAATGGATGGTATTCCGCCTACGATGGAACTGCAAATGACGTTGTGCTCGGCAATACACATCACCATTGATTTGCCTTTGAGGATGCGCTCTTTCAGTTCCGCTGATGGAACACCTTTTAAGAGACATTGGTAATGGTTCCTCCATGTGCAACAAATCCAGTCATCTTTTTGGACATGCTTGAAAATCTCAATGATGGGGTCTTCGTTTCCGCTATACAAATGGATGGGAGCACGAATCTTTCCGTCGTTGAAATTTTGGGCAATGTCCGTCTCAAATGCTATCAGTTCTTCTTTCGTTACCATATGAAGTTATTTCTGTAGTATTCTACCACAAGCGGAAGCTCTTTGTCAAGCTCGCAGAGGTTGTTCCAACCAAGACTGCGGAGTTTGCTGTCGTCTAGGCTGTAGCGCACGTCCTGCCCATCCCGATGATAGGAAAAGTCACAGTGGTCAGCAATGTTTACCACGTTTCCTTGAAACAGCGTTATAACCTTCGTTACTACATCAATATTGGAAAGCTCGCAGTTTCCGGACACATTGTAAATCTGATTGTTGCACTTTCCATCGTCGTTGTTGTGGATGATGGTTGTAACTGCATAAGCGGTATCCTTGGCGTGCAACCAAACTCGTTGCGGTTTGCCGTGATTGTGGAGTGGAATTTTTTTGCCTAGCAATTGTAGTTTGCATGTCTTTGGAATCAGTTTCTCTGGATACTGACCGATTCCGTAGTTGTTGGTTGGGCGAACCAAAATGTAAGGCACCTTGAATGTGCGTCCCCAAGCAGTAATAAGCATGTCTGCCGCTGCTTTGGTCGCTGAATATGGGTTGCTTGGTTTGAGAAGGTCGGTCTCGGTGTGAGAACCTTCGTGAATGTCTCCATACACTTCGTCAGTGCTGAAATGAAGCAACGTCGGCATACGATAACGTTCCTTCTGGCGAATCAGTTCCAAGAGGTTGTGAACACCGTTGACGTTTGAATGTAGGAACTCGTCGCTGCTCACGATGGAATTGTCAACATGAGATTCGGCGGCAGTATTGATGACGTAATCACAGTCATACAACATTTTCAAGTCATTGATGTCGGATTGGATGAATTTGAAATTGGGGTTCTTTTCAAACTCTACCAGCTTGTGTGGCTGGGCGGCATATGTTATCTTGTCAACTCCAATAACATACCATCCTTCATAAAGGCAGGCTTCGGTGACATAAGCACCGATGAACCCGAGACAACCCGTAACATAAACGACTTTTTTCATAACTTATTCTGCTGGTTGATAGTTTGCTTCCAACTCTTCCTTGGAATACGTATATGCCTTCTTCCTCAAAAATACCTGCCATCCAGCAGCAACGAGTTCAATATGACCAACATATGCTGCGAGAAAAGCATCAATTGCCAATTTTGGTTTTTGCTTCTCATCGGTGGTGTGAATTCCCCACCCATAATCATCAAAAATGAGGATACCACCGTCTTTCAGAAGACTCCATGCGAGCACGCCGTCACTGAGCACATCAATCGCCAAGTGTGAACCATCAATGTAGATGTAGTCGGCACTTTTCTCTGGAAAGGCGGTGCGGAGAAGGTCGTAGGAACGTCCCTTGTGAAACTTGACATTTTTGCCGACATAAGGCGCAATGTTTTCTTTCAGAAACTCGGTTTCATTGATGTCAATACAGTGGTGAACGCTACCTTCGCCGTTGGCAATGGCATCGGCACAAAACACAGTACAATCACCATTCAAGCATCCAATTTCAATGCCAGTGACGTTGGGTTTGCCAACAAGATGTCCCAAATGGTTTTGCCACTGTGGAATCCACTTCTCAAAGAAGTTTGACCCGAAGAATCCTTCGGGACGCTTCATGTGGGCAGGATAGTCGTAGGTGGTGATGTCTCTTACTAATGTGTATTCGCTCATATGTTTTTGAAAAATTGATCCACGTTCTCTTTGACATAATCCAGTTGTTGTGAAGTAATAACTGGACTTGTGCCCAAGAAAAGAGTATCGGTTGTAACTTTGGTTGCGACAGTAAATGCCCGTGCTTCCTCGGCAGAAGCAAGGTGACTGTATGCGGGTTGTAGGAGGAGGTTTCCTCCAAAATAGTTTCGGGTCTGAATCTTATGATCTTCCATGTAAGTCGTAAAGTGTGAACGGCGAAACGGAGCACCATTTTTTACGGTAACTGGAAATGCAAACCACGATGGGTCTGAATTTGGGGTTGCCTTGTGAATATGGAAAAACTCTTCATACGGCGTGAAGATTTCAGTCAGACGCTTGTGGTTTGCCTTGCGTCCTGCATGGATGGATGGCAACTTATCCAATTGAGCCAGTCCAATGGAGCACTGAACCTCAATCGGTTTGAGATTGTATCCGATGTTGTCATAGATATACTTGTGGTCAAACACTTCATCGGGTACGGCGGGCAACCACTTACTGAAGCGGCAACCACAACTTCCCTTGGTTGAAAGGTTTGCCTTCCTGCCGACACAGAAACATCCACGACCCCATTCACGGAAACTGCGTGCAAGCTTTTCCAACTCTTCATTCTTACACGCCACAAACCCACCCTCGCCCATAGTCATGTGGTGAGCAGGATAAAAGGAGCACGTTGCCATTTCTCCATCTTGTCCAGTAGGTTTCCCATTGTATGTTGACCCAAGGGCGTCACAGCAGTCTTCGAGGAAGATGAGATTGTATTTCTTTACGATTTCCATCACTCGGTCCATGTTTGGAGGATTTCCCAATACATGAGCGAATGTAACCGCTTTGGCACCTTCCGATGCTGCTTTCTCCATCTGGTCAAGGTTGATATTCAGAGTGTCCAATTCAATATCCACAAAGCGTGGAGTAAGACCAACTTGAAGGATTGGATTAAAGGTAGTGGGAAATCCTGCCACTGGCACGATTACACGGTCAGACTCTTTGAGACCGAAATACTTCTTGGCAGTTGCCATCATAAGCAGGTTGGAACTTGACCCACTGTTGGTCACAATCCCATACTCTTTGCCTAGCAGCTTCGGGAATCGCTTTTCAAATTTGATGGCATCTTCTCCAAGCACCAACCATTCATTCAACAGCGTTTCAACTGCATTGGTGAATTCTGTAGAGTCAAAGAATGGACCGGCATACTGAACCCAATCTTTGCCGGGAGTCCATGTCTTGGCAGCGTGTTTTGCTGTCATATACTCTGCTACGAGTTTCAAAATTTCTTCTTTAGTTGCCATTTCGATAGTGTGTGATAAGACGTTTGAGTGTTGCATCAATGTCGTATTGTTGTGTGAACCCCAACCCCTTCAGTTTGGTCGTATCCAAATACGAATGCCTTACTTGAACGATGTTGTGGAAATTAGTCGGTTCAATCTGAACTATTTTGGACGCCGAACCCGCATATTCAATCGTCTTATTGATAATGTCCAAGAATCGCAGCGGAATGCCACTTCCAATGTTGTAAATCTGATTGACAGGTGCTTTGTCCATGCACAACTTCATTGCTGTGCAAACGTCGTCCACGTAGATGTAATCACGTAGCACGTCCCCGCCATAATAGAGTTCCACGTCTCGGTTATGAACAATTTCTTTTACGAAGTGCTGTAGAGCATTCTTCTTTCGTGAAATCTTACCATCTCCCTCGCCGAGCACATTGGCGAGACGAAAGATTCTGTACTTGTATCCAAACGTATTACACCAACAAATGAGCATCTGTTCTGCACAGCGTTTGGTGATGGAATAAAATCCAGTTGGATTGCACTGTGAGAAATCTTCTCGGAATGGAATTTCATTGTTCTGACCATAGACGAACCACGAACTTACGAAGTTGATGACAGGAGGTTCTTCAAACGTTGTTCCTTTGATAGCGTCTAGCACTTCCATCAACACCGTAAGATTGGTATCAATGTCAACATGAAGGTCTTTGTGGACATTATAATTGTCAATTGTGCTGATTAAGTAGAGTATGTTCGGAGAGTAGGGAGTTCTAAAATCACGACCAATTCGCTCACTGTCGGCAGGAAACATCTGGCAAAAACGATTGCCAATAAATCCGCTTGATCCAAATACAGAGGTTCTGCTCATAACATTTTTAGGAGGGTAAGAATCTTCTTCGCCCTATGCACATACATATGGTTGTTCAGGCAGATGTCATATGCTTTTTTCGTTAAAATATCCCTCTCCTCGGGGTGTACGAGGTAATAATCAATGCGGTCTGTCCACTCCTTCTCCCCAACCACGGGGATAGAGTCTCCAAAGAAGTCTGTAACCAGTGGATTGTCTGAAATCTGGAAGTTTCCGCTCAGAGCAATCTCAAAAACACGTCCATTAACCTCTAGGCGATACTCTAGGTCATCTGCCTTCTCCATTTTGTGCAGCGGATAGTGAAAATTGATGTTTACCTTGGTGGAATTGTAGATGTTATTCAGATGTTCGTGTCCAATATGTGGATACTGAATCCCCTTGTAATTGTATCCTCCACCGAAAATTCCACGATACCCCTTGTTCAGCACTGGATGTAAATACTTGTCTTCGCCACGGTATCCATGCGACAATTGACCCACGAAACTGACATCGTTTACCCTCTCAACATTTGTTGGGAAGAAGTCTTTTTTGTGGGCAGACAGTTGAACGTGTCCGAAGTTCATTCCACGAACATCAAACTCCTTTTTGGAATGGGTGTGTTGAATTGATAGTTCAAACCAAAGGTCAACCAAATCCTTCGCCGTTTCAAAGTGTGGACGCCAATGGTCGCACAACACGGCGACTTTGGTGGTTGGATAAGTCTTCTTGTAGAGACGCAAGTCTTCAATCATGGCGGGCGACAAGTCGTGCATGATAAGCAATTCTACCTGAGCATCTACTTCAAGGATACGGTATTGTGCAGCGGGCAAGCGATAGGCAGTCCATCCAAGGTCTTCAAATCCTCTGGCCCAACCTTCACCTGTGGGGATGAAGTGCATAAATGGTTCATATACTATTACTTTCATTGTTTGTTTAAGTGGTTCCCACGGACTTGGACTTTCTGTGCAACCACAACGTTTCCCATTGTCAGTCTCTTTTACAACCTCTTTGCACCGGCGACAATACCATTTTTGTTCATTCATACTTTTATCCAATCTGGTAGCACCAAGTCGTCAATGTTGAATCCTTCGGCAATCATAGCACGTCCGAACCAAGTTGAAGGCACGAATACCTTCTTGTCGGTGCGAGTGTTGAGATACGCTGCCCACCACCCAAAGCTGCTGTTGGAGATAATTAGATTTTTGTATCCGCTCATTTTATAGAGTTCGGACCAATCCTCATCTTTACCCATGTATTGAATGATGACATCAGAATCGAATACAAGGTTCTCTTCACACCATTTGGGGTCGTCACTGAAAATGGCAACGTCCTTACAACCTGCCAATTTTACTGCCTTAGCAAAATAATCCGGCGTCAGTTGTGGGTGATGGTCGGGAAACTTGTAGTAATCACCCCTTCTTACCTGTATAGCGGTAATATCCCGTGTTTCTATCCTATGTGGTAGGAACAATTTCTGAATATACTCCCGGTTGTGGTCAAAATACCTCCATGATTGGAAGTGCCCCAGCAATTTGAGATTGGGTTTGAAAGGAATTGCTTCGTAGGTGCAAAGGTCTCGTCGGTGAACCTCCTTAACTGGTAGATTCTTGTCGAACACAATTTTGCTGAAAATGTTGCTCGTGTAGTTGTTCACATTACGTCCTTGGTTTGGGAGAATGTGTTCCTCATTATTGACCATGAGCACTGCGCCATTGTCTTTGGCAAGCGAAGCAGCGGCAGCAATCTCAAACATTTGGTTTCCCAATCCACCCGCCAGAGTGGGTGTTACGAATGAAATTGTTTCGTAAGGATTGCGGGAACGAACCACCATCTCAACACTTGGTCCAAAGGTTGCCATTTGGTCGGTATGCGCTCTTCCAAAATTGTTTTGTTGCGAATGATTGTATAGGTAAATTGGTTCCTTGACTCGGAATACTCGTTCTGGTGGGCATAGTTCCAAGGCAGCAAACATAATTGCCAAGTCGTCGGGTCCGACCAAGAACTTGTCATTGAAAAGCAAATCCTTTTTGTCAATCGCTTTCCATACAAACCCCCGCATGGTTTTTAGATGGGAAGACCTCCACGTATCCTTGCGATATGCTTTGGCAGCAATCACGTCGGCGGGAAACTCTGAGTTCTGTGGATATGGTTCTACTACTTTGTCTCCACCTTCCCATACCAACATTCCGCCATAAGTCATCCAACATCCAGATTTGTTATAGATTTCATTCAGATAGGATAGGACGTTCTCAGCATAGAACATGTCATCTCCATCAAGGAACACGAGAATGTCATTGTCTTGGAGTTCAACCCCAACATTGGATTCAACCTTGGAGTAGAACCACGTCTTGTGTTGGCGTGACATACTGCCATAGACGCTAAACCGAGGGTCGTCCTTGACCTTTGCCGTTGCCTTCTTCAATGTCTCATCCTTGGAGCAATCATCAAAGTAAATGACCTTGTAGTGAGGGTAGTCTTGACTCAGGACGGATCCGAGGTTACTTTCAACCCATTGCTCGTTGTTATAGCTACCTATCAGTATTATGAAGCGGTTATTCATGCGAGTTCATTTTCAATCCACTTCACCCACTTTATTTTGTCAAAATAGTTGCTCTCTTGGAGCTTATGTTTTGCATAGTAACTGCAATGTTCATAGAACTTTGGATCGTTCTTCAATAGGAGTGCCAAGTGTCTTGCTTGATGGATGTCGTGGACATTAACGCTCAACTCTGGAAAAAGATCATCTTGAGTTCCAACATTCCCATTACCAATGCATGGAATGCCCCAATAGGCACAATTCATACTGAACGTTCCTGCTGCCACGGTGGGCATGAGGTTTACTGCGTATTTGAACGATGATAGTTGTTTCATCCAATCATCCCACATGACCCACGGCAAGTGTGTAAGGTTGGGCACCTGTTCTTCTCCCCTTCGCTTACAATGTGATGCTGGGACGTATATTGGGCAACCAAAGTCCATAGCGGTGACGTAGCTTTGAAATCCTCCATACCAGCGAGCAAAGTTTCCTCCGATGATAGCCTTATCATTCACTTCACGAATTTTTGGAAGGTTGGTGTCATACATCAGCGAGAATATAACAGACACCTTTGTCTGTGGGAACAATCCCTTGAAGAAGTGTGTGTCCGACTCATTATGGGCAAATAGAATGTCACACTCAGCGAGTTGATTGTAGAAATTGAACTGCGTGGCAATATCATACTCATTGAATAACCACGCCGGTCCTTCTTGGACGTAACATACTTTCTGATTGTTCTTTTTGAGCGTGACAACGATTGGTTTGGAATAGATGCTGATGTCCTTATCTATACCGGGGGTTGTCATTTCCAAACCAACGGCGTTGAGTTTTACAGTTGCCTTTGGGAAGATGATGAAAATGGCGTCATAACCAGACACTTGCTCAAACTCATGAATGTTGAAGTGGTCTGCTTGCAGGGCGCACATCCATGCAAATTCAGTACGCATATTTGTATGTTCGGGAGGAATTTTCCCGTGAAATGACATTTCGGTTAGGAATGCTACTTTCATAGATCTCTGTATTCTTTGATAAAGTCGGAGCAGATGCCAAAGCACTGTTTCAAGTCTTTTTTGGTATATGAACTAATCTCTGGCATTACACCGATGGAAGCACGAGTTAGTTTCCTACCGGGATACGTCCATATAAACCCGTAACTGGTTAGGGTAAAGCTGTCATGTTCGTGCCAGAAATAATGTGGCAACCCAAACTCTTGTCCAACATCTTCCTTGGTAAATTCAAACAATGCATCAAGATTTTTACAATGTATCCATAGATTATCTGAATTTGCACCCAACCATTCCATGTCTAGTTTGTATTTTGGTTTGTCATGTCCCAACCACCACGATTTGTCATACCATACATCAATCTCCGCATCAAATCCATTATGAAGAGCGGCATCAATGTGTGATGGTTTGTTTTCCAGTTTGGGATTTGGACCATCTACATTTCCTCGGTGTGCAATGAGTATCATATTATTTGGGGCAACACTACGGCGTTATCCATCACCATGTTTGAAGCAAGGTGTTCATCATTCCATTCCTCAAAATCCCACTTAGGAAGTTTCAGACTGTCATAGAATTGACGCACTTCAAAGAGACGACTATCCCACACGTTGTCAATGACAATCAATGTGTTATCGTGAGAAAACTGCAATGCCATTTCAAAGTCTTCTTTGGCACCTTGAAAGGAATGGTCGCCATCTACAAAAATCAAATCATACTTTCCAAATGCTTTTGAGCGTTCGATGAGAATGTCATAGTTTGCTTTGCGAATTTCTTCGGTTGACATTTTGGAAAAGGCTGGAAACGCAATGAGTGGGTCGTGGTACTTCCAAGTATCATAGGTTGTTGGGAAAGGATACCAATAACCGGGACGGACACGGGGGTTGTATGGTTTCTTGTCCACTTCACCAGTGTAACCACCATACTTGATGTCAAACGAGTCAACAACGCCCTCCGTTCTATTATCATCCATTGCAAATGCAATGCTATCGGAGCTGGCATAGTGCATAGAACCAATCTCTAACGCATTGACTGGTTTCAACATGAGGGTGAGAGTATAAAGACAGTTGCGAGCATGTGTCGCAGCACCGGCATACTTGGTGCCTTGGAGGATGCCGTTCTCCGGCCCTCTATCAATGTAATACTTGCCGAACTCTGCTTTGATGAATTCGATATGGTTTGTGTAACTCACAATAGTCCTTCTTGTTTGAATTTTTCTATTACTATTGGCAAAAACTTTTCAGAGTCCAAGTGACAATAATCCTTATAATACTGCATTTTGGTCAGTCCGTCAACATTTATTAACTCTCGGACGACGGAACTAAAAATAATGCCTTTCTCTCGGCATTTCTGCTCCAAATAGTCATTCCATTCAAGAGTTATTTTATTTCTGGTCAAACAATCTCCAAAAACAGGTTCACTTGGGTTGTCATCGTGCCCACGGGTTGTTGACGGATGTCCTCCCCACCCTACCACCTTGTATCCGGCGTCCTGTAGATGACTGTGGACAGCAAAGAAGCGATCTATGCATTCGTGGACGACTTCTTTGGCATCTCGCTGCTGTAGGTCTGCCTGCTTCGGCAAATGCCATCGGCAGTCAACTTCCCCAATTGCGATAAGGATGGGGTCGTTAGGGGTGATGGGAAGCGAGTTTAGAAGGTTGACCATCATAGGAAGGTGATGGGCAACGAAGTTGTAGGCGATTACAGGACCGAGAGAGAATGAGCGAAAGTGTTCGTTGCTATTCTCACCTTCTCCAAACTTGGCGGGAGTTGAATTGGTGAAGAAGTGGGCATGGCTATTACCAAAAACATAAATCATAACTCGTACTTATCTCCCTTTACGCATGGCAGTTTTATAACACAGGTGACGGCATCGGTCATGGCGAGGAAGTCAGTTTGGTCGCCCTTCTCGATCCAGATGATTTGGTCTGCTTCGTAGATTGCCCCGAACATGGTAACAGTGCCGCTCACTATCATGGTAATCTCATCCGCTTCTTTGTGGTAGTGAATCGGGTCATAGTCGCCCGCCTTGTAACGTTTGATGCTGACTTCTACATCGTCGGTGGGGAATATGGACGGCACAAAATTGCCAACAAACCAACCACCCTTAAAGTTTTTCCAATCGTAGAGCTTCATTTTGTCCTCGCAGTTGTTGTATCATTTCCGGTGTTGCTTCGCTAAACACTCGGTCTTTTTGTTTCAGCAACTTGACCGAAGAATGAGGGTTGAGTTTGAAATTGTATTTCTCCCGCACCTGCTTGGACCACTTGACATCTTCCGACTCTCCCCAACTCAAAGTTTCATCCAAGGGGAACTCTTGCATAACTCTACGTTTGGCAATCCAATATGCGCCCGAGATATACATGAATTTGGACAAGTCGCTCACATCGTATGGTAGCAATGATTGAAGATTGGGACTGCCATCAGGAGTGATGTCGTGTGGCCACAAAGTCCAATCACGGAAACGTGTTCCATCAGCATTTAAGATGGGAGTCATACACACATCAAAGCAACCGCCGAATATCTCTTCAAAGTTTCGATACCAATCCTTTTGGAGGGTAACATAGTCGTGCATGTAAACAATATTTTCAAAGCGTGCTTGCTCGGTGATGATATTCTTCTTGCGAGTTATCCATGCTTTCTTCTTGGTCTCGTCAAATGAAATCAAGCGGAGAGGTCCATTCTCATAGTCTTGGTCCCCGCCCACCACAATAACCTCATAGGCATCATCGTGGATATTCTCTGCCTCAATAGAAGCGAGCACTCGTTGGAGAGAGTCACGAGATCCGGGAGCGGTTATGATGCCAAAGGTGAAATTCATGCTTTGTATTTGTCTTGGAAGTAGGTTAAGTCTTCAGGAGTTCCAAGACCCCACATCTTGTCAATGTGGAAAATCTTGATTCGTTTTCCATCTGCAATTGCCTCATTATAGACGGGTGCAACATAAAACTCGTTATTGACACGGAAGTTTTTTGCAATCATCTGTTCGGCATACTTGACATAATCCGATCCTCGTTTCCAATAGTAGATTCCAACCGTCGCTTCGTTGCTAATGACTTTTTTCTCACGGACTTCCGTAACGAATCCATTATCGTCCAAGCGGACATAACTCCACTTTGGATGTGAATTGCCAAATGTGAGGATACCGCCATCAATGCCACTATCCATCATGGAATACATGAACTCATTGCTATCCCATTCCACAAACTGGTCGGAGTTGGCAATGAGAAGAGGTTCGTCATTGTTGATGAATTCCTTGGCGAGTAAGGTAGTGCAAGCAGCACCTTCAGTTAGATGGTCCACCGTAACAACTTTGCTGCCGGGAGAAATGACACCAAGCAATTGGGGTAGATTGTATTTGGCACAGTGTTCGTCCCGCACTATGAATACATGCTCGGCGTCAACGTTGAGATTCTCAACGATGACTTGAATCATAGGTTTGTCATTGAGATTCTTAACCGCTATGAGGGGTTTGGGGAATGAATACCCCGCCGTGGCGAACCGACTGCCCGCTCCAGCCATTGGAATTAGAACTTTCATTTTGCGACCTTGCCATTTGGGTTTGTGACCAGTATTGCCTAACGCATCTGCCATTTCTTTGATGGGATGATATTGAACATCGTGGGAATCCCTTACTGCAAACAAATGCGCCCCACTGTCCACTGCTGCCTTGCGGCCAATATGAGAATCTTCGATGATGATGGTTTCCTTTGGAGATACACCCGCCTTAATCATACATTCAAGATACATCTCAACATTGGGTTTGGGATGGGTAACGTCTTGATTGGAGAAGAAGAAATCAATGTATGGAATGAACCCCTTTTGCAGGAGCATGAGCTTTACAGTTTCACGGATGGAGTTGGATGCCACTGCCAGAATGAATCCATCATTCTTTAGTTGACGGAGAACTTCACAGAGACGAACACTTGGTTCAAATTCTTGAATGATGGCACGGGTCTCTTGTTGTTTCTGCTTCCATACCAAGTCGTGGGCGTCTTTCGGCAATCCCTTCTCGGCAGTAAGCATATTCAACTTCTTGGTAGTATTGAGACCGTCATATTTGGACAGGTGTTCATCTCGCCCAATAACATATTTTGGGTCAACCGTGGCCAGCGCACGGTTGAATGCTTCGTAGTGTATATCTTTTGCATCAACCAGTACTCCATCCAAGTCAAATACGATTAGTTTAATCATGCTTCACTTTTTCATCGGAGATTCCACGGTTTTCGTCGGTGGTGAAATCTTTGTTGTATCGTTGATTGGTTGCGATTTGAACTTCGATGGTTTTATCATGATAGAGCGCAAAGTCTTCCTCGGCTGGCAGAATCACGTAGGTCTTGAATCCATCAATTCTCTCATGCAATCGCTTCTTGAATTCAATACGAGGGTAATCACGCTTGAACAGTCGCCATTGATAATCTGGCCATGCGGCACGGATTCTGTTGTAGGTTGGGGACGTGTCTATTGACCATCCCCATCGTTGGGCGTGTGCTTCGGTCAAACCATGCCAAGCGTTTATGCGTGGAATGGCATATGCCTCAATGGTGGGATTGGCGTCGAGCAACGCATGGAGATTTTCGCCAAGCAAATAATCAGGCAGCATCTCGTCTCCATCAATCTGGAATACGAAATCACCCGAACATTTTTCTACACCATAGTTCTTATGACCACCATAGTTGTTGGCCAATGCGTGGAGTTCTAACCGAATATTTGGATTCGGTTTGTCATACTTGTTGGTTATCTCCAAGGTTGCTTGACTATATGCAGTGTCAAGTAGTATAACCACTTCATCCGTGGTTCCCTTAACGCAGACTTCCAATCTTGCCAGCAACCGATCCAACGTGTCTGTCTCGGAGCAACATGTGACTAGGTAAGAGATTTTTGGCATAGGACATAACTTACTTGGCGTGGGTTAGAGTCGTCGGAGAAGTTGTCTTCTCGGTAGCTGGTTCGCCTGCTTGGATAGGAACACTTTCCGTTCCATTGAACGCTCCCGGTAGGTTGAGTTTCTTCAGTGGAGGCAATTTGATTGCTTCCTCAGTTGCAAATGCCGGAACATACTTGTCCAACATCGGATGGAAAGTCTTGTCCATTGCTGCATTGGAAAACTTCTCTGCATTTTCCGCACGGAGAGCTTCCGCATTCGCCAGAATCTTCTCGTCATAGTTGTTGAAGTAATGCTTCATCTTTTGACCCGCCGCCACATAGTCAACTTCAAACCAACGAGCATCTTTGACGAACCAGTCATTGACCGCTTCATCTGGAATGGGCATAAGTGCTCCTTCAAAGAAACTGCTATACTTTGGATTCAAGAAGTCCAAATGACCGCTCCAATGTGATGAGAGCAACGGTTTGCCACTCAACGTAGAGAGGAGGAGTGGGTGTCCAAATCCTTCACCGTGGGTGAATGAAGCGTGAACCTTTACCTTGTCATGGTTATAGAGGGCATTCATTTCCACATCTTCCAACTCTCCATGAAGGAGATACACGTTTGGCAACTTGGTGTTTGGTGGAAGTGCTTGTTTGACCATACCAGTCACGTCATTGATCTTGTTGAGGCATTCATACTTGTCCATGATACAAATCTGTGCGCCACTCGTCTTGAGAATGAGGGCGGGAGGATTGTCCATATTGATGAAGGTTTCCAAGAACGTCTTGATGAGGAATCCAATACCTTTACGGTCTGCACGCATGTTTCCCGCAGTCCATTGACCAACGAATAGGAAACAGAATGACTCGGGAATATCTTTCAGGCAAAGTTCGAGATTTGCAACTTTGTCGGAGGTCTTCTTGTAGATGTCGGTGTTCGCACCCCAGAACAGAACTTCCATAGGAGTCTTTACCTTCAATGGTTCAATAGCTCCGTTGGGCAGTTTCTTGTTGTAGTTGGCATGAGCAAACACATCACGGGCATGGACAGACGTGACCACGTTCAAATTCATTCGATTCAACCCCTCAATCCATTCCGCACGGGGAACAGTAGTTTCAATACCAGCAGTCATGCCGATGTTAAATTTGGCGGGAGTCTGAAATTCATTGGGGATGGTCATTTGAATGAACAATTCTGGTTGTTTAGTCAACTGACCCTTCATGATTCGTCCCAGAAGTTCCTTTCCTTCTGGATCGTTGATTTCGCTATCCAAATTCTTCTTGCTGCACGCACCCCATACGGTGGGAGCTATTTGCAAGTCGAACTTGTTGTAGCGAAGGAGGCTCTTGGCAACGGACAAGGCCCAATCACCATATCCCGAACGTGTCCATATAGGACTCTGCAATATACAAATAGGTTTACTCATATTTCTATGTCTTTAGGTTTGATTCCAAATTGTTTCTCTAACACTCCATACATTTCTTCCAAACACTCGTCGCAGAGATGTACTTCAATTCCGGTCATATCGTGATTACTGCCATACCAACTGGCGGTCTTCAATTCTGAAAAGCACTCACGATCTGGATGCTTATCACAAAAAAACTGTGATTCTTCAAGGACGCCTTGAATGTTTACCTTCTTCATGCCGTCTTAATAGGGATGTAAGGATAGAATTTGACCTCACCTGTTGTACCATCCCACACAGTTGTTCCAAGGTCTTTGCAGTGCCTCCAAGACAGCTTATGTCCTTCGTCCATGATTTCTTTCGCCTCTTCTTGGGTAATAAGTTTTAGGATTGACCCCGATGCTGGTTGAACATACACATACTGATTTTTTGTAGTGTTATGAACAATCTCAATTGGCACTCCGTATGGTTTGCCATCAACGACGTGTGCTCTGCGCTTGGTTTCAAAACATTGAATGTCATAATTGCCATAGGCAATTTCCATCAGTTCTTGATAAGTTGGTTCACTCATTGCTTGTCCCGTTCTTTGATTTCGTCAATGTAGCGTTTCTTGATAGGAACGCCTCCATCTTTTTGATAGAGTTCTGCAAGTGACTTCCCTTGGGTTAACCCCGCAACTTTTACCGCCGATGTTAGAAGTGGAACTTTGTCTGGAACCTTTCCGTCACCCGTTGGTTTGTGAGTGGCGGCGTCACCTACAATGGTTCCAGTAACAGTCCGTTCAGAGTTGTTCACAACTGCTTTATAGGTGGTGAAGAATCCAACTTTTCCATCAGTGCTTCCAAACCCACCTTCGCCCCGGACACTTGCGGGCAATTCATCAGATTCTTGAAACGTTGCCACGGCGTAGTTCTCAAAGATGATTTGAGCAATAGGAACTACTTTTCCATCTTTCATCAATGGCAACTTGACAGGTTCGTTGCTCAAGTTGATTAGAATCACACCTACATCACTGCGGTAATCCTCGTCAATGACGCCTGCCATGACATCCAATCCATTTTTGAATGCTAATCCACTGCGGGGAGCAATACGACCATAGAGGCCGCTAGGAATGGCAAAGGCGAGGTTTGTCTTGAAGAGTTTCCGTTCCAATGGTTGAAGTGTGTATTCTTCGGTGGCATACAGGTCATAACCTGCTGCAAAATCACTTCCACGAGTGGGAACAGTTGCCAACGGCGTGAGTTTCTTGAATTGAATTGTAACCATATTTTTCAACTAGAGCATACCAGATACGAAAAGTTTATGCAACTTTTTATACGGGTAGCAAGTCTAGTTTCTTTAACAAGGCATCCTTGTCAATCTTTGGAATTTCAAACCCCATGTGACCATTTTTCATGATGTTTCCAACGTGGTCTTTGACACTATACACGCCGTACTTTTTGGGTTTCTGCCAATTTTCAAAGACATATTCCATACCATCAATGAATTGCTGTCCCATGTTCTTGGAATTGATACCACCCTCTTTGAGTGCCCAATCACGTCCAACATGTCCACACGCTTCACGCTTCTTGTTTCCCGCCAGATACCAATACATGAATCCTTCGGCGGTATCTTCCCACTTCGTAAGGTCATCAAAGATATATGGAGTTGGAATACTTCCTTGAATCAGACGAGTCACGGGCCACACCGGAAATGCCCACGGACCATGCTTCTTATACTTTCCGACGTTGTTAGATCCAAAGTCGGCACTGAATACGACTGGATTTCCTTCGTCGTCCACTTGTCCGATTTGGTCTTGCAACCCACCCGTCACGGCGGCAACGATGGGCGTTCCTGCCATGATGCTTTCGGCAATAGATAGACCAAATCCTTCATTGGATGATACGTTAACGGTAACATCGGCGATGTTATACATGAAATTCATGTCCATTGGGGAGAGTTTTCCCGGTGAGAACATGATGTTATAGTCGGGACAAAGTGCTTCTTTCACGGCAAGCAAATTTGTTCCAGCATCTTGCATAATTTCGGTATGCAAGACCAACACGCATTTCGCTGCTTCTTCTTTGGGAAGGTTATCGCAGAATTGACGATATGCCAAGATGATGTTGCTGGTGCGTTTGCGCTGAACGTTACGACTGTTGTACAGAACGACAAAGTTATATTCACGTCCACTAAACATACGCTTTCTGAAGTTCGTCAAATCCACATCGTCTTTTTTAAGTGGACGAAAGCAATCCGGATCAATACCATGTGGGCAGAGATGGAGCAGCGTCTTACCATTCATAGGACCATCACCCACTTCACAACAATTTTCGGGTTGCATAACCCAACGATTGATGTTCATGGTTTGTTTGCTGATTGAGAACAACGCATCACAACTCTCGTAGAATGGGCGGTTGTAAACTGGGTACGGAATGTCATCCCAAATGTTGAGATACGTCAGCGGCATGGCGTTGCGAATCTGCCGTTCAAGCGCATACAACCATCCCCAGAAGCGAGGGTCGGTGAAGTGAAGAATGGCATGTGGCTTCTCCATAGCGATGAGTTGAAACAATGATTGTTCGTTGCCGTATCCATCGGTAGGAAACACCTTGACGTAGGCATCCTTAATGTTCTTTTGCTGATTGGTAGATTCGGACAAGTCGAAGACATGTCCTTTCTCGGGGTGAGTGATTGCGCCAGCTAGCTGAACCCAATCATACTTGTGAACTGTGCTTAGAACGAGTTCTCGGGACATTGTAGCAATACCCGAGTTCATGCGGAGGTCATCCGACAATAAGAGAATTTTCTTTTTGGCCATAACTTATATTTTTGATGTGATGTAGATTGGTTGAGATTTCAGATGAAGGTTCATTTCCGCATCCACTCCTTCTATTTTCGCTTCGGTTGCTTCAAGATAAAAGATGAATCCGGTAGGAGATTTTGAAAGTTGGGTATGAAAATATGCCTCGTCCAATGGACATAGAAGATATTTTTCACCCACAATGTATTGCTTATCCGTAGGCTTTTGTTTGTAATGAGATTTTGCCCATACAACCAATTCTTTTATAGTCCCCGAGATAAAATTATTACTGCCCCCAGTTTCTTCAGCTAGGTTGGGGGGTCGGACAAACATTTCCGATGGTGAATTTACTTCAACGAACTTATTTGTGAGATCTAGTTTCTCTTCGTAGGGAGAAATTTTCATGTTTATAACCTTTATTGGTTGTTTAGCTGAGGGAAGATGAAGCGGCAAGAACTACGCCAGTAGCGACTGGTAAAATGAAACAATTGATACCTTCACGAAACGATTCCTCGTTGACGTAGCGATAAACAGTTCTTTCTACAAGACCTTGTAGAGTAATTTTATGCTTCACACCCAAAATTTTGAATTCGTCGTATAAGGCAGATTCTACCTTAACGGTGGTGGCAACTTTGTTTTTCATAGTCATTTTCTTTCAAGCACGTAAATGCTTACACACATACGTATTGTAAGCATCTCAAAAATTACTTTTTATTTTGAGATGTGGGCATAAAAAAAGAGCATCCCGAAGGATGCTCTCAAAAAAGAAGGATTCTGTTACTCAAGTGCCTCGGCACGTCCATCACACTTTTTGTTTTTGAGGTATGGACAATACTTGCAGTTTTTCTTGTTCTTACCGGGGTTCTTTGGATAGTTGATGTCAGTCTTATGCACACCCTCGGTTGTAAAGCAGGTATCCACAAACTTTCCAAACTCTTGAATCACTTGTAGCACGTCTTTTTGGAACGACGATGGCTTGAAGACTTGAATGCGGGACTGTTCATAGGACACTTTACTTTCATCATACAGCTTGCGCTTCAAAATGAAGAACTCTACTGTGATGTTGGACAGTGGGATGTTGTATTTCTTGCTGTAGAGTGCTTTGTAAAGGACGAGCTGACTCGTCTTGGTGAAGTCCTCTTTCTGATAGTTATTCCACCCGCTATTACTCGTCTTGAAGTCAATGATGCGAATGTTGCCCGACAGACGCTCCTTCAACACGATGTCAATGAACCCGTTGAGTAACACGTTGTTACGAATATCCACTTCCAACTTATCTTCAATCGCCAGTAACTCCCACTTGTCACGAGGAAAGTGACGGAGACGATTGGCCGGGTCTTTGAATTCGTCCATGATATTTTTACCATCCTCAACGAATTCATCAAACTCTGCCTGAGTATGAGGAATCTTTTTGTGATCGATTTGCTTTTTGAAAGCGACGAGGAAGAACGCCTCGGTATCAATTTCTTCCGCCTTTTCGTCGTTCTGTTCGTAGAGGGTTTTGAGATAGTGTTGGACAGTTTCGTGGATTGCAGTTCCAAAGGTCATGACGAGGTTATCCTCGAACTGCTTCTCGTGCAGGATGTAATCACGATACCATTTGTGCGGACAAGTCCACCAATTGGAAAATTGTGAAAAACTGACGGTCTTCTTTTTCTTGACTTCTTCGCTCATTGTGGATACTTTACCAGAGAAAATGCTCGCTGTAAACATTTTTTAAGGTGCTATTTATACAATACCATGAAGACTCTTATACTATCCTTGCTATTACTCGCTTCAACCGTTTGTGGAGCAGATATGACAAATGGCGTTTTTTACGCTGACAGTTCGGTTGAATGTCATTTGATTTCTCAAAATGGTGCAGTCACCACCAACCAACTTGCCGCAGGCAAGACCTACACGGTGGGCAACGCCCTCTTGGAAATGGAAGTTACCAACAAGACTGTCTTCTATTTCGCCGGTGGACCGATGATTGAAGTTGGCCCAAAATCAACACTTAGCATAAACCTCTTTGACCAAGAAGTCAAGAATCTAAATTCAGCACCCCGTAAGGCAGAGTTTGGTTCCCACAACATCAGTCTGACATTTTCCAAGGGAGAATTCGCTGTCATCTATCCAAATAAAGACACCGATTCATCCATTACCCTTGCTACTCCATTCACGTCCTATCAACTGAATGGTGGAAAGTATTTTGTTCGCATCAGCGAGAAGTCGGTGATTGCCTATGTTCTTGAAGGTATGATGCAGGTTCACGGGGATAAGAACCGTGTGGACAAGACAGAGAAGGGCAGACTCGCCGTGGCAATTCCCTTTACCGACCCCGCCAGCGGTGTGGAAGATAAAATCATCACAAGCATCAAAGCACTGAAGACCGAGGAAATGGAACGCTTTGCCGCACCTATTCTCCAAGCGGAAAAGAAGTGGGCAGACGTTCAATTCTTTATCGTCGGCAAGCAGGTTGTTGGTATTTGGATGAAGTAATTAGAACAGCAGTTCTGCCTTATCAAACGTGATGACTGCGGTTATCTCAACCATATCGCTACCACTGTAGTATCGGCATAGATTGACATAATCAATCTTTGACTTTCTGTCTGCCGGATACTTCGCCCAATCAAACGACCCAAAATCAATTTGTGAGAATCTAGCATCTTTGATTTCCCATTTTTCAACGGTATCTCCCACCGGACCCAATACATTGATGGTTATGTCAAACAGTCCCGGCCCGTCCGGTTCTTTCTCCATCATGTATGCATAGAACATCTGTGCCGCACTCGGAACAATGGGGTCATAGGTTTTGATTGTAATTGGTAGCCATGTCCATGATTTGTTTACGATAGACCACTGAACTTTGGGGCGGGCGATTTCTTTGATTAACCACGTCGGGATAACGTCTTTGCCTTCTTTGTCTGTCAGCTTGACCAAGAATCGGGTTTGAGTCTTGGGTTCAAACGCAGTGTAGAATTCTGGGTTCAGTAACTTTGTGTTTTCTTCTATGTCACTCATATTTTTTGTAATTCCTTTTCTATAACTATGTGCCCCACCAAACTTTTGGATTAAAAAAAGTTGCAAAATCCTCGTCGTTGGGATATATTCGGTGTCAAATGACGCAGCATCAACTGGAAGAACTTACCGAAGACGAACTCGCCATACTGTTCTACATCGTCAATGTAGTGTTCCCCATGACCTGTCCAAAAATGGAGTTTGACATGAACTCCATCAAGTGGCACAAGCACGATATGCTTGTAAAAAAGCTGTTGGACGCTTTTCCTCGTCTTAAACAGGAAGGTCACGCTACTTATTCCTCACTCCTTGCCAAGCTCGGAGTCAAAGTTGAAATCAAATACGAACAACCACCTGCACCAGAAGTTCCGTCAACAGGATCAGCAGAAACATCATCGGAAATTCTAACTCCTCCGGTAGAAACACCTTCGCCACAGACAGATACGGTCCAAACAGGATCGGCGGAAATATCGGAAAATCAACCCACTGGTTCAGTATGAGTGAAGCAAAAGCACGGCAAGTTATTAACGACCATCGTGGGCGTGTATTTCAATACATGTCAGAAATTTCCAAGGATGTAATGCGGCGTGGCAACATCCACGATGAGTCAAAACTCGGTCCCGAAGAATTCCCATATCATGTCAAAGAAATTGAGGAGTTTGGAAAGCATATGTTTGGCACACCGGGATATGACGCAGCAAAAAAGCGTCTTGGACCGGCAATAAAACATCACTTCCTCCTCAATCGGCATCATCCAGAGCACTTCGTAGCTGAAATTGACGGGATGAATCTCGTGGACTTGATGGAGATGCTATGTGAT
>Ga0315284_10000563_pt1 | contig 50391 bp, 53 predicted proteins | sample YL17G09_16_MG_FD_203696 | JGI IMG/M metagenome (GOLD analysis project Ga0315284, IMG submission 203696) | Sediment microbial communities from Yellowstone Lake, YNP, Wyoming, USA - YL17G09_16 | ecosystem: Environmental > Aquatic > Freshwater > Lake > Sediment | place: USA: Wyoming | collected...
TTCCGGCTGGCAAATTGCCGGTGCGAGGCAAGTTCCGGGTGGCCTGTCTGCTGATCGGTTCCGCCGCCGTGAGCAACGTGCGGCGTATCCAGCGCTACCTGCAGGCTAAATCGAAGGCCGAAATAGCGCAGCCAGTGGCTCCTGGCGCAGAAAAATGCACCCAGGAACAGGCCGGGGGGTCTTTTTTGGCTTTTGTAAAAACCACCCTGGCTGCTTTGTCCGGCCTTGCCAGGCCGAACCTATATGCCATGGGTTGTTAAAGTACGAGTTATTGCAGAAGAGTCATTTATGCAAGAAGCAGTAACTTATCGAAATTTGACAAAAGGTATCCACAGATTTACAATACATCCGAATGATGGATCGGGGCAACCCGGTCGGGGAAGCGGGCCTGAAGGCTCGCTTTTTTGTTCAACTTCAATACGAAAAACTAAACGTGCTCCTTCAGGGATAAATGAGCACGCTGAGGCGGTATTTTGGGAATTCCTATCCAGATTTTGCGAACCATAAACAAAACCCCGCCTGGCCCACAAGAGTACCTGACGCATAACGTCAGCCTTCGGACAGGCAGGGTTTTGCCTTCGACTTTTTACTTGTTACCTCTACCTCATTACCCTTCCTTCGGCGGCGCGGCGGGACCATAGTCCAGCACTTCGCGCACCCCCGTACCCGGTGCGGGCGGACCGACAATCCCCTTTTCTTCCATTACATCAACCAAACGGGCAGAGCGCGTGTAGCCGATGCGCAGCCTGCGCTGCAACATCGAGACCGAGGCGCGTCCCTCACGGCGGACGGTGTCTATGGCGTCATTCAGCAGCGGATCGCCCGGGATGGCAGTGATGTCCTCGAACATGGGCACCTGCCTGCCCCCGTAGTCTGGGGGCTTCAAGGGTACGCCCTGTGGCAGGGATGCGGCGGACAGGTTCGAGGTCCCGGCGGCTGCGGCATAAGGGCTGGATGCACCGGCCTGTTGTCGCCAGTATTCCACCAGCCGGTTGATTTCCACGTCCGAGACGAAGACGCCTTGCAGGCGCACCGGGGCGGGGGCATCCGGAGCCTGGAAGAGCATATCGCCGCGCCCGAGCAGACGTTCCGCGCCGGGCTGATCGAGGATGACGCGGCTGTCGGTGTTGGAGGCCACGGCGAAGGCGATACGGGCCGGAAAGTTGGCCTTGATCAGGCCGGTCACCACGTTCACCGAGGGGCGCTGGGTGGCGATGATCATATGGATGCCGGTGGCGCGGGCCAGTTGCGCCAGGCGGGTGATGGTGCGTTCGGTTTCATCCGGAGCGATCATCATCAGGTCGGCCAGTTCGTCAATTACCACCAGCAGGTAGGGCAGCACCTTGCCGCCCTGGGAGGCCAGGCGGGTGTTGTAATCGGCGATATTGCGCGCCCCGATCTCGGCGAACTTGTGATAGCGGTTGTCCATCTCGCGGGTCATCCATTGCAGCGCGCCGACCACCCGTTCGACATCCACCACCACCGGGGCCAGCAGGTGCGGGATGCCGTTGTAGTTGGTCAATTCAACGCGCTTGGGGTCCACCAAGATGATGCGCAGGTCGTTGGGGGTGTTGTTCAGCAGAAGACAGCTCAGGATGGCGTTGACGCACACCGACTTGCCGGAGCCGGTCGTCCCGGCGATGAGCAGGTGCGGCATGGTTTCCAGGTTGGTTGCCTTGGGGTGCCCGGCCACATCCTTGCCGAGGGCGAAGCGCAGCGGCGACTTGACCCGCGTGAACACTTCGCTTTCCATCACCTCGCGCAGCGCCACCAGTGACATCTCTTCGTTCGGCACCTCGATTCCGACGTAGCCGCGCCCCGGCACCGGGGCCTGGATGCGGATGCGCGGCGCGGCCAGCGCCAGGGCCAGGTCATCGGACAGGGAGGCGATCTTGCCCACCCGCACGCGCGTCTGTCCGCTGCGGGACTCGACGAAGAGCGGCTCCACGCCGAACATCGTCACGGTGGGGCCGCGGCTGATCTCGACCACCTGGCTGGGGGCGCCGAAGGAGGCCAGCGTCTCCTCGATCAGCCGGGCGCGCTTTTCGACGAACTCCTCGTTGACGGCTGGGGCTTGCGGCGGTTCCAGGATTTCGCTTACTTTGGGCAGCACCCAGGGGATGGCAGGAGTAGACGGGAGGTTGGTTCTAACCGTCACGCCCGGCGGCGTGACCGGCGCCGGCTGCACAACCGGCGGGCGTTTACCCACTTCGTGGGCACGAGTACCCACTTCGTGGGCACGAGTGAGCGGGGCGAAATCCTCCAGCGGACCTTCCGGTTCAGACGGCCCACCACTTTTCATATTCGGAGACTGTTTTCTTCGCAGCTGGCTAAACCTGACTTTGAGCTTCTCGACCAGCGGCCCGGCCCACTGGAACATTTCCTGCATCGAAAGGTCGAGCGTCATCGCCAGGGCAATGACCAGCCAGGCGATGACCAGGATGACCGTCCCCGCGACGCCCAAGGCCCCGACCAATCCCCGCTGGAGCAGTGCGCCGATGTTGCCGCCACCCTTGCCTGCCTGGAAGGCCACCAGCAGACCGATGAAGAGGAGCAGGATGCCGACAATGCGTTCCAGCGAGAGTTCCGGCAGGCGGTCCACGTTGCGAGCCACCAGCCAGGCGCCCAGCACAATCAACCCGATGGGGAGGATGTAAACGCCCCAGCCGAAGATGGACTTTAAGGCGCTGATCCAGTAGCCGGTCAGACCGCCGTTTTTGGCCGAGAAAAGACTGAGCAGGGTCAGCAGGCCGACCAGGGCCATGACCACGCCGAGGATGTCAATCTTGCGTTCGGGCGAAATGTTCCCCAGGAGGGATGGACGCGGCGGGGGGCTTTTCTGGGAAGAAGAGCGAGTTGGCTGATACGGCTGTTGCGAAGAACCGCGCCCCGGCTGCGAGGTCCGCGAAAGACCGCTACGGCTGCCGGAGCGAGGCGAGGATTTTTTGGAGGAGCGTTTCGAGCGGATAATGGGCATGGGAACTTCCTATAAAATTATAGCACAGATGGTCTAGGCCCCCTCCCGACCTCCCCCATTTTCCACGGGAAAATGGGGGAGGTTAGGTGGGGGCGGGGCGGTATAATACTCTCCATGTTCGAAATCATCTTTCTCGGCACCTCTGCCTCCGCTCCTTCCGCCAAGCGCGGCCTTTCAGCCCAGGTCGTCAAGCACGACGAATACCGCTTCCTGATTGACTGCGGCGAAGGCACCCAGCGCCAGATCCTGCAATCGGGTATCGGCTTCAAGAACCTGAACCATATCCTCATCACCCACGGGCACCTCGACCACATCTTGGGCCTGGCGGGGCTGCTCTCCACGTTCATGCGCTGGGAGACGATTGACGAAATGAACATCTACAGCGGTCAATGGGCATTGGACCGCATCCACGACCTGCTCTACGACGTGGTCCTGCGCGGGGGGCAGGCGCCAATAACGCTCAACCTGCACGAGGTCAAGCCGGGGGTCTTTTTCGAGGCCGATGATTTCAGCCTCTCGGCTTTCCCCGTCTTCCATCGCGGCTCGGATAGCCTTGGTTTCAAATTCGAGGAACATTCGCGGCGGCCATTTCTGCCTGAAAAAGCGGAAGAACTGGGCGTGCCGCCCGGCCCCGTGCGCCGTGACCTGGTGGACGGGAAGACGATCACATTGGAAAACGGGCGCAAGGTTGGGCCGGAGGATGTGCTGGGTCCACTCAAGCCCGGGGTCCGCATGGTACACATCGGCGATGCGGGCCGGACCGAGGACCTTGTGGCGGCCTGCCAGGGCGTGGACGCGCTGGTGATCGAGTCCACTTACCTGGAAGAAGAGGCCGAAATGGCGAAGAAGTTCTCGCACCTGACGGCGAAAATGGCCGCGGGACTGGCGGCGAAGGCGGGCGTCCGGCAGTTGATCCTGACCCATCTCTCGCGCCGTTATCGCGAAAAGGATGTGCTGGCCGAAGCCCAGCCCATCTTTCCGAACGTGCGTGTGGCGCGTGATTTCGACGTATTCTCTATCAAGCAAGAAGGTTAACCATGCCTTGTCTTGATCTCGACCTCAACCCTGTTCAACGCATCACCGTGGATGCCATCGGCCAACCCGGGCAGCGCGTCTTTTATCTCCAGGGCTGGCGCGAGGCCGACGTCCAGCCGGTGACCGTCATTCTTGAAAAAGTACAACTCCAGACGTTGGCGGCTGGTTTGGAGCAGATGCTGACCGAGATCGCCCGTCAGAACCCTGATTTGGCCCAACCTTCGGCGGAGTATGATGAAGAGAAGATGCGCATTACTCCTCCAGTGGATCCGCTCTTCCGCGCCGGGGAGATGGGGCTGGGCTATGATGCCGAGCATGACCAGATCGTTATCCTGGCGCGCGAAGTCGTGTTGGAAGACGGTGACCCGGTAGAAGCCTCGGTGGTGCGTTTCTGGTGCAACCGCCAACAGGCCCGCTGGCTGGCGGCCTGGGCCACGGAAGTCGTCAACCGCGGGCGGCCCATCTGTCCGCAGTGCGGGCAGCCGATGGAACCGGAGGGGCACTTCTGCCCCAAGAAGAACGGGCATAAGCATTGAGCGAGGACGGATGATTAGGATGGTATGCAAATTCGCTGTAATAGTCTCGATACGGGCGTTGCGGTGGTCGAGTAGGCTGCTCTCTGCCGTACACTTGCACCTGCTGCAAGTGCAGGTGTCGAGACCCGCAACGTCCTACTCAACCGGCCCCATTTACATTTTGCATACAGACCCTAGGGACGGCGGAGGGGAAATGTGTGACCATTATGCTATAATATAGTCACATAAGGAGAGTCCGATGATCGAAACGACAGTTGGTATCCGCGATTTCAAAGCGCGCTTGAGCGAGTACATGCGCCAAGTCAAGAAAGGGCAGAGTATCGTCATCACCGAACACGGCAAGCCGGTGGGACGCATCCTGCCGGTTGAGATGAGCCTGGAAGAACGTGTCGAAACGCTGCGCAAGGCTGGGCTGGTCGAATGGAGCGGAAAGAAATTGCGCCGGATCAAGCCCCCGGCTGTCAACCGCGGCGACAAACTGGTCTCTGATATTGTCGTGGAGTTGCGGGATTGATCCTCTATTTCGATTCCAGTGCGCTGGTCAAGCGTTATGTCGAAGAGCAAGGTTCCTCTGACGTGCTAGACTGGATGGATGACTCCGACCTCAACGGCACGGTGCTGGTGACGCATGCCGAAGTCGCAGCCGCCATCACGCGCGCCGTGCGGATGCAGTATGTCTCACAGGATGAAGGCCAGCAATTTCTGGATACCTTCCGCAAGGAGTGGAACGGCCTTCATCGCTTGCCCGTCACCGAGCCGCTGGTTGCCCGCGCCGACGCGCTGGCATGTGGACATAACCTGCGAGGGTATGATGCCATTCATCTTGCGGCAGCGCTCACTTGGCAGGAGTTGCTCGGTCTCCCGGTCACGGTGGTGACGTATGACCGGGAATTGGCCGAGGCGGCGCGAGCCTCAGACATGGTCGTGTTGCCGTAAGATTGGCCACAGGAAAACACAGATAGGCGCAGATTATTCATCTACTCGTCTGTGGTTTCTTTCCCCATGACCGACAAATCGGAAGTGCTTCTCCTCGCCCTCCAGAACGGCGAAATCGAACTCAAAGGTCAGTTCACCCGGGGCTACAACTATACCTTCCTGGTAAACATCCACCACGCGGGGGACGAAATCCCGGCCGTCTACAAACCGCAGAAGGGCGAGCAACCGTTATGGGATTTCCCCGAGAATTCCCTGGCCGGGCGCGAAGTGACGGCGTACTTGGTCAGCCAGGCGCTCGGCTTCGGCCTCGTCCCGCTGACGGTGTTGCGCGACGGGCCGTTCGGTCTCGGCTCGCTCCAGCAGTATATTGACTACAACCCCAACTACCATTATTTCACCTTCAAACCGGCCGACCGCCAGCGCCTGCGCCCGATGGCACTCTTCGACCTGCTGGTCAACAACGCCGACCGTAAGGGCAGCCACATGATCTTCCAGAAACGCACCCTCCGTCTCTTCGGGATTGACCACGGCCTGTGCTTCCGAGTGGAGGACAAACTGCGAACGGTGGTGTGGGACTTCGCCGGGGAGGACATTCCACCCGAACTTCTCTCGGCCCTCGGGTCCCTCCGCAGCGCTCTGACCTCAAACCTGTCCGTTGACCTTCAGCCGTATCTCAGCCCGGACGAACTCGCTGCCCTCGCCGCGCGTGCGGACCTTCTACTCGCTTCCGGGAAGTTCCCGCTTCTGCCCGAGGATCGGCGCGCCTATCCCTATCCGCCATTATAGGGGCACGATATACCCTTCGGGCACGATGTATCGTGCCCCTACACAACATTGGAGGAACAAAATGTCCCATTACCGCCTTGCCTTGCTTGGCTTCGGCAACGTCGGGCGCGCCCTGGCCCGTCTACTCCAGCGCAAAGAAGCCGAACTCGAAGACTGCTATGGAATTACCTATACCGTTACTGGCATCGCCACCGGACGCCACGGTGCGGCGATTGACCCGGCTGGCCTCGACCTCGACAAAGCGCTCCAATTGGTCGAAAGCGATCGCGAAGCATATCATACCCGGAGGGTACACCCGAAGGGTGCCAGGTCCTTGTCCATGATTACCCGTTTACCCGTTTCCGATTCCCTGGATTTCGTCCGCAAATGTCCCGCCAACGTGCTCTTCGAAAACTCCCCCGTCAACCACCAGACCGGCCAGCCCGCCATTGACCACCTGCACCTGGCGCTCGAACAGGGCATGCACGCCATCACCGCCAACAAAGGCCCGGTCGTCCATGCCTACCGCGAACTGACCGAACTGGCCGAGAAAATGGGCCGCAAATTCTACTTCGAGTCCACGGTAATGGATGGGGCGCCGATATTCTCACTCTTTCGTTCCGCCCTGCCCGCCGCACAGTTGCTGGGTTTCCGCGGCATCCTGAACTCCACCACCAACCTGATTTTGACCCACATGGAAAATGGCGAATCCTTCGACAAGGCCGTCAAATACACCCAGTCTATCGGCCTGGCCGAGACCGATCCCTCCGCCGACGTGGACGGCTGGGACGCGGCGATCAAGGTGGCTGCGCTGGTCACCGTGCTGATGGGCATTCCTATCACCCCCCAGCAAGTGGAGCGCACCGGCATCCGCGGCATCACGGCGGAGAGGATTAAAGCCGCCAAAGCGGACGGCAAACGCTGGAAGCTGGTCTGCACCGCTGAACGAAAGGGGGAGACGGTGAGCAGCCGCGTGGCCCCGGAACTGGTTTCTCCCGCTTCGCCGTTGTACAGCATCGCAGGCTCGACCTCCATCGTCGAGTTCCAGACCGACGTGCTGGGCGACCTCTCCATCATGGAGACGAGCCCGACTCCTGCCAATACCGCCTACGGCCTGCTGGCGGATTTTATCAACGCGGTGAGATAAAAAAAGAAGCCAGTCCAATGGACCGGCCTCCGGATGCCGTAAGGGCCCTAACGTTTTGGCTTCGCGACATCGTCCCCACCTGCACCCCGAAGTACCCCGTAGGGGCACGAAGGGGCGAAGGGGGCAGCGACGCGATTCAGCGCGTCCGCTGGAGCGAATTGTTAGGCGAAGTTTCTTCACGCAATTGAGCCACAACTGTGTCAACGTCCGTCACCCATGAGAAACCAAAGGCAAGATTGAGCAGGCTCGCTAGATGCATCTCCTCGGTGATGCTCCCAGTTCCGTCAGCGAGAAAAAATACCCGGTAATCTCGATAGAAGGCATCGCGAGCCGTAGATTCGCAACACATGTTGGTCATTATCCCCGCAATAACAATATCTTCAACTTGTAGACAGCGTAATACTGTTTCTAAGTCAGTGTTGTAAAAAGCCGAGTAACGGTGTTTGAAGATAACCTTCTCATTGCGTTTCGGAGATATATCTTGGTGGACTTCACTTTCTGGACTTCCCTCTAGGCACATGCCTTCCCACCACCAACCCATGATTCCGGCGTCTAGACGATCAGGATGATGCACATGCCTCGTGAAAATCACAGGACGACCTGCTTGTCGGAATGCATGAATTGACTTTTTAAGCTTTGGGAGAATAGCGAGGCCACCGCAAGTAAATGTGGGGGAAGCAGGGTCCAGGAAAAAATGCTGCATATCAATCACAAGAAGTGCGGCTTTATCCCTGTTGAGGTGCATTGTGTGTGTATTGAACGGAGTAATGTGTTCCAGCCATTTTTTTCCTTTAGCGGAAATGGTTTCTTGTGTAACATATGGTTCCATAGAGATTTCCTTCTATTGTTTGTTTCGCCCAACGGTTTGGCTTCGCGACATCGTCCCCGAAGGGAAGCATCCCCGCCTGCACCCCGAAGTACCCCGTAGGGGCACGAAGGGGCGAAGGGGACAGCGGCAGCGGCGGGACGGACAAGGCTACTCACCATTATCGCGTCATTTCTGGCACTTGGGTTGAGCCTGTCGAAACCAAACGCGCCCCGTTCGCGAGCGGCGGGACCGCGATCCGCTTGGCCTCGTTGCGCGGGTCGGCCAGCGCCACGCTGTCCGAAGGCGCGCCGTCGGTCGTCAGGGCAGAGGTGCCATCGGCAAGGAGCACTTCACGGGCGCGCAGCGGGCGATCTATCGTCTTGACGTGTCCCGAAGCCGACCAGTTGTGATCCGGGGCAAAAACGGTGACTTTTCCCAGTTCGCGCATCGCCTGCGCCAGCGCCAGCAGCCCGGGAGCCTGTACACCGTCGTCGTTGGTGACTAATATGTGCATTGTATTTCCTTCTTTTCGATGATTATATCTCATAGTCTGGCTTAAACTCTCTCAGTGAACGATGTTACAATAAAAATGCCAATCCAACAATCATCAAAGCATCCTCTTCATTGAGCAGTTTACCCATCCGGTGTAGAAGGAGGTCTTGATGAAAAGCCCGATCTTCGTTCTGACGATACTCTTGCTGGCCAGCCTGGCCTGCGGGCTGCCAAACATTACGATCGCATGGCCGACCGAGCCGCCGGGGCAGCCTCCCGTTGTGACCCAGGCTCCCGCCGCCCAGCCAACGGAACAGCCTCCCGTTGTGACCCAGCCTCCCGCCACCCAACCGCCAGCAATACAGCCATCCACGACTCTTCCCAATGCCATTGCCATCGTCCAAGAGAAACACGCCGCGGTGAATATCTACAGTCTGGATGGCCAACTGATTGCCGAGATCGGCTCTGCCGGCTTGGAAAATACCGGTCCGGAAAGCGTTCACATTGCCGGAAGACTGGCTGCAGCCTACCTGCCGATGGCTTATTTTACGTACAGCAACGGCGGCCAGATCATGCTGAACACCAATGAACAGATTGCGCCGCTGGTGAACGCGCCGAACTTTGCCAGCATGTTGGGCGAGCCGGGGCAGCCGATCCTTTCTTACAGCACCGCCGAATTCGGACAGACCGCCCTGCGCAGCCAGTTATTCGTCAGCCCCATAGATACTTTGTCTTATGCAGGCCCGGCGGTAAGCATGGACGATCCTGAAGGTCGGGCAATCAAGCCTCTGGCCATCTACGTTGAAGGCGGCGTGCCAACCGGTGTCTGGTACACCCTGTGGCCCTGGGGCATCGGGGGTGACATTGTATTCGACCCAACCGAGGGCATCTATTACGACAACATCAACGATGGCACGATCACCGAACGCATGGACAAGATAAGCCGCTCTGCCAACATGTCGTTCGACCAGGTCTGGGCCGCCTATGCGAGCGGCATACCTGGCAACGGCACTTTTCACATCTATAATCTCCGGACCGGCGAGATCTATGGCTTCAACCCGCTCCCCTCCAGCGAGCGCTGCGCGGGCTATGGCGTCTTCTCGCCATCCGACACTTATGTGGCCTGGATGGAAGGCAGCGGCTGGACGATGGCCGAAACGCCCAATTTCCATGCCACCATCCGCGTCGGGACGACGGGCGGCGCCTGGCTCATGGATTATCCCGATACAATGCTGGCCAGCCTGCTCGGCACGGCTGTGGCCTGGGCGGAGCCGGTCGGCTGGCTGGACGATCAGCGGCTGGTACTGCAAGTGCGCGGCACAGACTGGAGCGACGCCTCGGTGGTGGTCATGGACATCACCACGAATTACCTAACCTATCTCACGTCGGGCGCGTTTGTTGGATTTGTGGATCCTTGAAATTCAATCCCAGTAAATCACGAATCGAGGTGGGGCGCACCTTCAAGGTGCGCCCCACCTGCCAAGTGAACTGCAAAAAGATCAGCCGGAAGTTAAACTACCGGCCGATCTTTTTTATATGGGCGAATAATACCTTTGCCAGGTTTCTCGATATTTCGTTTCCTCCTCGCCCCAGCGCTTATCATCCCAGCCCAACTCCGGCTGGACGATGGCGCGGATGCGATCCATCTGCGCCAGGCCGCCGCCAAGCAGGTTGATCGCCAGGCACAGACGGCGCGCCAGCAGGTCATCCAGGTGCACCACGCCCTCGGCGCGCGCAGCCCAACGCAGTTCGGCCCACAGCGAAGGGCTATCCCCGATGGCCTCTAAGTCTCCTTCTTTTACCACCTCGGCCAGGTTGCAGGCCTCGTTTCCATAGGGTTCAAGAAGGCGCAGGCGCAGTTTGGGCGGCAGATCACAAACGGTCGACTCGGGCGGCAGCGGGTCGAGGACGCGCTCGTCGCGGCCCAGGCGCGATGTTTTCCGAGATCTGCACTGCGTAAAACGAGCCAGGTCACACTCGCCCTGGCTCTGGATTTAATGATCCGTCGCAGAATTGACTTGGGGCTAGAACAACGTTTCCTGCTGCGGCTTATCCGGCAGCGGCGCCAGACCGTGCGCCTTGCACCACGCCTCGTCGGGACCGTCCCAGCGGTATTTCTTCAAATCCACCCGCTCTCGCTCGTCGAACTCCACGCCCTCGACTTCGAGTAAAGCACGCTGGTCCTGTGTACCGGGTCGCAGGCTGATCTTGCCCTGGGCATTGATGACACGCTGCCAGGGCACGTCCTCGGGGCAAGCTGCCATTGCCCCGCCCACCCAGCGCGGACCGAAGGCCAGGTAAGCTTTGGGGTCCATGCCGCCGGGCGGCAGGGTCATGCGGGCGATCTGTCCGTAGGTGGCGACTTTCCCGGTTGGAATCTGGCAGACGATTTCCCATACCTGATTATTGAAGACAACAAGGTCGGGGGGAGATGTGAATTGCATATTATCTTCCTTTTTGAAATTCACGGGCAACCACCCGATACGATGGGCAGTATCGAGCGTGAACTTGGTGCCTTTCAGTTTGGCTTGCATTTCATCCGGTGTTGCATTTCAACGATTCTGGACCATTACCACAATCGAAACTGCTTTTAACCAATCTACCATCAAGCCTATCCCGCCAAGATTGGCACTTGCCCAAAATGTCAGCGAATCAGGGCCTCGATATTATCTATTGCATCGTTGGTCGCCCCAAACCACTTAATTCGCGAGTCGTCTGCTTTGAACCAATTGGCCTGCCTTCGTACGAAGACGCGCGTCAGCCGGCGCATCTGGACTCTGGCTTGCTCGAGCGTCATGCAGCCCTCCAGCACGGCGGCGCACTCGCGGTAGCCGATGGACGACATGGCCGGCAAGTCGGGGGAATAGCCTTTTGCCAGCAAGCCGCGCACCTCGTCCAGCAGACCGGCGGCGAACATGGCATCGATGCGGGCATCTATACGGGCGTAGAGTTCCGAGCGCGGCCGGGTCAGGCCGATGGTGAGCAGCCGGTACGGACTGTTGGCCTGTCCGCGCTGCTCGGAGAACTTCCTTCCCGTGGTAAGAACGACCTCCAACGCCCGCACCGTCCGGCGCAAATTGCGTGGGTCGATGCTTTCGGCCGCGGCCGGGTCGAGGGCCGCCAGTCGTTCGTGCAGCCAGTCCCTCCCGCGGGACTTCGCCATACTCTCCAATTCCGCCCGCAGGCGCGGGTGTGGCGCCGCGGCGGGAGGTGCCCAGGCATGAGTCACCGCGTGGACGTATTGCCCGGTCCCGCCTACCAGGAGCGGCAGTTTGCCGCGCGCCCGGATATCGGCGATAGCCTCTGTCGCGGCGCGCTGGAAGATGGCCAGGTTCCAGGTCTGGTCGGGATCGGCCACGTCAATCAGGTGGTGCGGAACGCGGGCGCGTTGTTCAGGCGTCGGCTTGGCGGTGCCGATGTCCATGCCGCGATAAAAGAGACGCGAATCCGCCGAGACGATTTCGCCGTCCAGCCGTTCGGCCAGTTGGATGGAAATCTCGGTCTTGCCGACCGCCGTCGGGCCGACGATGACGATGAGGGGATTAGACCCTAAAGGTCTTAAGAGACCTTTAGGGTCTGAGGATTCAAGAGATGACATTCTCAAAATGGACTATCTCCGGCTTTTCGCCGGGTTTCCGTTCCACGGCGATTACGTCGAATTGCCATGTTTCGTCGCTTTCGGGATGCTGCTGGAGATAGTCTTCGGCGGCCGAGAGCATGTGGGCCTGCTTGCGCGGCGTGACCGAGTCTTCGGGATAGGCGAAAGAATGCGAACTGCGTGTCTTGACCTCGACGAAGACCAACAGGTTGTCCTTGCTGGCGACGATATCCAGTTCGCCGTGCGGCGTGCGAAAGTTGCGCACCAGGACAGTGTAGCCGTTAGCTTCCAGATATTGGACGGCAGCCGCCTCTCCCCAGCCACCGAGGACCTGCCTGCGGTTACTCATCCGCGCAGCCTCTCTGCCAAACCGCGCAGGCGGGACCTCAGGCTGCGCCGGCGCGGGGTCGCCTCGGAGACCAGCCGTTCGTAGTGTGCGAGCAGGATCTTCGTCGCGCGTTCGATGGCGTATTGCTCGGAAGCCTGGCGCGCCGCCGCGCTCATTTTGCGGCGCAGGTCACGGTCGAGGCACAAGCGGGTCAGCTTGGCGGCGAAGGCGGCTTCACTTTGACTGGCGAGGAAACCGGTGACATCCTCTTCTACAGTGTCGCTCACACCGACCGAGTGAATACCCAGCACGGGCAGCCCGGAGGCCATGGCTTCGATCACCGAAAGCGGGTGGACTTCCGTCACGGAGGCGGTCACGAAAATGTCACACGTTGCCAGGTACTGCGGCAGGCGGTCGTGAGCTACCATGCCGGTGAAGTGGATGCGTTCAGCCGCACCGGACTTTGCCGCCATTTTTCTTAAGTTTTCCTCTTCCGGGCCGCCGCCGATCATCAGCAAGTGGACATTGTCCACGGCCTCGGCTACGCCTGTGAAAGCCTGTAACAGAAAGTCCAGGTTTTTCTCCGGCCCCAGCCTCCCGGAGTAGACGAGCAGGATGTCGTTGGGTGTGAAGCCGAATTCGTCGCGACAATCTTCGCAGGCCTTACGATAGCGTTCCAGTTCGACACCGTTCGGAACGACCTCAATCTGGCTTTTAACCCCTAGTTTCCGCAGGACGTCTGCCATTCCCGCCGATGGCGAGACAACCATGTCCACCGCTGCACAGAAGGGTGGCATATAGGTCTGAAGAAAGGTCGCGCTGATTTCCTCGGGCAGGAGCGGCAGATAGGCCTGTGCGTACAGGTCGTAGCGGGTGTGGTTGGTGAAGACAATCGGGATACGTAATGGACGGCAATAGCGCAGGGCCAGTCGTCCGCTGAGAAACGGATGATGGACGTGGACCAGGTCCATGGTCTGGAGCAACGCTTTCGCCTGCCGGTTGTAGTGGAAGTTGAGATAGTAGCCTGTATCCACCAGCGGGAGGCCTGGCGAGCGGACTACGCCTGTTTCATTGTCCGCATAGTCGAGATCCCCGAACGTGAAGATAAAAACCTCGTGCCCAGCCTGTTCGAGGTATCGTTTGTTCAAGGAAATGTAATTCGTAATCCCGCTGACGTGGGGCTTGTACACGTCTGCCATCATACCGATGCGCATCCTGCACCTCTGGCGTAATCGTAAGTCAAGCGAGAAGCCCTGTCAAGGTGGGGTATAATTATGATGTTTAGGATGTTTAATCCGATGTTTATTCGCCCCATGTGGGTAATCTAATACGAAGACAGGCTATGGCTAGCTCTCCCCTCACTTTGCCTCCGGACTACTGGCAGACTTTTTCTCTCGGCAAGAAAGACCTGGAATTCCTCAGCACCTATCTTTTTGATAAAGAGATTCCCCTTAATGAGGAGGAACTCGTTCCGATTCTGGTTGAAGAACGCCTTCGCAAAGAGAGCGAAGCGCTGATCAAACAGCAAAAATCGGGTGCCAAGATATATTTACCTAAAGAACATAATAAAGCCGGGGAAAAGCTGGTATTCCCAGCATTGGACTGGAAGAAGGGGAAGGTGACTGGCGTGCGTCCCGGCGTGAATCCCACCATTGGTGAGTTCGAAATCATCGAAGTCGAGTTCGAGGACAAAACCTCGCGCCAATTCGCCGCAGGTCTGGAAGACCACAAATTGAATCGACCGATGGAAATTGCTGACGACGACCAGCTTCTCAATCCGTCCAACGTCCTCAAGGCCTACGGTCCGGTGTTCGAGAAAAAATTGGGCAAGGCACTAGCCGCCGATGACGATTTGGTGAAAGTCGCGCGGCGCTGGTTCCCGCGTGCCTTGCTGGTGGATGTGAACGAGGGCCATCTGAACCTGGCCGAGGCGGTGCTGGACGAGGTCGGTGGCAAACCGCTCCCGACCATGGCACTGATCGAGCAAGTGGAATTGCCCGATGACGTCCATCCGAAGCTGGTCGAGTTCTCGATGAATTATGCCTTGCAGGAGGACGGTCGCTTTGACGAAGTCGGCCCGGCAGGCGCAGTGCTGTGGTGCCTGAAGCGGCTCGAACCGGAAGATGTCCGGCAGATCCCTGTACCACTGCGTTACGTCGCAATTCCCTACGATCGTTCCACTCTGACGAGCGAGATGTTGGCTCTCGAGGCCGAACTGGACGACGAACTTGCCGAAGACGAATCGCCTGCTTCGCAGATGGACGAGATCACCATCAGTTTGAGCTATCCCCATTGGCGGGTTGGCACGCTGCCGGTTTCGGCGCGGCTGAGGGGATTATTCCCTACCGCTTACGAATCGCCGCGTGTCCGCTTTACGGTTGTAGATGGGCAGTCCAAAGAGAAGATCCCCGCCTGGGTTGTGCGCCAGCATGGTTATATTGCCGGACTTGGTAAGTTGTACGAGAAGTATGGATTGATGCCGGGCAGTCTCGTTTCCATTGCGAAGGGCAAGGAACCCGGACAGACCATTATCACAGCCAGGATCCACCGCTCGCAGCGCGACTGGGTGCGGACGGTGCTGGTCGGCAGCGATGGCGGGATCGTCTTCGCCATGTTGAAGCAGAATGTCACTGCTGATTTCAATGAACGCATGGCGATTGCTGTCCCCGATGTGGCCAGTGTTGACGAGGCCTGTGCCCAGGTTGCCAAGCAGCGTCTGCCGTTCGAGCGGCTGGTCGCGGATATGATGCATGAATTAGTAAAACTGAATGTGCAAGGGCATGTCCACGCGCGGGAGTTGTACTCGGCGCTCAACATTGTTCGCCGTTGCCCTCCGGGACCTCTGTTGGCTTTCCTGTTGAGAAATTACAATTACAAACATGTCGGCGACCTGCACTACCGCATGGCGGAAATGGAGGTCGAGCATGAGTGAAGTAAAGAAGATCAGCTTGGTTAAACCAACCCTCCAAATGCCTTTTCATATTGATTTCGATTGGTGGCGTGCAAATGATCGTAATTGGCATATTGCGCTGGAGAGTATGTTATGCCCCGAACACCAGCAGGCCTTCGCCAACCTGTCCGAAGGCCAATTGATTGACTGGGTTGATCCGGAAACCGCCGAAGTCCGCCAGATGGATGGCCTCCAGCACGCGCTCATCAGCCATTGCGCCAAGGAGGAAGGGTTTCTCGACGAACATACTGCGGTCGTGGAAGCAATCTTCCGTCTGTTGCTGGCAAATAGCAATACTCCGATGTCGGCGGAAGAACTGGGCGCGCGGCTTAATCGTCCGGCCGAGGTCATCTTGAAGACGATCGGGGGTCTGCGCGTGTACAAAGGTCTGCGGCCGTACGTGGCCTGAAAGATGCCCCTGTAGCTCAACAGGATAGAGCACCTGCCTTCTAAGCAGATGGTTGTGGGTTCGAATCCCGCCAGGGGCGCCTCGATGTAGTCATATTTCCCCAATTCGACCGAGGCGCAAAAACACCTCACCGTGGATGACCCCCGGTGAATTATTTATTTATGGGGTTGGCGTATTTGTGGGAACAGCTGTATTCGTCGGCGTTGGCGTCGGGGTCTCCGTTGGAGTCGGCGTCGGGGTCTCCGTCGGCGTTGGCGTTGGGGTCTCCGTCGGAGTCGGCGTTGGGGTCGAGGTGGGTGTCGGCGTGGGTGTAGGCAGGACCAGGTTTAGATGGATATTCTTGTCAGCATAGTGGTCTCCATCCCCTTGCATGTACAGACGCAGGACAACCTGGCCGTCAGGCATCCCGGTCAGGTCCCAGGTGTAAACTTTGGTCGGCGAGGAGACTGGCGTGGTGATGTCGCCAAACAGTGTGGTTAAGTTTCCGGGGTCACTACCCCACTCCAATCGCCAGGAACGGAAGCCACTGGTGGCATCGGCGATGATACTGATATCCAGGGATGTTTGGGTGATCGTCTGCCCATTTTCCAGGTCGACAAACTGCAGGTTCGGGCGCGGGTCGCTGGCACTGCACTCCCGGTCGGGGACAAAGAAAATCTCGTCGAAGCCCATGTCACGCGCCCACTGCTGGCCAGCATCCTCCCGACGAATCCAGTTGCGCGCCCCTTCCTCGGTAACATTGATCGCCATGTATTCCTCAATATAATTGGTGGTGCATTCGGGAGAGGCTTCCAGGTCCGTCCAGGTATCCACATTTACTTGGCGCCACAGGTCGTATTCGGGAGGCAGAGGCGGCTGGCCAGCGGCGAAATACTCCTGGCGTTGGCTGGGGCACCACCGGGACGGCGTAGCCCCGGAGACCGTGCAGATGGTATGTTGCTCAATTCCGTTTGGTATGGCAAAAGGTGCAGGATTACCGCCGGCCAGGCGGTTGATGGCAAAGGTCATGAACTCTGCCCAGATGGGCCCAGCGCCGGTCACGCCGGTGGTGTTTTCCATCGCAGTGTAGTCGGCATTTCCCACCCAAACGCCCACTGTCAGGTCTGGGGTGAACCCGATCGTCCAGTTGTCGCGCGAGCCGTTCGAGGTGCCGGTCTTGACCGCTGCCGTGAACGGCAGGTTCAGGACCGAGTTCGTCCCGTAAGTCGGGATGCGGGCGGCGTTATCGGACAGGATGGACGACATCAAGAAAGCGTGTTCGGGACGCAAGACCTGTTCGCCGCGCGGCGGCTGGTACTCATAGACGGTCTTTCCCTGGTAATCCACGATCTTCGAAATCGCCACGGGCGGGACCTCGACCCCGCCATTGGCAATGACGGCGTACCCTCCCGTCATCTCCAGCAGGCTTACCTCGCCGCCCCCCAGCGTGAGCGACAGGCCGTAGTCATCCCGCGTCAGGCTGGTGATGCCCAGGCGCTTGGCCATGGCGATCAGGCCGGCATCACCATATACGCCGACGAATTGCAGGGTCTTGACCGCCGGGAGGTTGTACGAGTTCGCCAGCGCCGTGCGTACAGTGACGGGGCCGTGAAACTTGAGGTCGAAGTTGGTTGGAACATATTTCGGATTCGGGTCATTCGGCAGGCCGGAGGGTGGAAACTCCGCAGGCACATCCCAGATAAGCGTGGCGGGAGTCCAGCCTTTCTCGAAGGCAGCCAGATAGGTGAAAGGCTTGATAGATGACCCCGGCTGACGCGTGGGGCTGACAGCCATGTTGATCTGCCCGGCGTTGGCGTCATTGTAAAAATCGGGCGAACCGACCATCGCCAGAATCTCGCCTGTGGATGGTTTGATTGCCACCAGGGCCCCATCTGTGACGTGTTTGTCGGCTAGGGCACTGATCTGGTTCGTGACCGATTGCTGGGCGGCATCCTGCAAGTCCGGGTCGAGCGTGGTGTAGACGGTGAAGCCGGAGCGATAGATTGTCTGCGGGTCGAAACGGGATTCGAGTTGGGCGCGGATATACTGCACCCAATGTGGGTAACGCATGGCAACTGTCGGCGGGCTAAAGGTCCGGCTCTGGATTTCCTGGATGGCGTTCGCCGCGGCGATCCCATCCACGCAAACCGCTTGGGGACTGTTGCTCACATAGATGCAATGTCGCTCCTGACTCAAGGCGAGCATCCCCAGCAGCACGCTCTGGAAACGGACCAGGGTGACATCCCGGTTAGTGTAGATGTCATACACGGATGGTGCCTGTGGCAGGCCGGCCAGGAACGCCGCCTCGCCCAGGGTTAATTGGTTGGCGCTTTTGTTGAAGTAGGTCTCGGCTGCGGCTTCTACGCCATAGGCCAGGTTGCCATAATAGATTTCGTTCAGATAGAGTTCGAGAATTTCGTCCTTGCTGTAGCGACGTTCTACTTCGTTGGCCAGGAGAGCTTCGCGCACTTTGCGCAAGTAGGTGCGCTGGCCGCGTTCTTCGGGCGTGAAAAGCAGGGCGCGCGCCAGTTGCTGGGTGATGGTCGAGGCGCCGGAGACGGTCTCGCCGCTGGTCAGGTTTTGCCAGAAGGCACGCACGATGGCCCACGGATCAAATCCACCATGCGAGTAAAAATCCTTATCTTCGGTGGAAAGCGTCGCTGCCACCAGATTAGGAGAGATTTCGTTTAACGGGACATAAGTCCGCCGCCCGGCCTGCGGATCCAGGATTTCATACAGAACATCGCCATTGCGGTCGAGGATGCGGGTGGTCTCGAACTGCGAGGCGCGTTGCTGCAAGTCACTGACGCTAGGCAGCGTGGAGGCGATCGAGTAATACTCGTAAACACCTATGGCTGCCGTAATTAGACCCAAGGCAATCAGAACGAAGAGAGAGAGGATCAGCCCTCGCAACAGACAGCCGCCCACTTTCGACCAGTTCGGGGATCGGCGGCGTGAAGACGAAACGCGCCTCGTCGGGCCGGTAAAAGGCTTGAACGCGGAGGGAGTAACCTGTGTGGCGCCCATGTCTAGCTCTTCCACACGGCGCGGCAGGGGCATTTTGTGCCTGCTCACCATCGGATTGTGGACGGCGCGCGTGCTACCCTCCGGTTTTATGCTCTCGGCAGGAGGCTCGGCCTGTGTCTCGGCTTCAGATGAGACTAGGCGATGGATTTTTTCACGGAGGTCTTCGGGGGTAGTCATAATTCCCTTTTTATATCGAATGGGACGAATTAATCGAAAATATCTATTGCGTTCGAAAAGATCAAAGCCCTTTGTATCCTTCACGTGATCCGACCCTCGAATTCTAGCACAAAACCTTTGACCTTCGGCCCAAACCCCCGTATACTGTAGTTATGCGTGATTGGACTCTTGGCCCCGGCGACCCGCTGGCCCTCACCCTGGCGGCGGACTTTCGCCTGTGTACCCCCGATTTCGCCAACGATCACATCTGGGAGCTTGAGCCTGGCGGTGGCGACCCACCTGCCCTGGCGCTGCGCACCACTTATGGCCTGCGCGCCCGCGCCATGCGCATCTTTCCACGCTTCACGCTCGGCAGCCAGACGGTGACCGCCCCGACCGCCTTTCCTCTCCCACCGCGCCTGCGCGGCTTCTTCCCCAACTTCCTCCTGGTGGATTTATCGCCCCTGCCTGGCATAGACGTCATCGTTGAATACTGGATTCCCGATTCGCATACCGCCGCCGGTCGCTTCATGGTCACCAATCGCCGCGGCGAACCACTCTCACTACTCCTGGAACTATGTGGGCAGCTCGTCCCGCTGGAGGGACAAAGCTTCGCGGCCATTTCGATGCAATCGGTGAATGTCCTGGCCGGGTGCAGCGCGGACCTCACGCCGGTCATCTTCCTGACCGGCGGACCCCAACCCGGGCCGGGTCCGTACCCATCCCTGATCCTCGACCTGGCCCTGGCTACGGGTGGCTCACGCACTTTCACCTGGGCTCAAGCTGCTCTTGCCAATCCGGCAGACTCCTTCGAATTGGCCCGCCGCACGGCAGCCCGTCCATGGGAGGCCGAGCGGACCAGGATCGAAATGGTCAATGCCGCCCAGACCGTCGAGGTCCGCACCGGCGACCCGGATTGGGACGCCGCGCTTGCTCTCAGCCAGAAGACCGCCTTCAGCCTGTTTTTTGGTCCCAGCCAGCATCTCCCTTGCGCGTCTTTCGTCCTCGCCCGCCAGCCGGACCACGGTCACTCGACCCGCGGGGATGGTAGTGATTACTCCTATCTCTGGAGCGGACAGCCACCGCTGGAAGCTTACTACCTCGCCAATCTCCTGCCTGGCTCGCCGGAATTGGCTGCTGGTTTGGTGCGCAATTTTCTGGCGACGCAGACTGACGACGGCACAGTGGATTGGAAACCCGGCTTGGCCGGTCAGCGCGGGCGCTGGTTGGCAGCCCCGCTTCTGGCCTGCCTGGCCTGGCGAACTTACCAACGCACCCACGACGCAAATTTTCTGCGTGAAATTCGGCCGGGATTGAAAGCCTTCCTCCAATGCTGGTTTAACGAACGCCACGACCGCGACCGCGACGTTTTCCCCGAATGGGATCACCCCTTGCAGACGGGTTTGGAAGACAACCCGGCCTTCACCGTCTGGCAGACGGATGGCCAGGGCGCGGAAATTTCCGCAACCGAGACCCCGGCATTGGCGGCCATGCTCTTCCGTGAAATCCATTCCCAGGCGCGCATTGCTGAGGCGTTAGGTCTATCCAAGGCGCGCGAGCAGTTGGAGCAAAAATCTGTGGATCTGCACCTCCTGACCGAGGAATGCTGGGAGGCAGATGCGATTCTCTATCACAACCGTGACCGCGATACCCACCACAGCCAGGCTGGCAAATCGCTCGGTAATCAGAGCGGCGTCGGGACGTTCGCGCCACGCCAGTCTTTCCGGCAAGCTGTTCGTCTGCTTGTGCGAATTGACATAAAGGGCGAGGGCACCCGCCGCCCGGAGATTGTCCTGCATGGTCAGGACAGCGATACCCCTCAGAGCGAATGCCTGGAGCATATGGATTTCCAATGGGGAGCGGGCCTGGCAGTCGCCACCAGTCGCAGACTTTATACCCGGCTGAATGAAGTTGAAATCTCTGGCGTGGAGGGAGGCGATCAGGTCTCCGTGCATGTCATGGATTTTACCGGCGAAGACGTCACGCTCTTCCTGCCGCTGTGGGCGGGAATTCCCAACCCGCGGCGTGCCCGCACCCTCGTCACGCGGACGTTGTTCGCTGCTGACCGCTTTGGGAGGTCATTCGGCGTCCCGGCTTGCGGGTCCGCTGTGGCTTCCGCGGACCCGCTAACGGATTCGGTCTGCCAGTCAGTCCATCTCCCCTGGAACGCTCTTATCGGCGAAGGGTTGCTGGCCTATGGCCTGCGCGAGGAGGCGGCACAGTTGACGGCGCGCTTGATGGCTGCCGTCATCCAGAATCTCAAGAAACAACATGCCTTTTACCGCGCCTATCACGCCGAGAGTGGGACAGGCATCGGGGAACGGAATCCACTCCAGGGTCTCGCGCCACTCGGATTATTTCTCGAAACGCTGGGGGTCGAGATCCAGTCCCCAAAGCGGGTTGCTTTGAATGGAAAGAACCCATTTCCGTGGCCAGTTACGGTAAAATATAGAGGCCTGACGGTGACGCGCCAGGCAGAACAGACGGTGGTCGTTTTCCCCGACGGGCAGACGGTCACTCTGAACGACCCGACCGAAGCAATTGTGTCCGCCGATTGAAAGGAGGAGTGATGGAACATCCCCCTATCCGCTATCTAATGGCTGTCATCGTTCAAGAACAGGATGTGGATGTAGCCGAGCGTGCTCTAGCCCTGCTGGATGTGCCAGTCATCCATCTGGCGAGCACCGGTGGCTTCCTTGGCCGTCGCAACGCGACCCTGTTTGTCGGCCTACCGGAGGGACTGGAAGAAGAAGTGCTGGCGGCGCTGCGAAAATCCTGCCGCCAGCGCGTGGAATACCTGGCCATCCCACTGGAGGGTTCACCTCTGCCGCTCCCAACCCCGGTGCCGGTCACCGTGGGAGGTGCAAAGGTATTTGCTCTACCGGTAGAGCGTTACGAGGAGATTTAGCCATGAAACTGATCTTTGCAATTGTCCGCGATGCCGACTCTGATTCTGTCACGCAAGCATTGACTTCAGCCAACTTCCGCGTCACCCGCGTCGCCTCGACCGGGGGCTTGTTACGGCGTGGAATGACCACCCTGCTGATCGGCCTGGAAGCGGAGCAAGTGGAGGCTGCTATCCAGGTCTTGCACGAGAAGTGCACCCCTGCCGCGGAAGGCGGAAAACGGGCGATTATCTTTGTTGTGCCGGTGGATCGGTTCGAGCAAATATAAAAGATCAATAAGGCTCGGATGAGAGCACACCCTCGTTAACGTAGAGCGTCAACTCGGCTACGCTCAAGTTACCGATGCCCAATTTGTCCACGGTCCGGCCGCGTTTCCAATAATCGGTGCGGTGGACGATACAGGCCAGCCGGATGATGCTGTCCATGCCGCGCACCGAGACCCCGAATCGCTCGCCTAGTGATGCAATCGGTACCAGGCTCATCGGCACATCCTCGAAGATATAGCGGTGGCTGAGGTTGCTGGGAGCTTTAATGCCATAGTATCCCGGCTGGTTTTGGATGGCGGAGTGCAGGTCTTCGCCAGTGGTGTCATAAGCCATTTTCAACCATTCAATGGCGGTGCGGGCACGGATCCCGAGCGACGAGGCGACCGTAACACGTTCCCGGTCGAGCGTCTCGAGGACGCGCGCCACGGAGGGGGTCACGCCGTCAATATAGAATTGGTAATCTCCATGAGTAGCTTCGATCCAGCCCGCGTTGAGCAAGGTCAATGCCGGATGGAAGATTGCCCCCATGTTGTTCAAGCCGGTGTTCAGTACATTCGTGCCGTCGATAAATTGAGGATAGGCTGGCCTGATGGCCGCCAGCACTTGTTCATTCCGAATGGCTGGTAGCGCCGCCAGCGGGACGGCTTCCTTGATGCGAAAAATCCGCGCCTGCGCCGGGCCATCCGAACGACTGGCATAAATAAAGGTCTCAGCTTCGGCAATCGTGACATCGACTGTACAACACTGATCTGTCAGCACTTTCTTGAATTCCAGCGCTCCACAAGTACGCCCAGGGTGCAGGATGATCGTCTGCCCCTTTTTCAGGTGAGGTGCAAGATTGCGAGCAATATCCGCGTGCGCCGAAGATGGCACCACGACCATGATGACTTGAGCTTTCTTGATTGCTTCACCGATGTCAGATGTTACTGCGACCAATTTCCCGAACCCGTGCGGGCCGCCTTCTGCGCTCTCCAGTTCAATGCCGCCGCGCTTTTGAATGACTGCGATGTGGTCCAGGGTGCGGTTGTAGAGCGTGACTTTCAAGCCCATTAGTGCAAGGTGGGCAGCCATGGCCTTGCCACCATGTCCGGCTCCTATGACAGTAAACCTTTCAGGTGTAGTCATTTATGTAACCTCCTTTAGTCTTGAACAGCGTTCCCTCTCAAACATCGGGCGGCCATCACTATCTACTGCAACGCACATGCCGTTGACGATAAGTGTGCGGATCCTTCCCTTTCCAAATTTGTTGTTTTTCAGTTGCGGCGCGTCCAGGATGCCGGTCGTCACCGCTTTCGACAGGGTGGCGGTATCTGTCCAGGGGTCTTCCACGCCGGGCGCGGCCAGGCTGCGGATGGCTTCCAGTGTGACCCCGGCCTCGGCTACCAGTTCTTCTTTGCGTGCATGCACGACCGGATCAGTGGTCATATCCGGCGCGCCGCGTACCGCGTTCTCGATTGCCCGGCGGGCAACCTGGCTGGCTGCGATCACATCCTCTGCGGTGGCGGCGTGGTCTGCCTCGGTATGCCCGACGATGTGGACAATATCCGGTTTGAGCGCCATCTGCAGGTAGACGCTAGCCGACAGGTGTCCGCGCGCCGCCTCCGGATCCAGGGGGTAGCTGAGCAGGCCGGTGCGGGTCTGCTTCCAAATCCTGAACTCGTCTCCCTCTGTCCCCCCATTCTCCAGTGGAAAATGGGGGAATGAAAGGGGGGTAATTAAATCCAGCACCGCCAGCATCTTGGCTAGGTCCATGGCGTCCGATAGACCGGGCGGGCTGTTGAACATCAACTGGGCGATGTAGTCTTTCACGCCGAATTTTTTTGCGTTGTAGGCCGAGAGAAAGGCCGACACGACGAAGATCACGTCCGGCGCATCGCGCATGCCCCAATGGTGCGGCTCGTTCAATTCCACCGGGATGCTGCGCTGGCCGTACCAGGCCATCACCCGCTGATGTTCACGGATCGAGTCTTCCAGGTCCCACGGGCCGCGCCCGTCCATCTGGTTGAACCAGAAGAGAGGAATGGCGCACCAGGCGATGTGGGTCGTCTCCACGTACATTTCGGCCAGGCGGATGAAATCATCCGTGCCCGAATAGGTGCGCAGCAGCGGGAAGTTGCCCTTGCGGCTGGCGGCGTAGATCGCCCGGTAGTCATCCGCACTGCGCACCGGGACTCCACCCGCACCGGTGCGGCGCGCCTCCTGCCGCTCGGGATGGAAGAAATTCTCCTGCGCCTCCTGGTCAATGCCCAGCGAGATGACATCCAGCGCTTTTGCCTCGGCAATACGTTCTATGCCGCGTATCGTCTCTTTCATGGAGGGAAGCCCAAAATGATGACGCAGGAGGGGGTAAGGCGACTTCCAGCGGATGCGTTCCACCATTGATTGGGGATAATCCGCAGCGGACTCCCCCGAGCTTGTTTGCCCTTTCAGGAACGCAAGCACTTCCTCGGGCGATTCACTCCCATCGAAGATCCGCTCGAAAAAGCCGAGCTTGCTTGCCCGTTCTGCCACTGGTGGCGTCCCCCCAAACACAAAGCGGACCCCGCGCCCGTGCAACTCAGAGGCTTCCTCGGCGAACTGTCCCAGCAGGCGCTCGCCGGTTTCCGGCGTCAGGCGATACGAGACGCCAACCATGTCTGCCCTTTCCTTCTTTGCGGACTCCAACACGCGTTCGATCGGTACTGCGGGGCCGAGGAAGACCGTCTGCCAGCCGGCAGCTTCCGCCAGGCGCAGGAAGTTGGAAATCCCTGCCACATGGACGCACTCCCCCAGCGCAGCCGCAACGACCACTTTTCTCTGCATGTTTCTACTTCTGCTCCTTTCTTGATTCCGTAAGCCAGGAGGCTGAACAGAATCCGGCCCTTTCCCTTATCTTTATAACACAAAAATTGTGGTAGATGAAATCTTTGGGCGCAAATCGCCAACCAACCTTGTTCCCGAAAGACAGGCGAAAAGCAGATTAAAATCATTTGTCACGTTGTGAAGAAGGTGCTACACTATCAACAATCAGAACGTATATGTTTTGGATGATCTCGGAGGCCAGCATGAAATCTACGACCTGGATGTACGTGGGGGCAGTCATTCTTTTTATCATGTCCATCTGCGGGATTGGTTATGGAGGCATCCTGATGCTTGGTTCCACAGATCCGAATACCGGTCAAGCCGCATGGGCAATTCAGGGTGGCGTTTTAATGTTCATCGGTGTCTTGATGGTGATTGGCGGTATCGTGTTGGTTGTGGCGGCTGTCCGAAAGACAAAACAGGATACTGTCCAGAATGTCACCGTCAAGGTGGACCTGCCCGGCGAGACCAAGATCGAGCAGATGAAATGTCGTTCCTGCGGTGGCTCGTTGACGACCGATAATATCAAGCTGGTCAACGGCGCGCCGGTCGTCACCTGTCCCTACTGCAATACCGTTTACCAGTTGACCGAAGAACCCAAATGGTAGAGAGAAAAACAAAAAGCAAAAGGCAAAAAGTTTGCGCATTTTGCTTTGAAAGGATGGCTTGCATGAAACCTCGCCTGATCGTTTCTTTTCTGCTCGTCGCCATGCTGTTTGCTTTCACCTCCAGCGCGGCAGCACAGTCGTACACCTTCAACCTGACTCAGGAAACGGTTCAGGTTTACTGGAACAGTGACGGGACCATAGCTGTGGACTACGTTTTTGCCTTCGCCAATGACCCCAGCGCACACGTCATTGACTTCGTGGATGTGGGCATGCCCAACGGTAATTTTGACATGGGCAGCATCACGGCCGACGTGGGCGGTAATCAGGTGAATATCTCATCCGATTTCCAGGGCTATGGCCCGTACGGATTCTCGGTGGATATGGGCTCTCATGCCATCCAGCCGGGGCAGAACGGCAGCGTCCATGTCTATGTGGGGCGGATCACTAAAATGCTCTATAAGGATTCGGATGAGCCGGACACCTATGCCAGCGGTGAATTCTCCCCAGCCTATTGGACGACTGCGCATGGCAGCACAAATATGACGGTGGTCTTTCACCTGCCGCCGGAGGTTCAGCCGCAGGAACCGCGTTACCATAACACAAAGGGCGGCTGGCCATGCGGTGACCAGCCTGTAGCCGACCACGATAACGAGAACCGTATTACCTATACCTGGCAATGTGCAAGTGCCAACGCTTACACCCAGTACACCTTCGGCGCTTCCTTCCCGAAGCAGTACGTCCCGGCAGAGGCCATCGTCGTGCCATCCGCGGTCAGCTTTGACCTGGGAGGCCTTCTGAGCGGCCTGGCGGGGAGCATGCAGACCGTTTGCTGCATCGGCTTTTTCATCCTGATGTTCGTCGGCTTGCCGATCTTTAGCGCAATCAATAGCAAGAAACGAAAACTCCAATACCTGCCGCCCAAGATCTCCATCGAGGGGCATGGCATCAAGCGTGGCCTGACCGCAGTGGAAGCGGGCATTTTGATGGAACAACCGCTCGACAAGGTCATGACCATGATCCTGTTCGGCGTGGTCAAGAAGAACGCTGCCACGGTCGTGACGCGTGACCCGCTCAAACTCCAATTGGCGGATCCTCTGCCCACCGACTTGCGTGATTACGAAAAAGATTTTCTGCAGGCCTTCGCAGCCGACAGCCTAGCGACTCGTCGCAAGGGATTGCAGGAAATGACTATCAAGCTGGTCAACAGCCTCTCTGATAAAATGAAAGGCTTCAGCCGCAAGGAGACGGTGGCTTATTACAAAGACATCATGGAGCGTGCCTGGCAACAGATCGAAGTAGCCGGCACGCCCGAGGTCAAGAGCCAGATGTACGACGAGGCGCTCGAATGGACCATGCTCGACAAGAACTATGACGAACGCACCCGCCGTGTCTTCACCGGTCCAATCTTCGTCCCGATGTGGTGGGGGCACTACGATCCAGGATTTCATCCGGCGGCGGCGCACACGGCGGCGCCATCCGTCTCCATGCCTGGTTCGTCCGGCGGACGGGTCTCGTTGCCTGGCGCCAGCCTGGCCGCCTCGATGGTGACCGGCGTTCAGGGCTTCTCCAGCAAAGTGATCGGTGACCTGAGCGCGTTCACCTCTGGCGTGACCAACCGTACTAACCCGGTGCCTGTGGCGAAGAGTAGCGGCGGTGGTTGGAAGGGTGGTGGCGGCGGACATTCGTGCGCTTGCGCCTGCGCCTGCGCCGGTTGCGCCTGCGCCTGCGCGGGCGGCGGAAGGTGATTTTCGATTTCAGGTTGACGATTTACGATTGGTTTGAAGATTTTATGGGTGTCGAATGAGTTTTCTGGCTGAAAGATTTAATCGGAAATCCAAAATCCAAAATCCAAAATCCGGCGTTTATCATTTTCGCCGGGAAAACCCCGAGGAGAAGAGCCGTGTCCATTTGCGGCTCGACCCCGACGGCCACGGTACGCTGATCGTCAACGCCAACCGCATCCTGCACCTTAACCCGACTGCCGCGCTGATGGCATACTTCATCCTGGAAGGGACGTCCGAACCAGACACCGTGCGCCTGATCCGACGAAAATACCACGTCGGCGTGGCACAAGCGCGAGCGGACCTGGGAACGATCCGCGGCCAACTCGAGGAACTCGTCCGCCCGGACGGAGCCTGCCCAATCCACGAGCTGGGGCTGGAGACGGTCATGCCATTCTCGGCGCGTCCCACTGCCCCTTACCGTCTGGACTTGGCGCTCACCTACCGCTGCAACAACGACTGCGCGCATTGCTACAACGTTCAACACCCGTCCCTCACCTCTAACCCCTCTCCTGATGGGAGAGGGGCAGGGGTGAGGGGCGAACTCTCCACCGACGATTGGAAGCGTATCCTCGACAAAGCCTGGGAACTGGGCATCCCGCACATCATCTTCACCGGCGGCGAGCCGACGCTGCGTGAAGACCTGCCGGAGCTGATCGCCCACGCTGAGAAGAACGGCCAGATCACCGGTCTGAACACGAATGCCCGGCGCCTCTCGGATGCGGGCTATATTGAGAAATTGGTGGCGGCTGGTCTTGACCACGTGCAGATCACGCTCGAGTCGAGTGACGCCGAAATCCACGACCGGATGGTGCGGGCGAAAGGCGCCTTCCCGCAGACGGTCAAAGGGCTGAAGAATGCCCTGGCCAGCCTGCTGTACGTGATGACCAATACCACCATGCTGCAGACCAACGTCCATACCATCCCGGCCACGTTGGACTTCCTGGCCGAGACCGGCGTCCCAACGGTCGGATTGAACGCGCTGATCTATTCGGGACGCGGTTCCGTGGTAGGGACCGGGCTGCCGGAATCCGAGCTGACGCCGCTGCTGGAGGTCGCCCGTCAAAAAACTGAAAGGCGCGGCCAGCGCCTCATCTGGTACACGCCGACGCAGTACTGCAACTTCGACCCGATGACGCTGGGCCTGGGCGTGAAGGGTTGCACGGCGGCTTTGTACAATATGTGCGTCGAACCGGACGGGAATGTCCTGCCCTGTCAGTCGTATTATCAGCCACTCGGCAACCTGCTGGCAGATGAATGGGACTCCATCTGGAATCACCCCCTGGCCGTACGCCTGCGCGAACGACAGGGTCTGCCTGAAAAGTGCGACGGCTGCGCCCTGCTCCCGGAGTGCGGCGGCGGCTGCCCGCTGCAATTTGAAATAAAGGAAGTTCGATTACAGGACTGATGATGAAACGTATTCTGCCTCTTTTGCTCCTGCTCGCCCTGGTCTTGAACGCCTGTAGCATACCTGTAGCAAGCGCCCCTGCCGCGACAAGTCCTGTCGTTACGCAGATTCTGGTCAGCACGCCGGCCATAAACTACGGCGTAATCGCACGCGCTTACGTCAAGACTCTCACGGATATGGGACCCAGGGTGGCAGGGACGGACCAGGAAGCCCAAGCTGCTGAAGCCATCGCGGACGTCTTCACAAGCTTTGGCTACCCCACAGAAATCCAGCTCTTCACGGAAACCGATGATAATGGAGGAACAATCGACTCCACCAATGTGGTGGCGGTCAAGAGCGGTAAGTCTGCTCAGGAAATCATCGTCGGCGCGCACTACGATTCGGCGGATGTCGGCCAGGGAGCAGACGACAACGCTTCCGGCGTAGCGGTTATGTTGGAAGCGGCCGATCTGGTCAAAAATGTGCCTACTCCATACACCATTCGCTTCATTGCGTTTGGCGCGGAAGAAGCCGGTCTGCTGGGCTCTTATGCCTACCTGAACCAGATGAGCCAGGCCGAATTCGAGAATACCATTGCGATGATCAATCTGGATTCCCTCGCCGCCGGAGATATTGCTTACGTCTACAGTGATGAGGACCAACAGGCCGCCCTGCGGGATTGGACGCTCGAGTGGGCTTTTGGGAACGGCCTCGACTTGCAGACTATCCATAACGTAGACCTGTCGGAAGATGACGGCAGCGGTGTTTCCGATTACGCAGCCTTCCGGGATGTCGGGATCCCTTATGTTTATTTCGAGGCCACCAATTGGGCCCTGGGTGACCAGGACGGCTATACTCAAGTTGACCCGCAGTATGGCGACGAAGGTAAAATCTGGCACACCGAGTACGACACGCTGGATTATCTGGATACCAATTTCCCTGGTCGGGTGGACCAGCATTTGGATTTGTTCGTGACAGTACTTTTTAATATTTTGACGCAGTATGAAGGTTCAGTTCAGTGAAAATTCCTAAAAACTCCTGGGTTAAAGAATTTCCCGGAGCGATCACTGTCTGCGACCCGGACGGGATCATCCTGGAGATGAACGACAAGGCTGCTGAGTCCTTCCAAGAGGACGGCGGGCGTGCCCTGATCGGCAAAAATGTGCTCGACTGCCATCCCGAATCAGCGCGCAGCAAGCTCCAGCATTTAATGGACGAACGCCAGGTCAACGTGTATACGGTCGAGAAGAATGGCCTTAAGAAGTTGATCTATCAGTCGCCCTGGTACAAAAACGGCGAGCACGCTGGTTTTCTTGAAATTTCCCTGGAAATCCCATTCGAACTGTCACACTTTGTGCGCGATTGATAATAGGAGGCTACGATGTCCCCAAACGTAACGCAAACTTTAGCACTCGTTGCAAGGATTTTCATCTCCGTTTGTATGCTCGCTTCCGGCGCGTACCTTCTCATCGCCGGCAAACTCAGGATAAGTAAATACAGCCTAAAAGGCGTGCCGGTACGCATTATGGGGGCTGTGATCCTGTTGGGATCCGCCATCTTCTTCCTGACTGAGCGTCGCGGGTTTTTCCATAAATACGGCCTTATCATCCAGTTGGTTTTCTTGCTGGCAGGGGTAATCCTCCTTTGGATCCTCGCCAAAAAACCGGCCAGAGCTGTGCCTTTACCCCCCGACACGCATACCTACCAGTCCGGCCCGGACGAACCAGCCTATCGTCTGCACTTGCGCCTGCTGAAGGATGGCTCCGGCATCCTTATTGTCAATGCGGCTACCGTCCTGCATTTGAATGCCACCGCCGCCGAGTTTGCCTATCACATGATGAAAGGTGCTTCGCCGGAGGAGGTCGCCAGGCAGGTTGCCAGTCGTTATCGCATCAGCCGGGCGGAGGCGCACAAGGATTACGAGGTCTTCCGTGAGCGCCTCCAGACCATGATCCATATGCCCGACCTGGACCCGACCACTTATCTCGACTTTGAGCGGGTCGCGCCACATTCGCAAGATTTGACTGCCCCTCTGCGCCTCGATTGCGCCCTGACCTACCGCCTGTCTGCCGGGACCCAGGCCGAATACGCCCCGACCAAGCGCGTCGACCACGAGCTGACCACCGAAGAATGGCAATCCATCATGGACAAAGCCTGGGCGGTCGGCATCCCGCACATCACCTTCACCGGAGGCGAGCCAACCCTGCGCGAGGACCTTCCGACCCTGATTGCCCATGCCGAGAAGACTGGCCAGGTCACCGGTCTGCTTTCGGATGGTTTGAAGCTGGCCGACAAGAAATACCTGCAAACGCTGCTCCAGACCGGCCTCGACCACTTGTTGTTTATCCTCCAGCCGGAGAACCCGGCCTCCTGGAAAGCCCTCGAAGTCATCCTGCCGGAAGACCTGTACACTACCGTCCACCTGACGGTAACGCCACAGAATGTGAATAAGGTCAAAGAAATCCTCGAAAAACTGGCAAAGCTGGAAGTCAAGAGCCTGTCGCTGGGTGCTTCCGAGGCTTCGCTGCACGAAGCCCTCCATGCCCTGCACGACAAAGCTGCCAGCCTCGGTATGACCCTGCGCTGGGACCTGCCCGTCCCGTACTCCGCCGAGAACCCGGTGACCCACGAGACGCTCGAGGACGAGGTCCCCTCTGGGGCGGGGAAAGCCTGGCTCTACGTGGAACCGGATGGCGATGTGCTCCCGACCCAGGGCGAGGCGGATAAGATTTTGGGAAACTTCCTGCGAGACCCGTGGGAGAAAATCTACCAACAATAATTGGCCGTTTGTCCAGCAGTTCAACTGCTGGACAAACTCTAATTGTAAATACGGAAGATTATTAAATGACCCCCGCCATCCGCAAAAGGCTTGCTCAAATTGGTTTCCTCGTCCTGATCCAGGTTATCGCCCTGTTTGCCTCCGTCTGGAGGTGGGGTTGGTGGAATGCCTGGGCTTATCTCGGTCTGTATCTGGCTTTCCTGATATTCAATGTTTTCGTTCTCCTGCCGCATCATAAAGAGCTGGTGGAAGAACGCTCGCGGGTTGGTGAGGGAGCCAAGATCTGGGATAAAGTCATCGGCGGTATCAGCGCCTTCGGCGGGCTTTTCATCCTCATCCTGGCCGGCCTGGATGAGCGCTTTGGTTGGCCGGGCGGGATCAGGATTGAGATTCAGATTGCCGCGTTCGTCCTGCTGGGGCTGAGTTATCCTCTCTTTACCTGGGCGATGGTTTCGAACAAGTTTTTCTCCACCATCGTCCGCATCCAGAAGGAGCGCGGCCATACCGTCCAGATGGGTGGGCCGTACCGTTTCGTCCGGCATCCGGGTTACGCCAGCTTGCTGGTGTCGTACCTGATGATCCCGATTGCGTTCGGATCACTGTGGGCTGTCATCCCGGCGTTCGTGCTGGTGGTCAACCTGTTTGTCCGCACGGTATTGGAGGATCGCACCCTGCAAAATGAGTTGGAAGGCTACCAAGAATACGCTGGCGGGGTGCGTTTTCGGCTGATCCCGGGAGTCTGGTAATGAAGACGAAAACCGCGCTCGACCCGCAGATCACGGAGATCGTGACGACGGATACGGTGTATATCCCTGCTGAGAAGCGCCCTCCCAAGCTGACGGCACTGTCCGTCGCCCCGGTTTTTGGCGACGTCATCCATCGGAACGACCAGCGGCAGTCCATCAGCGACCTGTTTGTCTATGGAGAAGATATCTGATGACTGACCTACCCGAAGCTGCTGTCAACTGTTTCAGCCGGAGTTTCAATTGTTCACAGGCCGTTTTTTCGACTTTCGCACCACAATTTGGCATGGATGAGAAGACTGCGCTCAAACTGGCCTCGCCCTTCGGCGGCGGCATTGCCCGCCGTGGCGAAATTTGCGGGGCGGTGAGCGGCGCGCTGCTGACCCTGGGACTGGCGCGCGGCGCCGACACGCCCGCCGGGAAAGAAGAAATCTACCGGCTGTCGCAGGAGTTCATGCGCCGGTTCGAGGAAAAGCACGGCACGCTCCTTTGCCGCGAGCTGATCGGCTGTGACATCCGCACGCCCGCCGGTTACCAGGCGGCGGCAGAAAAACGGGTCTTCGTCACCATTTGCCCGGCCCTGGTGCGTGAGGCAGCGGAGATTACTCAGGCGCTGCTTGATGTGGACTGATTGGAATGCAGATAGAATGGGGGCAGATAAAGAGTCAGGAGCCGTTGCGCTCCGGCGTGATTCTGCTCTGGAGATTTTATGCCGAAGAAAGCCATTCTTGGAATTTTGATTGCCGCCGCCTTTCTGACCCTGGCCTGTCTGTGTTGTCCCACGAATATTTTCCCATTTTTGCAGACACCCACCGCCGTCCCGCCAACGCCGCCCCCGACGATGACGATCTCCCTCAGCCCGACCGTCGAGCCAACCTCCACCAGTGTGAGTATCCTTGCCTGTGTAAACAACCTGGCCAATATCCTGTACGAGTCCGAAAACAACTCGTACGCGGGTCCGGAACTGCAGAGCGAGTTCACGCTGGTTACGTATACCGTCTCCGGCAATGCAATCACGGACCCGGTATATGTCAGGCCCATTTCCATTGATCTTAAGCCTTACCAGGAAGATACGGCTAGCCAGGAAAAAATATGGCAATTTGTCATTGACATCATTCCTGCCGACCAGCGCACACTGATCACCCGTTTTGTCATCTTCACGGATGGCGTTAGCAACTCGCTGGGGGCGGTGGAGCAGACGGACGACCCGCACAACTGGATGCTGGAGATGGATATCGAGGACGCCAAGAATTTTCCCGACCTGTCCACCACACTTATTCACGAGCTTGGGCATTTGCTCACCTTGAATGACTCACAGGTAGCCACGGATTTTGAGGTCTTCAATAATCCTGACGACCAGCAGATTTATGATCGGGAGGCTGCTGCCTGTTCGACTTATTTTATGTTCGAAGGGTGCAGTCATTTGGATTCTTACATCAATACATTTTATGACCATTTCTGGCCGAACATTTATGATGAGTGGCAAGTCATCAACGCCGAGACAGATCAGGATGCTCTTGATCAAAAACTCGACCGCTTCTACCAGGAGTATACCGCCCAGTTCGTTTCCAGCTATGCAGCCACCAGCCCGGATGAAGATATTGCCGAATCGTTTATGTACTTCATTTTCAAGCCGAAACCCTCCGGAGCAAGCATCGCCGAGGAGAAATATTTGTTTTTCTACGATTATCCAGAGATGGTCAGCTTGCGTGACCGCATTCTCGAAAATTTATGCACCTACGAGGCTGAACCATGAAACCAACTAACCAGGCTCGCTTGAAAGCCGTTGCCATTCTGCTTATCATCCTGCTCCTGCACGGCGAGGATTTCTCCAGCGACGTGAGCGCCAGCCAGGCGCAGTACCGCCTCCCGGCCGGGGAATGCCAAATTGTGCTCACCAGTCAGAAATCGCCAGGCGTGCTGAAGGTCTATTTTCGCTTGCCATGAGCGACAAACCCACCTCAGAATCTTACTGGGTCGTGCCGAGTCGCTTCCTGGCAGGGAGCTATCCCGCCTCCATGAATGGCGATGAGGCGGCCTCCCGCCTGCGCCTGACCGCTTTCCTCAACGCCGGTTTCGATACTTTCTTCGACCTGACCCGCGCCGGCGAATTGCCGCAGTACCTGCCAGTTTTGGATGAAGAAGCTGCTCATTACGACATTTCCATTGATTATCACCGTTTCGACATTCAAGACCGGGGGCTACCGTCCCACGACCAGGTCGTAGCGCTCCTGGATGCCATTGACGCGGCCCTGGCTGCTAATCGGAAAATTTATCTTCATTGCTGGGGCGGGATCGGGCGTACCGGTACGGCGGTCGGCTGCTGGCTCGTCCGCCACGGGCTGACGGGACAACAGGCCATCATTCGTCTCAACGAGCTTTACCAGGCTGCTGAACAGAGCAGCCTCTTTCCCCGTTCGCCGGAGACCGATGCACAGGTTACATTTATCTTGAATTGGGTGGAACCCTCACCCCTCTCTGGTTCTCCCCCCATTTTCTCCAAAAATGGAGGGAGACGGAGGGGGGTGAATTGGCATGCCCGCTTCCTCCAGCAAGCCGCCTGGACGCGCGACCTGCGTTCTTACCTCTTCGGACGAGCCGGGCTTGCGCAGGCGCAGCGGGTGCTCGAAGTGGGCTGCGGGACGGGGGCGATCCTCTCGGACTTGCCTACCCGTTCCAGCCTGCACGGGCTGGACCTGGAAGCGAGCCGCCTCGCCGAAGCGCACGTCCATGCCCCGGCTGCGGCGCTGACGTGCGGCGATGCTTTGTCATTGCCATATCCTGCGGGGATTTTTGATATCACCTTCTGCCATTTCCTCCTGCTGTGGGTGAGCGACCCCTTGCGAGCGCTGCTCGAGATGAAGCGTGTCACCCGCCCCGGCGGAAGCATCCTAGCGATGGCCGAGCCAGATTACAGCCACCGCCGGGATAAGCCGGATGAGCTTGCTCCATTGGGCCGCTGGCAGGCCGAATCCCTGCGGCGGCAGGGCGCGGACCCAGCCCTGGGGGCGCGGTTGGCGGAATTGTTCCGTCAGGCGGGCATCCCGCCCATCGAAACAGGAATCCTGCGCGGGGGCGGAGAGCGTCCGCCTGAGCCTGGGGAACGGGACCTGGAATGGGCGGTGCTGGAAGCCGATTTGGCGGGAATTGTCCCGGCGCAGGAGATCCAACGGATGAAGCTTTTTGACGAACAGGCCTGGGAGAGTGGCGAACGCGTGCTATACATGCCCACCTATTTTGCTTGGGGGCAGATTTAATGAGTCCACTGCAAAAAGGTCTTTAAACACAAAGGACACAACGTACACAAAGGTTTGAAGATGAAGGCTTTTCCTTCGTGTCCCTTCGTGGCCTGTGTGTTTAGGTGGTTTTTGCAGTGCAGTCATTTAATGCAAATGGTATAATCCTTCGTGGAGGTTCCCTTGTTTGATTTTTCCCTGGAGAGTGACACCCAGCCCACATCAGAAACTTCACCCGCTAGGCAGGATTGGAAGAGTTTCCTGCGAGAAACCCTGGAGACAATTGGGCTGGCAATTCTCCTTTTCATGGTCATAAACATCATCTCTGCACGTGTCCGCGTGGATGGGTTCTCGATGCGCCCGACGTTGGACGATGGTGAATTTGTGCTCGTCGGCCGTCTGGCAAATCTATTTGGCGGCTACCACCACGGTGATATTATTGTCTTCCGCCCACCCATGTACCCGGAGGCAGGTCTCTTCCGGCGCTTGCTCGGTCTGCCCAATATCAGCGATGATTACGAAGATTACATTAAACGCATCATTGGTCTACCCGGTGAGACGGTGAAAATCGAAAACGGGAAGGTAACCATCAACGCTGTCCCGCTGGTCGAGCCGTACATTGCTGCCCCGCCCGATTACTCTGGCGAATGGACCGTCCCGGACGGAGAGCTTTTCGTGCTGGGCGATAACCGCAACAATTCGGCGGACTCACATGCCTGGGGTTTTCTGCCAATAAAAAATGTGCTCGGCAAAGCATTGGTGGTCTATTGGCCCTTCGCGGACTGGATGGTGTTAAAATCCGATCAGGCAGTCCTGGCTGCCCCATGAGCGCCTCGATGCAATCATTGAAGCAAATCCTGAAATTGGTCGATTCCTACGAGCATGAACTCCCCGCCGCTCCGCCAGCGTTGACTGCCCCGCGCGGCGCGGAGATTGCCGCCTGGATTGACCATACCCTGCTCAAGCCCGAGGCCACTGCCGCGCAGGTCAAAACGCTGTGCGAGCAGGCCCGTCAATATCATTTTGCCACCGTCTGCGTGAACCCGGTCTATGTACCGTTGGCGCGCGGCCTGCTGAAAGATTCGGGGGTAAGCGTGTGCGCAGTCATCGCTTTCCCGCTGGGCGCCAGCTTGCCGGAAGACAAGGCCTACGAGGCACGCCGCGTGATCGAAAACGGCGCGGTCGAAGTGGATATGGTCATCAACGTGGGTGCACTCAAGGGCGAGTCTTATGGCCTGGTGCTGAACGATGTCCTGTTCGTAACCCAGGAAGCCCACGGACGCAAGGCGAAAGTCAAGGTGATCATCGAGGCTGCCTTGCTGACTCGCCGTGAAAAAATCCTGGCGTGCTTGCTGGCTCAGGCCGCCGAGGCAGACTTTGTCAAGACTTCCACCGGATTTGGTCCTGGCGGCGCGACGGTGGAGGACGTGGACTTGATGCGCCGCGTGGTCGGACCCGCGACCGGCGTCAAAGCTGCCGGCGGAGTGCGCACCTACAAGGATGCTTTGGCGATGATCGCCGCCGGAGCCAATCGTATCGGAGCGAGTGCCAGCGTTGCCATCTTGAACGAAGCCATGGGAGCATCACAATGACCGACGAAGCCCAAGATCTCTTCCAGTGCAGCGAGTGCCAGGCCGGGATGATGCGCCTGCGACATATCACCTACTTCACCTGGCTTGACGAAGAACTTGTCACCGTCCCCAATTTCCCGGCCTGGGTGTGTGACATGTGCGGACGGCGGGAGTACGACTCGCGTGCCATTTCCTGGCTGGTCGCCATCCTCGACCCGGAAACGGGCAAAACACCCGCACCAAAACGACGACCGCGCCTGCCGTTGGAAAAGCGCGACGGGACACGTCCCTCCCCGGATTGAGATCCGGATAGGAGTGCGGAAGAGACGTCAGGGACGAATGTTACCTGACGTTTATTTTTTATTGTGACCACCCAAAGACATAATATAAGACTTACGCACACGACATGATTTAACCAGGGATGAACGGAGATAAAAAAGGGCGGTTTTGGTAAATGACCGTTGACACAGACTCAAATCTCGTTCATCTCCGTTTATCACCGGTGAATTAAGACGAATTGCATAAGTCCTGAATAGTATCAATGGGATATCTGTTCATTGAGAATCCCTGTGACCCAGTGCTACATTTGCCGCAGTACTACGGCAACCCTTTAAAAGGAGGGATATTTGGTGACTGTAAGGCGAAGTCGGCGGGTATAATATGACGAATTTTGCAGTACTGGTTGAGACGACTCATGATTGAGAAGACGTGGAAACAGGAATTCTGGAATGGTGTGAGAGATGAGGCTCTTATTTTGATGGGAGTTGTTCCGTTCGGGCTGCTTTTCGGGGCCCTGGCGATCAGCGCCCACCTGTCCGGTCGGCGTTCCCACCCAGGAACGGATCAATCTGCTGCGTAAAGGGAAGTTGCGCGAGGCGCTGGAACTCGTCCGGCAATATAGCCCATTCCCGGGTTCAGTGTGCGGAGCGGCTTGCCCCAATCCCTGCATGACCGCTTGCACCCGCCAGCAGATTGACTATTCCGTCCTCGCTGGTCCGCTGGGCAAATATTCGGTAAAACTTCCGACCCCCATCGTTCCCGCGCCGACCGGGAATTAGTATGCCATTATCGGGTCGGGCGTAGGCGGCCTTTCGGCTGCCTGGCAACTGGCTCTGCGCGGACACGAGGTCACCATCTTCGAGCGCTCGCAGAGCCTCGGCGGCAAGATGACCCAGGCCATTCCCCACGAGCACCTGCCCGATGATATCCTCCAGACCGAAATCCGCCAAATTCTCGACCTGGGCGTCAAGGTTGAATACAACTGCGACATTACCCGCAAGAAATTCGACAACCTCTACAAATCATTTGACGGCTTGGTCATCGCCATTGGTGCACTGAAGCCACGCATCCCTGAATTCAACGGAAACGAGAAGGCTGTCTCAGCCCTCGAATATCTCACCAGCAGTAACAACAGGCAGCCGTGATTGATGTGAGCAGTAAAGCCGTGGTCGTGATCGGCGCAGGCGATGTGGGCATGGACGTTTGCACGGTGGCCTGGCAAAAAGGCGCCGCCAGCCTCACCGCCGTGGATATCCGCGAACCGGCCAGTTCCAGTCGCGAATGGGCTGAGGCCATGGCGCTCGGCACCCAAGTGCTCTGGCCGCGTGTGGTGCGCGCTTTCGAGAAAAGGCGAGTGTTCTTTGAAGACGGTGAATCCCTGCCAGCGGAGGTTGTCATCATCTCCATCGGCGAAGTGCCCGAGAGCGAATGGATCCCAGAGACCATCGCCCGCACCAAGGGGCTGTGGCTATCGGTCAACGAATATGGTCAGACCAGCGACCCGAAAGTCTACGCCGTCGGCGACGTGGTGAAGCCCGGCCTGCTGGCTGATGCGATTGGCCAGGGCCGTGTGGCCGCCCTGTCGTTGCACGCCCAGGCCACTGGCGGGACCTTCGAGCTGCCCCGCAAGCAACCTATCCCGCTTGACCATCTGAAGCTCCTTTACTTTACCCCCCGCTCCAGGCAATCTCCCCCCGATCCCCTGGAAGAATCAGACCGCTGCATCTCCTGCGGCACATGTCGAGACTGCAATATCTGCATTTACATTTGCGGGCAAAATGCCATCACCCGCTCTGAACATGCCAACGGCGTTGTCGAATTCAGCGTGGACGAGGACCGCTGCATCGGCTGCGGCTTTTGCGCGGCGGCCTGCCCGAGCGGCATCTGGAGCATGAAGTCGAACCTGCAACAATTCAGCGAGAGCGCCCTCCAGCACGCCTGATGATTTTTATGAAATCCCCGCGGAGACTGTCAAATGGACCAGGCAGTCCCACTGACAAGAAGACCGAGGACGGATAGCGTTTTCCGTCCTCGGTCTTTGATTTTATTATTTCGTCTGTCATTGCGAGCCACCGAAGGTGGCGACATCGTACCCGTAGGGTAGGCAATCCCCTCGCAGGCCGGGAGATTGCTTGCCCTTCGGGCACACTTCGCGGTCGTCGCTGCCCCCTTCGGGGACCTACGGCGCTCCTCGCAACGACAGGCATAAACAAATATTCAGGTAGAAACTACGCCAATCCCACTTCAGCATTGAACTCGGTAATCAACTCGTCAATCTCGGGTACCTGCTTCTGGACATTCGTCCAGTAATCCGGCTCCTGCCACATGGACTGGATCTCAGCGTAGGTCTTGCCCTGCTGTTCGACCCAGGTGAAGTATTTCAGGTTGTGGACGCGCCGGCGATCGCTGTAGCGCAGCTCGAGCAGGTTGTCGGTGGACTGCCCGAGCAGGTAGCGGGCGAAATCGGCGGCGGCATCTTTCTCGCTGTACTCGCCAAACTCGGCGTGCATTTCCTGCAGGCGGCTCTGGTAAAGTTCCATCGAGTCGGTCAGCACGGTGACAATGATGTCGTTCTCGCCCATCTCGTAGTACTTGGCGGCTTTGATGGCCGAGAGCACGTTCGAGATGCCGGAGAAGCCCAGCAAGTCGAGAGTAGAGATGAGAGATTCGGGCACGCCCTTCGAAGCCAGGTACTTGCGTCCGGCGGGTTCGTTGAACAGGCGGGAAATGTTGACCACGGCGTTGTCGTCAATCGCCACCACCATGTCAGTATTCTTGACGTTGTGGATCCATGGCACATGCTTGTCGCCGATGCCCTCGATACGGTGGGCGCCGAAGCCATTCTCCAGCAGGGTGGGACACTGCAAGGCTTCACTGGCGACGATGAGGCTGCCGGGGAAGACCTGCTTCATGTAGTCGCCGCTGGCGATCGTTCCTGCGGACCCGGTGGCGGAGGCCATGCCCCGGTACACGCCTTTCGGACCCGCAACCTGCTTCAGCGCTTCTTCCATGGCGTGGCCGGTAACTTCATAATGCCACAGGTAGTTGCCGAACTCCTCGAACTGGTTGAAGATCATCAGGTCCTGGCCGGATTTGCACAGTTCCCAGCACTTGTCGAAGATTTCCTTGACGTTGGACTCGGAGCCGGGAGTCTTGATGGTTTCCCCGGCGATCTTCGACAGCCAGTCGAAGCGTTCCTTGCTCATGCCTTCCGGCAGGATGGCGATGGATGTGCAGGCCAGTAGGGCCGAGTCGTACGCGCCGCCGCGGCAGAAGTTGCCGGTGGACGGCCAGACGGCTTTCTGCGCCGTCGGGTCGAACTGACCCGTGACCAGGCGTGGCACAAGGCAGCCGAATGCCGCCCCGACCTTATGCGCGCCGGTCGGGAACCACTTGCCCACCAGCACCACGATGCGGGCCAGGACCCCCGTCAGGCTGGACGGCAACTCGAGATAATTCACCCCGCCGAATCCGCCGCCTTTGGCCTTCGGTTCGTTGTGCCAGGTGATGCGGAACAGGTTGCGCGGGTCCACCTCCCACAGGCCGACGCTCTTGAGCGATTCCTTGACCCTGGCCGGAATCCTGGCCGGGTCCTTCATCTGGGCGAAAGTGGGGATGACGATGTTGCGCTCGCGGGCGCGCTGGATGGCGCGGGCGCGGCGGTCTTTGTGGATGGTGAGGTCAATGGTGGTCATACGGGGAACTCCTTGCAGGGAAGGGGAGGTTGTCTGACAATCTGGATTATACCATTCTCTAAAATGGCTTGCTGTTAGAACGGCGGTGTGCTACAATCGCTTCATCAGATTTCGCAAATTTGAGATTTCGGAAGGATCAATACCAAATGGTACTGCAAATCAGAAGCAACGGGCAGATCACCCTGCCCACCGCCGTGCGCCGCAAGGCCAATTTGAAGGAAGGCGATCTTTTGGTGGCTGCCGTTGAAGAAGATGGTTCCATCCGCTTGACCCCTCAGGTGGCGATTGACCGTTCCCAGGCTTACTTCTGGACCAGACGCTGGCAGGAAGGGGAGCGCCAGGCCGAGGAGGATATCAAGGCCGGGCGGGTAAGGAAATTTGCCAACATTGATGAGGCAATTAATTACCTCGACGACCACGACCAGCAGGGATAGCCATGCCGATCATCTTTTCCGAGCGTTTCGTACGAGCGTACGACCGCCTGCCAGAAGAGATACAAAAGAAGGTTAAAAAGGCATTGCGATTGCTGGATGACGACCCGCGCCACCCGTCTTTGCAGGTACACCTCATCCGGCAGCATTCTGGGGTTTATGAAGCCCGCGTAGATATAAAATACCGGCTCTCCTTTGAATTCTCAGGACAGGATAAGGTCGTACGCAACGTGGACAACCACGACGAGTGTTTGAAAAATCCATGAACAAGCCTGGTTCTCTTTGCCCCGATTGCGGCGGGACGAAACGAAAGACCTCCGAGTTTTCCAAAAACTCGGAGGTCTTTATTTGGGGATGAAGATGTCCCGCTCGCGGGCGCGCTGGATGGCGCGTGCCCGGCGGTCTTTGTGGATGGTGAGGTCAATCGTGGTCATTTCGGGAAACTCCTTGCAGGGAAATAGGAAGTTGTCTGACGATTGATGTTATACCCCATTCATATAAGCATCCGGTGTTACCGTCGAATGGCATGTGTTTTTTAGCCGAAGAATCTTTCGTACTCGTCGTGCGTACCTATCCAAAACCAGGTCACAATTTCCTTTTCCAATACCCCAATCGCGCGCACATCAAGCGATATCCGCACTGACCAGATGTCTTCTTCTGCATTGATGCACTTGAAATGCAAGGAGGGGTGAAATGGATTTTCCGCCCACAGACGAAATGACTTCCTCGCTCGATCCTTGATGTTTCCCCCGAGTTTTTTGTAGGCTTTCCAGAACGAAGGAAGCGTTGCCGATTTCATAACCGGTCGAAATCCATTGGCTCGGACTTCCCTTCGGCAATTTGATGGCGCGCCAAGTGGGCAGCATTTGCCAGTTTATATTGCATCTTTGTAAAAGCTTGCTCCCATTTCTGCTCGTCCTGCGCCTCTGACAGATATGCGCGCAGGTGTTCAGCAGCATCTTTCTGCGCCGCTTCGGGCAGGCGTTCCAGCATTTTGACAATCGTATGGATCGCAGGCGTTACCATGACCGTGCTCCTTCGCTATAGCCAAATTATAGCGCATTTTGGAACCGGTCGCGCTGGATGGCACGCGCCCGGCGGTATTTGTGGATGGTCAGGTCAATCGTGGTCATTCTGGATAACTCCTTGCGGGGGAAAGGGGAAGTTGTCTGACAACCTGAATTATATCGCGAAAATAAAAAAGCGGCGCAGTTTGAAATTGCACCGCTTTTTCTAGTTCTCTTCCTGTTTGGCGATCTTTGCCTAGGGTTTGTATGCAAAATCAGAAATCAACCATTTTCGATGCGCTAAACGCAGTAAAAAGGTCGTAAGACAGGCTGTTTCTTGGCCTTTGGGGTACTTGAAAAGTGCTTCCACCAGAATTTGCATATACACCCAATAAAAACAACATTTCCGCCTGTTAGGGAAGCAAATTCACTTTATTGATCAAGTCAGAATACGAATACAGAATTTCAGTAGATGCTGAAGCATTCTGCTGTAGAGCATTTAAGACCCACACAATTCCCTGGAGATCGGGGTCTCTGGTAATTAGGTGGTATGTCCCAGGTTCTGACTGCACAATTTCGCCGGAAGACCTTCGAATTGACATTCCACGGACAACTCGCATTAGCACATATTTTCCAGCAACATGAATGATATGGGGTCGTCTACATATTGGAATCTCCGGATGTTCTTTATAAAATTCATTGATATGAGAAAGCAAAGTATTTCCCTCAATGCCGTCGGTTGAAAAGATTACTTTGTATGGCCAATCGTCATAATCAAAAATCTGAACGTCGAAACTTATTCTTCCCTCAAGAGATTGTGTAGGTGGAATAGATGCAATTCCCCACAATGCGTTTTCAAGTTCAGCCTTGTTGAGAACGGACTTGATTGATGCAACGCCTAATGTTCCCTCCACAGGAGAGAATGATTTCCCTGAACCATCGCGATTATGAAAATCAAAGCGAGGGGCTGTATCTGTAGTTATGATAATGTCTAGTTGCTTTGATTCATTGCCATTCATATCAAACAAGAACCCACCCAGAAACACATTGCACTTTGATGGGGCGTGGAGACGGAGAAATTCAGAGTACACTTTCTCTCGCGACATTCCAATGTCTGTCGTATTGGGAAAAATGGAAGCAGCATCTGCTTCCCCTCTCAAAACTGACGCAGCATTTAGATAATACTCTCTCAAGCGAAAGAAGAAATTATCTGGCATAGTCTTTATTCCTTCCCCAAACAAAATTCATGAACAGCGCAATTGTATAACATCTTGATCAGGTAAAAAAGCGATACAGCAATGCCGCCGTTTACAGGACTACCTTGCGAGCCTCTCCCCAACCTGTCCCGGCGGGAGGAGGGTTTCTAAAACCATGCCTCCACGTCAAATGTCCCGGCGAAGAGATTGGCAAAGCGCACGCCCATAAACTACCAGACCGTTTCCACCTCATACCGCCGGATTTCCTCATTGTTCGTGATCAGTTGAACTCCGACAAGGGCGCATCGAAATCGGGCCGGGTGATTACTTTGCCTTTATCCATGCCTGGCTTGCGCGGGGAGGTCTCATCGGTTGTAAACGGTAAAATGCGCGCCACCGGTTTACCCGCCTTGGTAATCACCACTTCCTCGCCGCTCATCACGCATTCGAGCAGTTTCGAGAAATGTCTTTTTGCTTCATGGACATTGAACGCCGGCATTGCATATCTCCATGAACATTATAGATTAAGTCATGAACTAAAACAACTTGAATCCATCGCCTATCTGATCTGGCAAGTGTGAATTGCCCCCTCGGCGCTGTCTGCTTTCGAGTCTCTCCAGGCCCTGTCCCGGCGGGAGCGAGTATTCTTTTCCGGTTTCGGCATAAACCAAGGTTACTCGTTTCACGCCATTCCTTCACCTAATTCATGCACCAAAGCCATTGCCCCGTTGTTATGCAAACTTTAAAAGTGAACCGTTACCAGCTGAAAAGCGAACTGGCAGCCCGTGATAGATTCCTTAAGTTAATCTCCCCGATTATAAAATCTGCTGCAATGCTTGTCTTCGTACAACGAGCAAGAAGTCGGTATAAGCAAAAACTCCCTTAATGGGGAGTCTCTAGCCGGAATATTGTCCGTATATACAGCGCCCCTAAGGGGATACCATATATGCGGATAATAGAAAGGTGAGAGGGTACCGGGAGTTTGAGGAAACCTATACCCGCTTTGTGTTACCTGCAAAATCGGACGCTGGGTATAGTTTGTCGCGGATGGCAAGGTTGAGGAAGCATTAAATATCCTTTTGTTATTCAAATTGATGATCCCATCAGCGCTTGAAAATGTCAAAATAGATTCGCCTGTTCTGGGCGGGCAGGTAAATAAGATGCTTTATTTTTCAACCAATCTTGTAATTTGACCGGCTTTTCTCGAAACGGGTGTGGGAACGGCAAAGCCCCTTTTTGTAACAGCAACTTATTCCCTTCGGGCATCTGCTCATGTTCCAAAACAAAAACCGGAACCCAGCCATTTTTAAGTGCCTCGGTTGCGCCTGCCCACGTGCCTCCGGTTTCTACGTCGCTGGCGACAACGATGGCGTAATCGGCGAGGGCATAGATGAGCCGGTTACGCCCCATCGCCGCGCCGACGGAGAACCCGGCATTCGGGCTGTAGGGTGTGACCAGGCACAAATCGCCACGGCGCAGGGCATCCTGCCGGGTGCGGACGGTTTTTTCGAGGCTGTCAGCCAACACACCAACGGCAGTGCCGCGTGCTTCGAGGGCGGAGTCCATGCTGAGGGTATCCACGCCCTTTGCGCCTCCGGAATACAAGATCAGCCCCGATAAACCACAGGCATTTCCTACAAATATTGCGCACTCCTGCCCTGCGCCATCGAGATGACGCGATCCGACGACCGCGATGCCAGGTTGTCCGAGCAAAGCCTTTTCGCCCGCGTAGAATAAGACGGTTGGCGCGGAATCCTTCAGTCGCTGGCGATAGCGTTCAGGGTAATCCGAGTCGGCGCGGGTGAGGGAGTAAATTCCGAGTGATTCAAGGCGATGCAGTTCGTGTTGGATGTCGCGTGATACGAGAGAGGCGATGCGCGTGGCTTCATCGGGAGAGAGTTCCAACGGAGAGTCGCCTGTCAAAACGGCGAGCAGGTCTGAGGGGTGGAGGGAAGCGGCTTGCAGTCTGCGGACGAGGGGATTCCATTCGCGCAGGGTCATCGGTTTGGCGGAGTCGTCATCCATTCCAAGTTGGGAGCATAAGAGAAGGAGGGCGAGGGAGTCGGGGGAGAGTGTCATCGTTTATGTGGGGCGGATTGGCAATCCGCTTTACGCGTCAGAATGAATCGTGCGGGTGAGGGTGAGGACGTTTACGCGCGCTGCGCCATTTTGCTGTAGGAGGCGGCTGATCTCGTCGAGCGTCGCGCCCGAGTCGAACAAGTCGTCAACCAGAAGAATGCGTTTGCCTTTTACTTCGCCGCATATGGCGAACGCTCCCGCGACGTTGGCGCGTTTTTGGGCGAGAGTCTTCATCTCTTTTTGCGGTTGCGTCTGGCGGGTTTTGATGATCAGCGGCTCAACCTCGACATTGATTTTACCCGCCAAGGCTTCACAAAAAATTGTCACTGGGTCAGCCGGGCGCGGGGTGGACGGAGGTACAGGGATAATACCATCCACCTGTGCCAGTTCGGGATGCTGGCGGATGAGTTCGAGTGTTTGACTGGTGAGCGCGGGAATGACGGACGTATCGCCCTGATATTTGAGCCGGTAGGTCAGGTCGCCTACGCCGCTGCGGTTCCAGTCACCGCCAGTGAAGCGAGAGTGAAAGCCAAGCGCGAAGCCTGTTGACCAGTTGCCCGTGAGAGGGCGGGGGTGAGAGGAGGAAAGGTAGGAGGCGATGGGATCGAGAGAATTAGGAGTTAGGGGTTGCGAATTAGGGGTTGGGGCGTCATGTGTTTTGGCGTCAGGTGTCAGGCGACGTGAATCGTGGTCGGTTACAACACAACGAATCATCTCATAAGTGATTTCTTCGGGAAGTAAAGTTTTGATGGGGAAAAGGTATTGAGTGTCGCCAACTTTTTGAATGGCTTTTTCGATTTTTTCCTGAATGTCTTTCGGCACGACTTTGTCAACGCCGATTTTGCCTGCATCGATGAGCTTCGCGCAGTGACCGTAGATGGTCATCAGCTTGAGTCCGCGCTGGCGGGCGACTTTTTCGGGCGTGAGTCCTTCAGCGAGAAGTTGCGCGGTATAAGCGATCGTACCGCTCGCCTGCATTTCGGCTTTTTTCTTTTCGATTGAATGAGCGGATACGCCGCTCGGCATTTTCAATTCTATGGAGGCTTTTTGCTTGATGGCGGCTTCGCCTTTTGGCGTGAGGCTCAGAACAGGGTATTCGCCGCCGATGATCTTGAAGTACCCAAGCGAAACCAGTTGGGAGATCATCTCTTCAATCTGGTTTTGTTTGAGTGCGGCAAGTTTGGCGTAAGAGACATGCTTATCGTAATGGAATTTCAAAATGTCCTGCGCCTTCGATCCTTTGAGGATTTGCGCCAGTTTTTCGCGTCCCACGCGGCGGCTGCCGAGCCTGCGGACGGTATCGAGAATGATGAGCGCAGCGCGTTCCGCATGGGACATTTGCGCTACGTCCCCGCGCGCTTCGGGCATGTTCTTTTGCGATAGACAGTTATCGCAACAGATGGGGGCGTTGGGGCTGGCAGAATCGCCAAAATGTTCCAGGATAATTCGTCGGCGGCAAGCGTTGGTCTCGGCGTAGTTAACCATGCGATTCAGTTGGTCTTCACGATGCCGAATGTGTTCCTTGCTGTTCGCGGCGGCTTTGTCGATCTCTTTTGGATTCCACTCGCCTTTGCGGAACAACATGCGATAGCCTTCATCGCCGAGGCGCTCCAACGCGCCTGCGCGTTCCAACTCTGATAAACCAACCTTGATTTGAACAGGATGCAAGCCTGTAATTCGCGAGAGTTCGTCCAGAGTCCCCCAGGTCTGTTCGCCGTTGCGAATGGCATTATGAATGGCGCGCAAATCATCCACGGCGACGACGCTATTTGCGATGAAAAATTCCTGCAAGGCGCGGTCCTGCGGCTCGTAGAGCAGAGTTGCTTTGGCGGGTTGACCATCGCGTCCCGCCCGGCCGGCTTCCTGGTAATACGCTTCCAGTGAACCTGGCAGGGAATAGTGAATCACTTGGCGCACGTCGGCGCGGTCTATGCCCATGCCGAAGGCGTTGGTGGCGGCGATGAGGTTCAACTTGCCAGAGATAAAATCGTTTTGGATGCGCGTGCGTTCTTCGGCGGGCAGTCCCGCGTGATAAAACTCGGCAGGGATCTTGACAACCTCGCGCGCGAACTCGGTCACTTCTTCGGCGTCGCGGCGTGTGCCTGTATAGACGATAACGGAACCAGAGCCGCGGGAAGATAAAAGTTCATTTAGCGCTCGCAACTTCGAGGGCAGTCCAGAGGCGTATCTCACGTCGAGAGTCAGATTCGGGCGGTTGAATCCCGTCACGATGCGCGTCGAGTCGCCTAATCCAAGAAGTCGAATAATATCTTTTTGGACTTGCGGCGTGGCGGTAGCGGTGAGTGCGGCTGTGAGCGGATTCCCTAACGCGGCGCGGGCTTGCGCAATGTGCAGATAATCGGGGCGAAAATCATGACCCCACTCCGAGATGCAATGCGCCTCGTCCACCGCGAGCAGGCTGACGGTTTGCATTTTAAGTGCGTTCAAAAACGGAACATTGCGTAATCGTTCGGGCGCGATGTAAACGAGACGATATTCCCCCTGCGCGAGTTTTTGCAATCGAAGGTTTTGCTCGGATGCTGGTAAGGCGCTGTTGATACATGTGGCGGGAATGTTGCGCCGCGTGAGGCTATCCACCTGATCTTTCATCAATGCAATAAGCGGCGAGATAACCAGGGTGAGGCCGTCGAACTGCAACGCGGCCAGTTGAAAGATGAGCGATTTACCCGCTCCAGTGGGCATGACGACCAGAGTGTGATTCCCGGCGAGGAGCGATTGAATAGCTTCCTCCTGCCCGGGGCGAAAGGAGGAGAAGTCAAAGTGGGTATGGAGGCTAGTGGTGAGGTTGTTTGGCATTGTCTGCTTTATCGATCGAAAAGATCAGCGGGAGATTCGGCCAGGTATGCCAGCGGAATAGCCTGAACTTTTTCTCCGAGAGAATAAGGATGCAAACCCGGATAGATAACCAACAAGCAATCAAGTTGCAAGTCTTGCAGGGCAATACGCATAGATGGCGTCAGGCGTGGGGCGTCCACGCGCTTGCATTCCACTCCGATCCGGTGGCCATTTTTTATGAGCAGCAAATCCAACTCCGCGCCCGAATGGGTAGCCCAGAAGTATACTTCGTCTGGTACAGTTGCCTTGATCGTTTCTTCGATAACATATCCTTCCCAGGATGCACCACTGCGTGGGTGCAGGGAGAGTTCTTGTTCAGTGCGAATGCCCAGCAAATAGTGTAGCAGGCCGGTGTCGCGCAGATAGATTTTGGGGGATTTGACCTGCCGCTTGCTGAGATTGGCATACCAGGGTTGCAACTGACGCACCATGAACAGATCCTCGAGCAAGTCCACATAACGTCGCGCTGTATTTTGGCTGACTCCCAGGGCGCGGGCGGCTTCGGCAGCATTCCAAATTTGTCCGTGATAGTGCGCCAGCAGGCTCCAAAAGCGGAACAGGCCGGTAGATGGAATGTTGAAACCAAACTGTGGGATATCGCGTTCCAGAAAAGTACGCGCGAAATCTTTACGCCACTCTAGGCTTTCTTCTTCGCTGGGCGCTAAGAATGAAAGTGGAAATCCACCCCGTCGCCAGTGCTGGTTTTGGGCTTCTTTGCCCACTTCTTCCAAGCTGAATCCGCTCATCGAGATAATTGTTATGCGTCCTGCCAGCGATTCAGACGATTGACGCAGCAATGCTGGCAATGCGCTGCCTAAAATCAAGAAGCGCGCCGGTAAGGGGGCCCGATCAGCCAGGACACGCAGGACGGGAAACAGGTCGGGGCGGCGTTGAACCTCGTCAATAACCACCAACCCGCTCAAATCCTGCAATATGCTCATGGGCTGGTCAAGCCGCGCCAGGCTGAAGGGGTCTTCCAGGTCGAAATAGTTGACAGACGTGGGAGGTACAAATTGGCGGGCGATGGTGGTTTTGCCACACTGGCGTGGACCAATCAAAGCCACCACGCGGCTTCTTTTCAAGGCGTTCTGGATAGTTTGGCGGAGGTGGGTTCGCTCAATCATAGAAATATTATACCTTGAAATTCTGTCATTGGATGCTAGAATTTCAATACCAATCTTCTGCCCCCCGAAAAAATCCCCGCATCATTTCCAAGGATTCTTTCATAGAGGTATTATCCGTATATCCAGTGCCCCCAAGCGGACTCGAATATCATCTCCTTTGGGGACCGTTGTTTGGGCCTCGTGTCCCTGTAAGGGGTGAGAGAGTCCATGAAACAAAAACCTGCCTGATTGGCAGGGCGTATGCCCCCAAGGGGAGGCTGTAGATACGGATAATGCAAAGATGTGAGGACGTGAAAATCTCCCTCTATGCCGGAATATTACAGAAATACCAAAGAGGAAGTTCTATTCCCTTACCCACACGCACAGGCGTACTCTTCAAGCACGGAATTAACCTTATCGAGAATGACCGCCTCTGGCGTATTGTTGATTTGACCGGCGCAGATTCTTTCCCATTGCACCGGCG
>Ga0315284_10000564_pt1 | contig 50336 bp, 38 predicted proteins | sample YL17G09_16_MG_FD_203696 | JGI IMG/M metagenome (GOLD analysis project Ga0315284, IMG submission 203696) | Sediment microbial communities from Yellowstone Lake, YNP, Wyoming, USA - YL17G09_16 | ecosystem: Environmental > Aquatic > Freshwater > Lake > Sediment | place: USA: Wyoming | collected...
GTTGAGCTGGGCGTCGACTCCGCGACTCTGGACCCGGACGCGGTCATCATGCCCGCGCATGCCACGCAACTGGCCGGTTTCGATGGCGCGTCGAACGAGGGGGTACTCCCGCTCAGTCAATTCATTGACCGGTACGGCATGAGTCGCGTGATCTTCCGCAACACGCGCCGCGTGATCTCGGGGTTCCCCAGCCGCATCGTGCACATGGAGCCGATCGACGCGGACGAAGCTGCGCGAACACGGGTGCGGGAGGAGCACCTCCGCGACAGGGCGCCCGGGCCGCTCCCGGCGCTCAAACCCATGGCGGCCCAGGATCCCCGCATCGGGTGGCTCATCGGTCTTGTCAGGCAACTGCGGGCAGAGAAGGCGCTTGTCATGTGCACCACGCAGGAAAAGGTGCTGGGTGTGCAACAGGCGGTGCAGTCCAACATCAAGCTGGATATTGCCGTGTTCCACGAGGGCATGACGCTCATCCAGCGAGACCGCAATGCCGCCTGGTTTGCCGAGAATGCAGGCGCGCCCATGCTTGTCTGCAGCGAAACGGGCAGCGAGGGACGCAATTTTCAGTTCTGCCATCACCTGGTACTCTTCGACGTGCCCTGCGAGCCGGAGTTGCTCGAACAGCGGATCGGACGTCTCGATCGCATTGGGCAGCACTCCGCAATTCACATTCATGTTCCCTACGTCAAGGGGAGCGCGCAGGAGGTTGTGTGTCGCTGGTACCATGAGGGGCTGGGTGCATTCGCGGTGCATGTGCCCTCGGCGGGGCGAGTGTACGAGGTGGTACGCAGTCGGCTGGATGAGCTGGCCGCCAATCCGCCCCGGGAGCCTCGGAGCGATGAACGTCTCGACTCGCTTCTACGACACTCCCGATCGCTGTGCATGCGCTTTTCCGAAAGGCTGCTTGCCGCCCGCGACCGACTGCTCGAGCTCTCATCGTTCCAGCCACGCGCGGCCGAACGAGTCGTGCAGAGCATCGCAGCCGCCGATCGCGACGACGCAGTACCTCGCGTGATGGCGCGACTCTTCAAGCACTACGGCATTGCCATGGAGGATGGAGGACCGGGCCGGCTCATTCTTCTCACCGAGTACGTGACCACCCCCGCATTCCCTCTGCCGCGACGCGAGCGCCCAACCGTCACCTACGATCGGGGCGTAGCGCTGGCTCGTGAGGACATCGAGTTTCTCACCATCGACCATCCTACGGTGTGGGGAGCGCTGGAACTCCACCTCTCCTCAGACAACGGAACCAGCGCATTTGCCGTGTGGGAAGACCGCGGGGCCCGAGAGCTCATCTGTGAGGCGGTGTATGTTGTCGAATGCGTGGCGCCGGCACGACTCTTTGCGTCGCGATTTCTGCCCTCCACCCCGATCCGCGTTGCGGTCAACCACGCGGGACTCGACGTGACGCCACTTCTGCAGCGGATGCCCCCGCTCTCCAACGCACCCATCGATCGTCTTTTGTCAAACCACAAGCTGAGCCACGAGACCATCCCCGCCATGTTGGGAAAGGCGCAGGTGATCGCCCAGGCTCGCGCAGAGGCCACCGTGGAGGCTGCCATGGCGGCGATGCGCGCGCTGCTTGACAAGGAGATCGCCCGACTGACCGACCTGGAGGGTCGAGGAGGCGACGCACGCTCGGTGAAAGCCGAGATAGGCCTGTGCACCACCGAGCGCGAGGAGCTGGCCACGCACATTGGTGCGGCGCGGCTCCGGCTCGATTCGATCAGGGTGATCTGGCGGGGAGCTCCGCCGCAGGCATAGCGGTCGGTGCGTGGGGTGGACTCGTCGCCGGTCCAGACGAAGCAGAGACCGCGGGCTCACCGGCGCACTGTCACATACTCAACGTGCACGCGGGAGACAAGCCCGGCCAGTGCGGTGAGCTGCTCTCCAGTATCGTCAATCATGAGCGGGATGCGGTCGCGAGCCGCAGGGAAGACTCCCAGTGCGGGATCGGCAAAGATCCACCCACCGGCGTACGCCATGACCCACGCATGGTACAAATAGGCTTTGCGCTCGGGCATATACACCAGGCCGTACACCACGCGTGCCGGAATGCCCGAGGCACGCAGAAGCGCGGCAAGCAGCACAGCGTGCTCTCCGCAATCGCCGAAGCCGGCGTGCAGCGTCTCCAGCGCGCTGGAGAATGTGGCCGTGTTTCTTTTGACAAGAGTCGCGAACACGTACCGATTCATCTCGCGAATCACACGGCACGCATCGGACTGATTCCCGCTGAGTTCCCGGGCAAGTTTGGAGATATCGGGGTGTGCCGACTGGATGGTGACCGTGGGACGAACCCATCGCAGCAGCGAGTCGGGAACGGCCTGGAGCATGGGCACGCGGCACACGCGCGCTTGCGGCTGCAGCTGCCACCGCCCCCTCTCCCGCGTATACAGCGATCGTACGGACGCGTGCAGTACACTGGGGGTATCGACAGCAATGCTGATGGCCTCGCCAGACCGCGCCACTCGTCGAGCGGGAACTTTGCACAGGTCGAAGAAGTCAACGATCCTGGCACTCCCATCGCCACCAGGCACTGGTGCGCGTGCCGAGTGATCTGTGCGCCGGGCAGTGAATACAGGGGCAACGTCCTGAGCGACCTTGGCGCCGGTTGTGTCGGCTTCCCAGCGCTCCTTCCAGCCAATGCTCTGGATTGAGTTTTCCAGCACCCAGTGCCAGCCGTTGGACGAATCGGGCGTGGCCAGACAGGTGGTGACCATGCCCATCACTGCACCCGATGTCAGATCGAATGCCGAGTCTGCGATCACATCGCCGGGCTGCAGAGCAGACGCCTTGATAGACCGCATAAGCGCGCGCGACGAACGCAGATTGTCACCAATCCCCTCTACAGTCCGCGCAGTCACCTGCCCACCGGCCTTGACCGAGAGCGTCCACCGCTGAGCCTCGCGCGACAGCTCCCAGGTGTTGCCGCCTGCCGAACTGACCAGGCTCTGTCGGGCGCTCAGCAGGGAACCGTCGTGGATGGCATATCGACGCACCTCGACAACAACCATCGAGCCCATGCCCAGTACGTTGCCGGGTGGAGAGATCTCCATGTAGGTGCTATCGGTGATCAGCCGCCGCACACTGTCAACATGCAGTACCTCCCGCAACGTGCCAACGGGCGTCTGCTGCAGGGAAATGGTCAGCGTATCGGAGGATTCCAGCACCGACCAATCGCAGGTGTCGGCCAGGACGGTGGCGCGCGCGTCCATCCGCCCGACAACCAGAGACAGCCCCACCAGCCATGCCAGGACGCGTAGAGACGGCCATGGTGGTACAGGGAGCCATCCGCCGCGCATCGACCGAAGCAGCCCGGGGGATCGTGTGCGGGCAGGTGTGCGTTGATTGGTCATGAAGCTCATGCAGCCACCGTCTGCTCAGGACGCGCGAGTCCGCTCGACTGCGCGCAGATAGTCAACGAATGTGGTAGCGGTTATGCGTTCGAACACCGGAAGAAACTTGTCCATGGTTCCGTATCCCGCCTCAACAGCAACCACGGCAGGATCGGCGTCAGCATCTTTGTCCATGATGATGCGGGCACGGTTGACGCGCACCTGATCGATGAACTCGTCAAGCGACATGCCCAGTTCTTTCTCAAAGAGCGTTTCGAGAAACGCACGCCCCGTCACCAAGGCCGCACACACCGTATCCGGGGACAAATCCGGATTCTTGTAGAACTTCTCGACGTGTCGACACGCAAGCTGGACCTCTTTGTCCATGATGGAGAGACGCGTGTTCGTCATGAATCGCCTTCCCTCGGCGCGGCGTCGCAGGAAGATGAGGGTTGCCACGATCACCGCAATTGACGCGAGCAGCGCCAGTAGCCGGAGTCCGGGAAGCAGCAGACCCGAAGTGCCAGGGCGACGCGACCTGTCGTGTCCGGACCGGGTTGGTGTGGACCCAATCGAAGCTGAGGCGCGGGTACGTGCCGAATCGCGAACTGCCCGCACGATCGAACCGGCACCGGTACTGTCCTGACGCCCACGAGTCGGGTCGTAGAGCCCGACAAGTATGCTGCGCATGGTGTCGGCGCGTGTGGCTGAGTCGCGAGCCGCAGGCTTGGGCGGTGCCGCAGTATCACGCGTAGTGCGAGCGATCAGCGTGTCTGGCGTGCCTCGCGCCTTCGCGGAATCGGCGCCAGAACGGGAACGTGACGAGGAGAGTGAATCTCCCGCGCACACCTGCCAAAGCGTTGCCAGGACAAGCAGTGCAGCCAGGAAGCTGACGGATCTGGAAATGGGCACGGGCAGTGACATGAATGGTGCTATGGGGCCAATCCGAAGCGCGACATTGCGTGCGGTCGACCATTTCGACAAAATGAATTGCGCCGACCGTTGCTGCGGGGCTACGTGGCCGAGTAGCGCTCCATCTGTTCCTTCAGCATGGTGCGATAGTTCTTGCCCAGATTCGCTATCTTGGCCCGGAGCCGGTTGCAGAACCTCCGCACGTCGTCGTATCGCCGCTCTTTCAGGTCTTCGGCAAGATTCTTGAGCGTCTTCTCATTCACGATCTCGTTGGTCGAGATCTCGAAGTGCAGATGGGCATTGCCGCAGATGCGCTTCTGGGAGTCAAGCACCACCTGCTGCGCTTCGGAGAAGGCCTCGGCACTGAACTCGCGAACAAGCTGATCGACTTTGCGCGTGAGCTGCTCTCCGAGGAAGAGACTATGGTAGACGTAATTGCGCTTGTTCTTGTATACTTTGGGATCGTAGAAGTACTCGCCAATGACGGTTCCACCGGTGGTCTTGACCACTGACTTGGGATAGGTCTCGACCTCGGGACTCTCTACCTGCTGGTACAGAGCGTGAAAATCCTCGGGCGTCGCATCCGCTCCACCAACCTCGGCCACCGCTTCGAGTATGTCGGGATGCCCCGCGACCGACAGTGGATCCTCAGCCAGCGGCACCGCTTCGGAGACAGTCTTCTCGATCTGCTCCTCGGGCTCTTCGGCGGCGCCCGGATGGTCGGCGGTGTCATCATCGGCCGCAGCCTCACCGACTGGCTGGCCGCTCCCCTCGGAGGCTTCGGAACCATCCTCTGGCTGTGCATCGGCGTCGTGGGGCGAGAAGATAATTTCGTAGAGCCCGTTCACCACCTCGTTCTCGTTGAAATCGAGTTCCTTCTTGAGCTGAGTGTCGATGAGCGCCAACTCCTGCTCTTTCACCGTGGCCTTGTGCAGCTTGTCGTTGAGCCGTTGCAGTTCCAGATTGACATCCTCGAGTTCCTGCTTGACAGTGGCAATCTCCATGTCTTTCTGACGTTTGTCCTCCAGCAGGCTGCGCGAGTCCTTGCCGATCTTCTTGATACGTTCTTCTTTTGAGCGCAACACGTCGAGTTTGTTCTGGTAGTACTGGATGATCAAATCAACAGTGCCGGTATCCTGGCCCTGCAAGTTCTTCTTGAGTGCCCACAAACGCTCCAGCGCGCTCTTGGCATTGTCTTTCTCGTTGACAACGATCTTCTCCGCAATGTCAAACGTGGTCTCGGAGACGGCCGATGCGCGTGCGTCGAGGAGTATCGAGTACAGACGATTGGAGTCGACCGAACTCTTGCCCGCGCCCACAGTGAAACTCTCGTTGAGGCTGATGCGTGCCATGGCAGCTCCCTTCTTCGACGTGTCGACGAACATGGACTCCTCCACTGTAAGAGTATATCACATGGAATGGATGATGTCAACCGCAACTTCAGACCGACCAAGCAGTTACACTCGAAACCTTGAGTGAAACGTCAGGTTTTGTCGGGTATGCTCCTTGCCGATGAGGGGGATGCGCTTGTTGCAGCGAATTTCTCCCACGAATCGCTCAGATGCGCTGCCGCACCTGCCGTGCGAATCCGACGCAGCACAGGATCATCGTCGATCAATGTGATGTCGCTGAACCCGCCCTCCAATGCCTTGAGCAGACACTCCTCAGCCTCAGCATCGTCGCCGCACGCACCACGAATGCGGGCCAGATAGTACCAGCACTCGAAACAGTCCGGGTGCTCCCGTAGATACTCACGGGCCGACTGCTCGGCCGGCTTCCATTCCTGCTTCGCTATGAGCGAAATCCAGAGCATCCGCATGGTGGACAGGTCGCGGTTCTGCGCCTTGGAGGCGTAGAGAGCCGTCTTGTCGAAGTCTTTCTGCTCCAGATAGAACTCGGCCAGGCCACGTGCCACGCCGTCGGGCATGGGAGTGAGCTGGGCGAGGCGTTTCTGCAGGGCGCTCACCTTGCCCGGCCGATCCCCGCGTCTCTGATAGGCAAGTAGTCGCTCAGCGTCCAGCGCATCGCCGGCGGTACCGGCGGCGTCGGCAGCATCCAGAATCTCGTCAACCCTGGCAGGATGCTTGAGCTCGCGAAGAACTCTCAGCGATTCGGCCACAGTATCGCTCTCAAGCCTCTGCAGCACGGCCAGGGTCGCTTTGGAGAACGACTCGACATCGCCCCGGAGCAGGGAGAGGTGCCGCAAGCCCATCCATCCCGACATGCCGCGCGGAGAGAGTTTCACGGACGACAAGTAATTCTTCTTGGCGGCCTCGTAGTCGCCTTGTCGCGTAAGAACATTGCCGATGTTAACATAGATGCCTGCATCGGCTTTGTTGAGCGAAAGAGCTTTGCCGTAGTTCTGCAGTGCCTGCGCGAAGCTATCCGTCTGCTCGTAGCAGTACCCAAGGTTTTTGTAGGCCGAGGAGAGTTCGGGCAGGTAGCGCAAGCATTTGCGGAAGGCTTCGATTGCCTCGGGGTACGTGCCCATTTCCACATACGCATTGCCCAAATCGAACCAACCGTCTCCAAAATCAAGACGTGCTGCAACCGCACGTTTGAACATCTCTACAGCCTTGTCAAGCTCACCCTTGGCCTGATGGTAGTTACCCATGTTGAGGAGGGCGCCGGGATTGTCCGGCTCCAGAGACAGCACCTGCTCGAAGGCCAAACGCGCGGCATCGTTGTTTCCGAGCTTGAGATTGGCAATGCCGAGGTTGTTCCAGGCTTCCACCCGTTGCGGCTTGAGCACGGTGAGTTTCTTGAAGGCATCGAGCGCTTTGGAAAAATTCTCTTGCCTGAAAGAGACATTGCCGTAGTCCAGCAGCAGCGAATAGTTGTCGGGGCTCGTCTTGAGCACCACCTCGTACACTGCGATTGATTTGTCGTACCAGCCCCTGTCGGCGTAGTACTGGGCAAGATCAGTGGCAGCGTGGATGTCCTCCGGCTGCTCCTCGTGGTTCTTGCGCAGCAACTCCAGACGCGACGATTCATTGCCGACTGTCATCATTTCGGGCCTCCTGCTACCGCAATCCTGCCCAGTTCTTCGCGCGGGGGGGGTGTGCGCCCATGCCCGCGAGTGGCCGGGCCCGATCCACTACCGCTCGGACGGCTTCGCCCCGACCTGAGTCCGGGTCCGTTCCGTGGTCTTCTTAGTCAAGTTCTCAGCCGCCTCGTTGGCCTTGCGCAGACGCTTCACGAACATCTTGAGAAATTCTATCGCTATGTAGGGGCACTCAACAATCACGTCGATGAGATCCTCGCCATCCAGACGAAGGACGACCGTACGTCCCTTGGCAAACGCGCTGGCCGAACGCAGTTCCGCATCAAACACCGCCATGTCCCCGAAACACTCCCCCTCGCCAATTTCAGCCAGATCCACGGAGTTGTTCTCCCCCACCTTCTTGGCAATGCGGATATTGCCCTCTTTGATCAGAAATAGCGCATCACCAACGTCTCCCTCGCGCACCACCTCTTCACCCGGCTCGAATGTGAGTTCTTCGACCACTGCGGCAACCGCGCGAAGGTCGTGGGTGCGCATGGACGAGAAGAGCGGCGTCTTCTTGAGGAAGACCACATTTTCGAGGATCTTGAACGCCTGTGGACTGAGGTTCTCACCGGTCATGTGTGGTTCCATTTCGTGGCATTTCTGTCTCGTCGAAGCGTCAATGCCGAGCACTACTACTGGTCGCGTCGAGCCCTCACCTACGCCGGAGCACCTTCTGCGGCAGGGCCCTTCTCCGACAGCAGGCACTGCATGGCATACGACGCACACTCGCGCACCCATGTGTTGGGACAATTGGCGTACTCGTTGAGTACCGAGAAACGGTTCTTCTGCTTGAGTTTGAACGACGACACGGCTTCGCGGCTGTGAACCGACGGATCGTTGCTCTCCAGCAGCTTGACAATCAGCCGATTCGTATGAAAATCTCCGGTGTTGTCAAGAACCTCAAACGCCTGCGCGCGCACGCGACGGTTCGTGTGAAAGAGGCGGTGCACAATGCGCCGGATCTGACCACTGGCGTCAAGCATCGATGCCACGTAGAACAAGTTGCGCAGACTCTCGTTGATGCACTCTTCCATGATGGCGCTCTTCAGAAGCACCAGGCCGGTATTCGACTCGTCGGTTCCCAGTGCGGCACACGCAAGCCAGTGCGAGTAGATACTGCGAATCTCGGTCTGCGCCGAATTCTGCAGATGCCGCACCGATTCCTTGCGCCGGTCGAAGCTGCGCACATGCAGTGCCTTGAGAAGCACGCCTCGCTGCATGTAGTTGACAGTGTCAAGTTTCGACAGCATGGTGTCGGCAGGCAGCCCGCAGTTGAGCAGCATGCCCAACGCCACAGACAACTGATTACGCTGCTTACGGCTGGCGACTTCGGCTACGCGCAGAATAACGTCGACCGACTCGGGCTGACCGGTACTTGCCAGAGCATACGCAAACTGCCGCCACACCATGCGGTTGCCCATGATTCGCTCGGGGTGCGCAGTGCAGTAGCTCTCCAGCTCCGCCACAAGGTTGGGGAAGCCCACGTGTCCCATGGCGTAGAGGGCGCTGGCGGTGAATCGGGGATACCCCAGCTCCAGCATATGACGAAGCACCACGATGAGTTTCTCGCGCTCAGCCTGCTGGGTGTATGGCCAGAGCGTGGCAATGGCATTTGCCCGGATGCGAGGATTGGAGTGATTGGAGAACCGCGACACCTTCTCGCCAATGTCGGCCGAGCGATAGTTGGCCAGGGCTTCGATGCAGTTTGCCACCACACGCTCGTCGGCATCATCAAGGTATTCCATGAACGTCTTGCGCAGATCAGGGTCCTTTGTGGCAGAGAGCGCAGAGATGCTGGTTGCGCGGGTCTTAGGCTCTGCGCTGGGCAGATGCTTCACCAAAATCGCCACTGACTCGGGCGAACTCATGGTCGCCAGCATGTCTATGACGTAGGCCTTGACATTCGGTTCCTCTTTCTGCAGCACCGACTCAGCGAGGTCGAGAAAGAGGGTCTCTTTGCTCGCACGATTGATTGTCCTGAGAAGTTGCGTGTTCTTGGACTTGAACCCGCGCAGATAGTACGCGAGACTCGCCGTGTACTTCTGCTTGAGCCGGAAGGTCTGCGAGATCATGACCACCGACAGCACAAACAGAAGAAGCATCTGCGCTGTGAAGGGGATCCGGGGCGCAGCCACGAAGAGCCAGATGCCGGCGCTGACCATGGCCAGTGGTTTGACCACACCCTCAATTGACAGTTTCCCACGTCCGCGCACATTCTGCGGCAGACTTGAGAAAAAGATCTGGTAGTTTGGTGAAAAGAACGAATCGAAGAACGCGATGCGCGTGCCCATGCCCAGCACCACTCCCCAGAAGAGGGCGGCAGTCGACACTGTTGCCAGGTGCGTGGACGAGGAACCATACCGCCACCCCAGAAATGTCAGGGCGCCGAACACCAGACACAGTGCAGTGGGCAGGATGAACATCGATCGGGTGGAACCGGCCTTGCGGATCACGGGGCCGGAGATGGTCATTTGCATGACGAACGTAGTGACCATGCTCAAACCGTTGAAGTAGCCCAGGAACTTGGCCAATTCCCGTGCCTGATCCGGCGCACCCTCAAAGTGCAACTTGAGTTGTGAGTAGAACGTGTAGTGCTGATTCAGAATGATGAAGAAGAAGAGGAAGTAGAACACTGCCATAGTGCGCAGTAGCGGATCGCTGCGCACCAGGGAGAAGTCTTCCATGAGTGTCAGGAACCGGAACGAGACCCGGCGATACCTGTCTCCCACCGGCTTGAACGAGATGCCGAATGACTGTTTGATTGGCAGAAAAAGAATCCCGATAAGTGCCGTGCCGCATACCCACACCATCAGCAAATTCTCAGCCGAGATCACGCGCAGCAGGTGGGGAATTGTGAAGGAAATGCAAATGGCTCCCAAAGTTCCACCGGCAGCAATGAAGGGGAACTCATTGCCGGCACGGCGCGAATCGATCAGGTCATTTGTCAATGTCCAGAACATCATGAACAGCAGGATCTTCGTTACATATGCATATGAGAACAGCAGCAGGAGCAGTAGCGGGATGTCGGCCCCGATGGCAGTGCGAATCAGCAGCAGTACACAGCAGTGGAACGCGACGAACCCGAGAAAGAGCTGCCCGCGATCGATACGATCGATCACCGACATGATGACAGTGGAGAACAAGAAGAGAAACGCAGCATTGATCAGGAAGAGCCCGGGCACATACTTCGATCCAAGCCGCGCAAGCAGAAGGGCTTCGGCGGTGCTATCGCCCAGAATCGCGCCGGCAAACGTGCCGAAGAGCAGCACGAAGAGAGGCCACCGGTGAGAGTGCAGGATCGGTTTGGAGAACAGGGGCATTGTTGATCCGGGGGCGCAACTGGTGGAGACGAGTCCGACGCCTCCCACTGGCGCACGTATGGTAGTATACAATCCGAACTGTCTCTGCGACAATCGCTTGCGCAGAAATCGGCAGGACGCCCACAACATGTCAGGGGATCGGGCTTTCGCCCCAGCCGCATCGCATGATGTAATTTAACGAGTAGTTAATGACAACTACGTCTTGCGGGCCTCATCCCGCAAGGAAGAGTCGCAGACCGAATAAGGAGACAGTGCATGGCAAAGCAGGAGTCTATTCAGGTAGAGGCAACTGTCGACGAGACACTGCCCAACGCATCGTTCAAGGTTCGCCTAGCCAACGACCACAAGGTGCTCGCGCACATCTCGGGAAAGATGCGCAAGAACTACATCCGTATTCTTCCCGGCGACAAGGTTCTGGTTGAGCTCTCGCCCTACGACCTCTCGCGCGGTCGCATCACGTACCGGTACAAGTAGATTCCCCGCCTCACACAATCTCCATGGACACTGCGCAACGCGTGGTGTCCAACGCATCAAAGCTCTGCCGTCCCAAATCCAATTCCCCGCAGAATACTCCGGTCAGGCTCGTCGGCCGCAACATCGAAATTGCGGAACTCCGGTCTGAGACGGTATCCCCCCCGAAGCGATTCGAAGTGCAAAGCACGTCTGGTCGGATCCAGTGTCAGCAATTCGCGCATCAGCAGATCGTCGTCCACGATCGGATATGCCGCGTGTACCGCATCGTACACGGCGCGCGAGCGTCCTCGCACGTCTACCACGCGCGGTTCTGCCGATGCCGGCGGATCCCATGCGAGAGTCGTTCCGAGGAAACCACACAAGCGTTCGTACACCATCGACGTGGCGCGGATCTTGGCGTCGGCAGAATATCCGGCGATGTGCGGAGTGGTAATGTCGGTGCAGGCGATGGTGCGGCAGTCAACGTCGGGCTCATGGTCCCACACGTCAAGAACCACAGCCGCCAGCCGCGCTCGTGCACTCACCAGTGCCGGCTCGTCCACAACCTCTCCCCTGCTGGCATTGATGAAAACCGCGCCGCTGCTGAGTGCGGAGAAGAAGCTGTGGCCGGCAAGCGCGCGCGTGGCGTCGAGCCCATCGGTGAGAGGCACGTGCAGCGTCACAATGTCGGCTCCGGCCAACAGATGGTCGAGCGGGACGAACTCGCTGCCACCTTCACGGCGCTGGCGAGGAGGATCGCTCAGCAGGCATCGCATGCCCAGGGCCTCGGCGCAGGTCTGCACGCGGCTGCCAATGCGACCAACGCCGACAATGCCAATCGTCCGACCGCGGAGGGAGTACCCCTTGACATGCTCAATGTGCATCAGCGCAGACACAACGTACTGTGCAACGGCGTCGGCGTTTGCTCCCTCGGCCGTCGCAAACTCGATGCCGCGGGCACGCAGGTACTCGATGTCCACATGATCGGTGCCCGTGGTGGCAGTGGCGACGAACCGCACAGAGGTCCCGTCAAGCAGGGCGCGATCCACACGCGTGATCGACCGCACAACCAGAGCGTCGGCTCCAGCAAGCGACTGGCGAGTGATGCTGCGTCCGGGCAGAGACACGACCTCACCAAGTGTGCCCAGTGCCTCCGACGCAAGGGGAATACGGTCATCAATGACGATGTTCATGGTGCTCCATGGTTGCGCATTCGGGTGTCGCTCAGAAAATACACGGGGGGTGCGCAACACGGTCTGCTCGCAGACTCGGCGCGGCTGTGGGGACCCCGGTCGATCCTGCCATCGCCGACACGGTGAACGCGACCCCGCAGCGAGTTTGGCGCGTCACGGAAACATATGTATTTTAGGCACAGCGAGGGATTCGTGTCGCATCGACCCTATCCTTCGACCACACCAAGGGGCACTGCATGGACCTGGCGTCAAGAATGAAAAGTGCGATCTTCGCAGGTATCGTGGGCGATGCCCTCGGTGTCCCTGTAGAACACAGCACTCGCCAGGAGCTCTCGTTGTGCGCGGTGAAGAACCTTCTTGGATACGGCAGATACGACCAACCCGAGGGAACGTGGTCAGACGATACCTCGATGGTGCTGTGTACCATGGAAAGTCTATCGAGGGGCTACGACCTCGAAGACATTGCGAAGGTTTTCTGCGGGTGGCTCTTTGACGGCAAGTGGACGGCAACCGGATATGTCTTTGACAGCGGACTGACGACGTTCATGGCTCTGGAGCGCTATCGCGCGGGTAAAGAGAAGGCGCGTCAGTGCGGATGCCGAACCGACGACGACAACGGCAATGGCTCGCTCATGCGGATCCTGCCCGCAGCGTTGTGCTTCCACACCGCGCCCATCGAGCCGTTCCTCGAAGCCATCCACGACATCTCCGCGATCACGCATGCCCATCCGCGCTCCAAGTGCGCCTGCGGTGTGTACTCACTTCTGGTCCGTCATCTACTGACAGGCAGAGACAAGGCCGAGGCATACCGTGCCGCTGTTGCCGACGCATCAGACTACTACGCAGCACGCGAGGCCTTTGCCATGGAAATGGCGCACTTCTCCCGGGTGCTTTCGGGCCGCATCCCCGAGCTCTCCGAAGACGACATCTCTTCGTCGGGCTACGTTGTTGACACGCTCGAAGCGGCCTTGTGGTGTTTCCTGCGCTTCGGAAACACCAAAGACGTTCTTCTCGCTGCTGTCAACCTTGGACTCGACACCGACACCACCGGCATGGTGGCCGGAGGCCTGGCCGGTACCTGCTACGGACTTGGCGACCTCCCCGAAGCGTGGCTCGAATCCGTGGCGCGCAAGGCAGAAATCGATCAAGTGGTTGAGTCGTTTGTGGCTTCAGTCGGTTCCCGGTAGCGTCAACATACACAACGTGAGACTAGGAGAGAACCTGTTGAGACCGATGCACCTGCGCGAGTGCGACATTCTGGTTGTCGGCGAGGTATTCGTGGAGTTCCGGTCTCAGCGGGAGATCGCGGCTACCGATTGTTTTGAGAAGGATGTTGGCGGCGCCGACGTTGTTGTTGCGGCCACGGCATCCCGCCTCGGTGCGGCAGTGTCGCTTATCTCGGCCATTGCGCACGATCCGTTCCACGGGTTTCTGCGCGAGCGGCTGCAGGCGCAGGGGATAAACGTCGACCACGTGATCACGTGCAACGGGTACAACGGCATCTACTTCACCTCGCCCCGCGACGCCGATGCGCGCGAGTACCTGTACCACAGACCGGGAAATGCCGCCGAGAATATCTCTCCGTCGCTCATCTATGACGATCTTATCGAAGACTGCAAGATGGTGTTCGCCAGCAGCGAGCTGCAGTCGGTGTCCAAGGCTGCGCGCCACACCATCTTCAAGGCATTCCACCATGCGCACCGCAACGATATCATGGTGGCGTACGACCCCAACCTCCGGCTCCAACGATGGTCGCTCGACGATGCAAAAGAGAGTCTGTGGAGCGTGCTGCCGCTTATCGATGTGATCTTCCCGTCCACGCCCGAAGAATCCAAGGCGCTCTTCGGTTTTGAGCGTCCGCTCGATGTGATCGGGTTTCTGTGGGATCGCGGCGTATCAATCGTTGCTGTCAAGCAAGGGCCGCGCGGCTGCTTGGTCGGCTACGACGGGAAGATCGAAGAGATCCCCGTTGAGGATACGGGTGAGCCGGTCAAAGACCTCACACTGGTGGGCAGCGCATTCGACGGCGCATTTCTCTGCAGCATTTCCCGTGGCGAAGATCCCTTCACTGCCGCCCGTCTAGCGGTCAAGGCGTCCCAGCACAAAGCTACCAAAGGCCGCGGACTTCAGAGCCTGCCGACCAAAGAAGACCTCATCTCCATCGCCGCAGCGTAGAGGCGCGAGCACATGTGGTTCCTCGTGATCCCGCCCGATGGAGCGGCCCGCGCGGTCGCTCTGGCATGTGCGGCATCATTCTCCGAGCAACTCCCCGGAAATGTCGTAGCCTTCGACACGAAGCGCTATGGCGAAGCGTGGTCCGAGCAACTGCGGCGGCCTGATGCCAACCTCGTCACCGACGCCCTCAACCAGTCCCTGGCAGTGCAATGCCTCGACTCGGGCGCTCAGTACCTGTGCGTGTTCGCGCTGGCGCCCGTGACGCTCTTCACGCTCAACCTGCTGCGAAGACAGGGCGTCACTACCGTGCACTGGTTCTTCGAGGACTGGCGCTCGTCTCCGTACTGGAAGAGTGTTGTCGAAGGGTACGACCTCTTTCTGGCCGTTCAGCGAGGGAAGGTCGAGCAGACGTGCCGGGAGAAGGAAGTCCGGTTCGCGCTTATCCCGACCGCAGCCTCGGTCCCCGCACCCCCGTCGTCAAGGCCCAACGAAAAGCCTCGGGTTGACGTGGCATTCGTGGGAATCCCCAGCGCATACCGCATCGACATGCTCGATACCCTCGCTGCATCCGGGCACACACTGGCCATTGGCGGGCAGGGGTGGTCGGCCTATCGGGGACCCCTCCGTCCGTCGGTGGTAAGCGGCGACTGGGTTGACGCGACCGGGTGTGCAGCGATGCTGCGCAGTGCGTGCGTGGGACTCAACCTCTCGGCTGACGATCCGTCAAGCAGCCGCGCGGAGACGCACCTCAGCCCGCGCGTGTTCGATGTGCTTGGTCAGGGCACTGCGCTTCTCACCGAGGACGTGCCACTTGCTCAGGAGATTCTTGCGGGATACACCTACGAGGTGTTCGAGGGAAAGCGCGATGTCGCGCTCAAGGTGCGCGAGGTGTCCGGCAGGTTGTCGCGCCAGGAACTGGAGGCCAACGCGAAAAGTGTCCGCGACCGCGACACATACGCCGCCCGCGTGAAAAAAATCCGCGAGCTTGCCGAGGGTGCCCGTGCGACTACTGCTCTTCGTGGAACTCGAATGGGTTGTTGACTGTGAGGTCACCCGGCCTGCCTGGCGCAAGGAGCGCGGCAAGCGCAAGACTTCTGAGGATTGTCGTCATGGGTACGTGTTCTCTGCGTCACGAACCCGGCTGGCGAGGGCGTGGTTGCGCTGTTCCGGCGACTGGTTGCGGACCCGGAGGCGGCTGTCCCGCAGGCCCAGGAGCCGCAGGACGAGGTGCGGCATGCGCGGGGACGGCAGCCGGCTGCACAGCGGCCTGGCCCGGAGCAGCAGCCCCGGTTCGCCGATCAATGGCGTAGCAGGAGCCATCGATGCTCTTGACGTACTTCTTAACCTCCGCTGCAATTTGAATCATCTCAGCGTGGCGCTTGAACGGCCGAATCTTGTTGGTGACAATTGCGACCGACACGCTCATGAGCGGAAGACGCTGGCGCTCACCGCGGCGGTTCACCGATTCGATGTAGCCGTTGCGCGCATCGACACTGTTGTAGAACTGATAGATGCCGCGATCGAACGTGGTGATGAAGTTCTTGGCGAATGACTCCCAGAATTCGTACTCGCACACCACCACGAAGTCGTCACCGCCCTCGTGACCAACGAAGACGTTCTTCATATCCTTGCGCTTGGCAACAGAGAGCAAGCAATCGCGTGAGTACAGGATGGCCTCGTCGCCCTTGGTGAATCCGTACTTGTCGTTGTAGGCCTTGAAGTTGTCAAGGTCAGCATAGAGTACGGCGATGAACCGGCCCTGATCGAGGCACTCGTCGATATAGCGCGCAATCGTGATATTGCCGGGCAGACCAGTAAGCGGGCTGGCGCCCTTCGCCTCGTCGCGCATGCGCTGCAGAGCCACGCTCATCTCGTTGAACGAGGAGGCGAGACGCCCGATCTCATCGTCGCGGACAATTGGGATGCGGACGTCCAGTTTGCCCTGGGCAATGGAGTTAGTTGCTTCGTTCAGTTTTCTGAGGGGCAGCAGGATCATTTTGGAGAGGAGCCACGCAAAGCCCAGGTGAATGGCGATGATGATGAGTGCGACGATCAGGCACTGCCGATACAGCGACCCCATGGCCGTACTGATGTCGCGCATCGTGATCTTGGCCGAGGCAACTGCGATCTTGTCATTCTGAAACGTGAACGGAATGAAGAGATCGATCGAGTTGGTGGCGCGGTTCACGTCATGATAGAACAGCTTCTCCTCAAAGTCGCGCTTGGTGATCGCCATGTTGATCATCTTGAGTTCTTTGTCGTCGGCCTGCGTCTTGGAGGTAGTCTGGCCGTTCTGCACATCCACGAATGCCTTGCCGCTTTCGTCGAAGATGGAGATATCGGTGATACCCAGCGCCGATGACTCCTTGAGGATCTTGTTGATATTGATCTCGGAGAGATCGCCGGAAGAATTGATGATCGTCTCGATACGGTAGCGAAGACTCGACCCTCTGTGCTGGCTTGACAGCTTAGCATTGTCGACAATAAGACTCGTCTGATTGACAAATATCATTAAGTTGAGGACCGTGACATTGAACACCGTCAGGAAGATGTAGATCAGGACGGTCCTGAAAACAATGGACTTGGTGCTGATTTTCATGTGGGCCGCTCCGGCTTGCTTGCCAGGGGTGTTGCGTGGGGCGTTTTCCCCGCACGATCCGCTGTCCCGGTCGGTTCTCTATAGCCTCTGACCGGTCCGAAACGCTTCGTGTTCCACCGACATCGACGCGTCAGCTTCCGCAAGACGCACCGACCGGCGTAATGCGCGCTTCCTCAATGCCTTGCACCTATCATACCGTTGCAGTCATGCGGTGTCAAGCCGCGCTCTTGCCGTCGTACTCATTCAACTTGTTGCGCAAGGTGCGAATCGAGATGTCCAGCATCGCCGCAGCCTTGGTCCGGTTCTGGCCGCACGATTCGAGTGTCTTGAGAATGAGCTGCTTCTCAGCCTCCGCCACTGTGGTTCCAGGTCTGAGGGCAGACGAGGAATCGTCGGTCCGGTCACGCACGACACCGCCCGCCTGCAGCAGCGGAGGAGGAATGAGCCCGCTGCGCGTGAGAACCACCGCCCGTTCAATGGTGTTCTCAAGCTCGCGGATGTTGCCGGGCCAGTCGTGCGAGCGCAGCAACTGCAGTGCGCCCTCCCCAAGTCCCTCGACGCTGAATCCATTCTCGTCGTTGGATTTCTTGATGAAGTGATCGACCAGATGCGGTATGTCCTCTTTGCGCTCGCGCAGAGGCGGCAGCGTGAGATGGAACACGTTGAGCCGGTAGAACAAATCTTCTCGAAAGCGCCCTTCACCGACCTCCTTGTTGAGATCGCGGTTGGTGGTGGCAACAACGCGCACGTCAACAAGCACCGGCTCATCTCCGCCAACCTTGTTGATTTCCCGCTCCTGCAATACACGTAGGAGCTTCGCTTGCAGCGCGGCCGGCATCTCCCCTATCTCATCGAGCAGTAGCGTGCCGCCCGAGGCCAGTTCGAACTTGCCCAGCTTGCGCTTGATGGCGCCGGTGAAGGCGCCCTTCTCATGTCCGAAGAGTTCCGACTCAATGAGGCCCTCAGGCATCGCAGCACAATTGATCTTGATGAATGGTCCATGGCAACGCTGGCTCTGATGATGGATGGAGCGCGCCACAAGTTCCTTGCCGGTTCCCGATTCGCCCGAAATGAGCACTGTGGAGCGACTCTCGGCAATAGTCTTTGACAAATCGCGGATCTTCTCCATTTCGGCAGTCGCGCCCACGTAGTTCCACTGGTCGCGAATTGCCGAGCGAAGGCGTTTGTTCTCAACCACCAGCGAGCGAAGCTCCAGCAGGCGGTCGACGTTCATCTCCAGTTCGGTAATAAGTCGATCGGACTTCTGCAGGTAGTCCTTGGCGCCCTTCTTCATGGCGTCAACCGCTGAGTCGATGTCGCCGAAGGCAGTGATGATGAGCATCGGCACATCACCGTCGATCTTGCGCAGCCGCTCCAACAGCTCCACACCGCTCATGCCCGGCATCTTCATGTCGGACACCACCAGATCGAATGCACCTTCGCTGAACACGCCAAGCGCGTCGTTGCCGTTGCTTGCCTCTTCGACGTCAAGGCCCTTGCGGCGCAGCACCTCGACGATCGAGCTCCTGAACAGAGAATCGTCGTCAACTACCAGTACTCGTTTCTTCTCCATGTTCCGTGATCTCCTGGTTGTCCGGAAAGTTCCGGTACGCTCAGCCGACAGCCCGAGGCAGAAAGACCTTCATGGTCGTGCCAACCCCGGGCGTGCTGTCAACGGTGATATGCCCCGAATGGAACTCGACAAAACGTTTCACAATAGCAAGCCCCAGGCCGGTCCCGTTCTCCTTGGTGGTGAAGAACGGGTCGAACACCTTGCCGATCTTGTCCGGCTCTATACCGATACCCGTGTCGGCTATGGCAAACGACACAAACTCCGACCCCGCAGCCGCATCGGCCAGCACGCTGAGTGTTCCTCCCCCGGGCATTGCCTGAATTGCGTTGAGACAGAGATTGAGAATGACCTGATGCATCTTTTCGGGATCCACGCTTACGTGCACATCGACGGATCTCTCGAACGACCGCACCACACCGATTTTGTGCTCCTGGCGCTCTATCTCGATTTGAACAAAATCGACGATCTCGCTGAGAAAGTCCTTCAGGGGTACGCTGCGGAGACTCGCCTTGATGGGCCTGCTGTACACCAGGAGATTGGAAACGATCCGGTTGAGCCGCGACAGGCCTTCAAGCACCTTGCCCACAGTCTTCCGCCGGGGGTCTTCCGGCTCCAGGTCGCGCTCAAGCAGCCCCACCCATACGCCCATGGCGCCCAGGGGATTGCGGATTTCGTGCGCCACTGTGGCAGCCATCTCTCCAAGTGCAGCCATAGTCTTGGCCCTGCGCATCTCCTCCTCGAGCGCCTTGATGCCCGACACATCGCTGAAGATCTCCACCGCTCCCAGCGTCGCGCCATCGTGGGTATCGCGCAGAAGCGCGGTCTGGAACGATACGGGCACCGGTTGCCCGTCTTTACGCCATACGACTTTCTCGTCGCGCTGCAATTCGCGGCCACTGGACAATGCGCGCAAGGGCGAATATGCCGACTCAGCTTCGCGCGAAAACACTGCGCTGTAGTGCTGACCCATCACTTCGTCAACCTCGTAGCCTGTGATAGCGGACGCGGCCGGATTGAAATGCGTAATATGGCCCCGCACATCCACACCTACCACACCGCTGTTCATACTCGCCAGAATCGATGTGAGATACGACTGGGTCTGTTCCTGCTTGCGCAGGCTCCGCTCGAGCTGCACATTCTTGCTTTCGAGCTCAAGATTGATCCGCGTGACGTCTTCCTGCAGGCCGGCGTAGGCACGTTCGAGCTGCTCGCCGCGGGTTTTGAAGAAGTCGGCAGCCTTCTGCATGGCTGCAAAGAACTCGGGAGGAAGCTGCGGGCCGGCAGTGCCGGATTGGGTGTCCATCAGCTCTCGCCACCATTCTTGGACACGATGTGTTCCAGGTACCGCTTCATCTGATCTTCGCTCTGAAGAAACTCCTTGATTGCGCGCTCCGTGCGCTCCAGAACTTCATCCAGGGCACGCCTGCCCGGGCTGTCAGTGGTCGACGCTTTGCGCTCCTGCCATTCCACAATGCGGGGCTGTACGCGCTGGCGCTCGGTCACGATCGTCGATACCAGGGCGTTCTTCCGTTCCATTGCAGGAACAATCCGGCTCACATCTCCGCGCGACAATACCAGTTTGCCGAATGTAGAGTCAACGAGCTTCTTGAGCTCACCGTACAACTGAAGCTGTCGGGTGAATGACACGGAGAGCTCGGAGATGAGAGTGGTGTCGTCCATGGAAAGCGGCGCGCTCGACTCACTGCGAAGTGTTGTGTTCAGACCGGGTTCGGGCACACGCACGAGTTGTCAGCCGTCCATGGAGAGAGCCCAAGACCCGGGCCGCCCGAGGCCCGGCGCTCAACGCAGTGCGGCCTGGTACTCATTCTCCCACACGGTATCCTCGAGCTTCCACTGAGCCTGCCGCGCCCAGTAGTCGTCGGGGAACTTCTCCATGAGTTTCTTGTAGGTGTCAACAGCCTTCCGATACTGCCGGGTATTCTTGTAGATGTTGGCAACCTGAAACATGCCCCACGGTGTTTCCTGGAAGCCCGGATACTTGCGCACCGCGCCCTGATAGTAGCCCTGCGCCTTGTCATACGCTTTCTTCTTGTAGTAGCAGTCGGCCATGCGGTAGTACGAGTCGGGTACCCGCTCGTACACGCCCTGACTCTCCCCCGTCTCGATGGCGCGGCCAAACGACTCGACAGCCCGCTCCGCGTTGTCCAACGCCACGTATGAAGTCGCCTCTTTGAAGCATGCATACACCTTGTCGGACGGATTGGCGGCTACCTTGACTGCTTGCGCATACGCGTCAACGGCCTTCTTGGGTTGCTCAAGGTCGATGTATGCATCGCCCAGCTTCTCGTACGCCTTGCCCACCCAGGGGTGCGTGCGGTGCATGCCAATGAACTCGCGATAGAGTTTTTCTGCCGTGGCGGATTCGCGGCGTTCTCCGTACGAAAACGCCTTGAGAAACCGGCTCTGGGCGGCATACGCATGGTTAGGAAACCTGTCAAGCACCTGCTGAAACTGGTTCTCCGCCGCAGAGTACAGCCGCAGCTTCATGTAGCAGATGCCGATGTCGTACACGCAGTGCAGTGAGGTCTCGCCGGTGGGATATGCCGCCTGCACCTGGCGGAACTCCCGGACGGCATCGTCGTACTTGCCGTCTTTGAAGAGCCGCACACCCTTGAGAAGGGCCTGACCACGGTCGGTCAGCGTGTCGAGAATAATCATGGAAAGCAGCGAGTCGATACGCACTTCGATGGGCTGCTGGGGGGCTTCGGGGGTGATTGTTTCGACCTCGGACTTCAGATCGGCCTCGCCGATGCTCTTGACATCCACAACCGCGACCTTCGGAGTGCGCGCCGCTTCAGGAGTCGATCCTGCGAGTCCCTTGTAGGTTTGAATGAGGCTTCTGGCCTCGTCCTTGCCCGCATCGTACGACGAAGCCTTGAGGTATTCTTCGAAGTGCCGGATGGCTGCGGCGTATTCCTTGTTGTCGCCACAGATCTTCCCGAGATAGAAATGGGCGTTGTATCCAAGCTCCGGATACGTCAAGGCCTTCTCGAAGTTGATGCGCGCCTTGTCGTTCTGCCCGAGCCTGCGGCGGATCAGACCACCATAGTAGTAGGCGCCTGCATGTCCGGGCTGCGCAACGAGGCACGCCTTCAGGTGTTCCAGAGACTCGTCAAACCGCTTCTCTCCATACAACTGCACTGCGGTTTGGAACTCGGCATCAGCCTTGGTTGCCTGTGCAGGAGACACGTGCGCAGCATTGGTGACATGCGGCTTTGCCGGTACCGACTTGGGCGCGGCTGGCTCAGCGACTCCGGCAGCGGCCTTGGGTCCGGCAGCCGTCGGGTCAGTCACCGCGGGCGGCGACTGGCCCGCGACCCTCTTCACCAAGCTGTTGATGTGCTGCTGAATACTGTCACGAACTGCCGGGTCGCAGGTCTGCTGATACAACTGGTATTCGACAATGGCATTCTGGTATTGGCGATCAGCCTCGTACGCCGAAGCCAGCAGTTGGTGCGCACGCCCCCATCCCGGGTTGTATGCGAGTGCCTGCTTGGCATTGTACACAACCAGACGAGGCTGATCGAGTTCGGAGCGGATCTCTGCCAAGTGCATATATGCATTGTAGTTGTCGGGATATGCGGCAAGAACCTTGCGGAACTCCTCGATAGCAAGGTCGTAGTTCTTCTCGCGCTTGTAGTTGACGCCAAGGCGATAGTGGATGTAGTCGCCAGGCTCCACCTCATCGGCAGCACCAACGCTCCCTGTCCAGAGAACTGCGCAGAGCAGTAGCCCGGAAATTCGTGCGATCAACCCAGTCCAACGTGCATCATCCATCGGTCGAAATCCTGTCGTTGTGCCCATGGTTCTGTTCTGTTGAATAGTACACTTACGCGCGTTCCGCGTCAACGGAATACTCGTGGGTGGTCATTTCTTGCCTATCTTTATCTCGTTGTCTGAGAAAGTGATACACACATTGCGTCTGATTTCGTCGATGTCCTTCTCAACCGACCCGAACTTCACAGTGACTCCTTGATGAAGCACCCCGGCCTTGATGAACGTGTCGGGCATCGTGCGGATCTCGGCGTCGATGAACGCAATCTGGGTTTGTGTCCGATCAAGAGCGGTCTTGAGCACGGAGGTCCGCTCCTTGAGCACAGCGAGTTCCTGCTCAGCTTCGGCGGCGATGGCGCCCGTGGAGTCCATGCCGATCTTGATGAGAGAATACATGGACTGCTTGGTCGTGCCCATATCGTTGGTCGTATGCATGAGCGTGCGAAGGAGCTCAGACTTGCGCGCTTGCAGAGCGTGCACGCCACCCACGTGGAGCGTAGTCGATGCGCCGGCATCGGTGCCGGCAATGTCCACCTCAATCGATACTCCTGCCGAAGCGGTGCCGCCCACGATAGTGCGTGCTCGAATCGATTCCTTTGCCGAGAGCGTGCAGTGCAGCGCGTCCTCCGCAACCAGCAATTCTTTGTCAGACTCAGCGACGAACCTCTCCATCCGACGAACCTTGAGCGTTCGGCCGGCACGAAGACGCCCAGTTCCCGAGCCCAACGCCCCACCAACGACGAACAAGTCCCGACCGCTGAATACGGAGGCATTTTCCACTTCGCCGCGAATCACGACGTTGCAGTCAGCGCGTACCTCAAACCCGGCCCGTACCGTACCGTTGACGTAGAGGTCGCCTGAGAACGACACATTGCCCGTTGCGTAGTCGATGTCTTGATTAATGATCTTCTCGTTGCGTACCTCGATGTGTCCGCGTGAGTCGGTGAGTACCACGCCGTCGATGGTTGCGACCAGAGTGTCAGGGTCGTTAGCGGAGGGTGCGGCGCCTGTTCCCGCCGGCAAGGCAACGTCTCCCGGGGGGTGCACAGGAACCGACTTGCCGAACACTGTTCGGCCATCGGCGCCGGGCGTTGGCGGGATGCGACGGGCAAGGGCGGTGCCCTTGCGCACGTTCACCATGATCTGCAAATCGCGGTGGTCAACACTCCCATCCTCGCGCTCGCGTGGTTTGCCGCGAGCCGACAGATCCAGCAACACTTCGATGCGCCCCGGGGTGCCCGCAACGGGCGTTGTGCCCCGGGCAACTTCGATGATCTTGCCGCAGGCCATCGACTGTACCATGGCTCTCAACACATCGTCGAGAATGCCGTGGAGTACGCCGTGTCGATGCAGAGCGATATTGAGATCCTCGAACGCGGGGTACGTCCCTGCCGGTTCAGGGGGCACCTGGAGAAATGCCTTCATGCCATCAGCGCTGTTGGTTACGATGCATGTGGACACGGGTGTTCTCCCGGCATCAACTCACGTCGGCAAGCAGGCGATCGTGCATGAGGTAGGTACGCGCGTACTCGGCTATCGCAGCATCGAGCGGCATGCACCGATGCGAGCATCCTGCGGCCCGGAGTTTGGTGAGATCGGCCTGCGTGTGGTACTGGTATTTGTCGCGGATGGCATCGGGCATCGCGACGTACTCGGTGCGCACCGGCTTTCCCACTGCCGCGAAGAGCGCCGCAGCCACATCGTTCCAGGAGCGGGCCGTTCCCGTGCCGATATTGTAGAGTCCGTTGCGGTCGGGATTGTCGAGGAAGAACAGTGTCATCTCGACTGCATCCTTGACATACACGAAGTCGCGCACCTGTTCCCCGTCTCTATAGTCGGCACGGTGCGATTTGAACAAGCGCATCAAGCCCTTGTCGCGCACCTCGGGGAACGCCTTGTTGATCACGCTGCGCATGTCGCCCTTGTGCTCTTCGTTGGGGCCGAACACGTTGAAGTATTTGAGCCCCACAATCCGTCCGAGCCACCCGCGTTTGCCTGCGGTCAGGTCGAAGAAGTGTTTGGAATATCCGTACATATTGAGAGGTCGCAGCGAGTCGAGGGTGTTCTCATCGTCAACATACCCCTGCGCGCCATCACCATACGTTGCAGCACTCGACGCATAGATGAGCCGCGTTGCCGGATGTTCCTCGCGCCACTGCGCAATCCGCAGCGTGTAGCGATAGTTGTTCTCCATCAGGTAGCCGGTATCGCGTTCGGTGGTTGCGCTGCATGCACCCAGATGCAGGATTGCCTCGATGCCATTTCCGAACGCGCCGCTTTCCAAACGAGAAATGAACGCATCCCGATCGAGGTAGTCGGAGAACCTCAGACCACGGAGATTCCTCCATTTGTCCGATTCATCGAGATGGTCTACCACCAGGATGTCGTCGTACCCGCGACCATTGAGTCGCCAGAGTAGTGCGCTGCCAATGAGCCCTGCGCCACCTGTTACCACAATCATGAAAAAGTTCACCTTCCTTGGGGGGTAGGGACATGTGCGTGGACCCAGCCGGTGCCCGCGCATCGCAATCGCCCGGTAAATCAGCGACTTACCAAACGCGCCATGACGTTATAATACAATGCGCGCACACGCCTTTGCCAACCAAGGGTATCCGATCCAGACCCGCTGGTCCGCTAACCGTCCGAGTGGGTGCCCAACGCGGATGTTGCGGCCCAGAATGAAGTATCTTCTGATACGCCGCAGTCGGGTCTGTCTGCGAGTCTCTGAAGGTCTTTGCCAATGTCAACCCACACCGCACTATGCCCCAAATGCGGGTACCGGATTCCGTCGAGCGGATCGAACTCCTGCTCGCTGTGCGGCGCCCTCCTGCTCGCGTCGGGCTCATCCAGCGCGCGCAGGGATGTCCCCTGGGAACGGGTCCTTGACACGGGAGTGGTGTCTGCGTTCGTGGAGACACTCTCGGCGAGCCTGCTTCGACCGCGCGCGTTCTTCGACGAAATGCGTCTCTCCACCCGGACAGGATCGGGCGTAGCATATGCGCTCGTGGTGGGGGCTCTCTCCGCGTGCGCGGTGTTTGTGTGGAGTCAGGTGCTCGATCCCCAGATGCTGTTCGACCAGTTGCTCGGAGAGGCGACGCAATCCACGCACACCTCGCCCGCGCGCACGCTTCTGCTGTCACCACTGACGACGGTACTCGGAATCCTCTGCTTGACCCTGTACACGCAGGCGGTTCTCACGATCACGCGCAGCAGGCATGCGCCCCTGAGCAGCACGCTCCGGCTCGTGTGCTACGGGCAGTCGGCCGGCATTCTCCTTCTCATCCCGGTGCTGGGTCCCGCACTCGCTGCGGTCTGGGGTCTCGTTCTGCTGGTTGTGGGGGTTTCGTCGGTCCACCGTATCAGCACAGGCCGCGCGGCAGTCGCGTTAGGCGCCCCACTGCTCATCCTCGGCACTTTCGTGGCGATGGCAGCCGCCGGACTCATTGTGGCAGGCCTCTTGACGGCGGATCTCCTTAAAGAAATAATGGGTATGTACCGATAGTTCAGAACAGAGAGAGTTCCGTACCCATCCGAAGGGTTCTCACCTCGTGGCCAACAGCATCAGAATGCTCCTGGACGTCGACATGCCCATGTCGGTGCAACTCGGTCAGACCAGCATGACCATCCGGGATCTGCTTGCCCTGAAAAAGGGGAGTCTGGTGCAGCTCAATCGCATGGCCGGAGAGCCGGTGGATGTGATTGTGAGCCAGAAGATTCTTGCCAAGGGGGAAATCACTGTCGTGGATGACAAACTCTCGGTGAGAATCGGGCAGTTGTATGGTGAGAAGGAACGGTTCAAGCATTTGTAGTGTTCGCACTGCCCCGCATTGCGGGATTTCCCTACCCTCATTTGTGAAGCCGCTTGCGCCGTTCGATGAGCGAACACGTCTGGGCCAGTTCCTTCTCGATGACCTGGGCGTCGGGCAAAGCCACCATGTACTGAGCGGCAAGAACCTTGTTGGGCAACCCTTCGAGTGCATAGCGGGCCATTGAGGCGCCTTTGCTTGCACAGAGGATGAGGCCGACAGGTGGGTTCTCGTCAACATTGGCCCAATGCTCACGAGCGTAGTTGAGGTAGAGATGCATTTGGCCGGCGTCTGCATGGGTGAGCTTACCCAGTTTGAGATCGATCAACACCAGACAGCGAAGCCTTCGATGGAAGAAGATCAGATCAACTCTGTACCACTCATCATCGATGCGCAGTCGTTTCTGACGGCCAACAAATGCGAAGTCGCGACCCAACTCGAGGAGAAACGACTCAAGGTGATGGATGAGCGCTTCCTCCAGGTCGCTTTCTGAGTATTCATCTTTGAGGTTGAGGAACTCCAGAAAAAGTGGGTCCTTCATTTCCTGTTCGGGCGTAAGGATGTCGCCGGGAACCTTTTCCTCGCCCTTCCGGAGCATGGCGGCCTTGTTCCGGGAGAGGGCAGTGCGTTCGTAGAACATGCTGTTGATCTGGCGGTCGAGCTGCTCGACCGTCCACCCAGAGCGAAGCGCCTCAGTCTCGTAGAATGCTCGGGCATGCTCGTCGTTGACAGAAAGCAACTTGATGTACGAAGACCACGGCAGAGGGAAGCAGAGGGCGATGTCGGAGAGGGAAAATCGCGAACTGCGGACACCTGCACCGGATTTACGCAAGGGCGTTGCGTAAATCTTCGTGTCCGGGTCAACCGAATTCCGCAACCCGATTGCGGAATTTCTGGTGTCAACCAACGTCTGTGTTGTTTCCCCTTTGTCCAATTTACGCAAGATGGTTGCGTAAATTCTCTGCGGTGGGTAGACAACATAAAATGACCTCATTCTCTGCAAGCTATCCACGCTATACCCGCGACCGAATGTGTTCGTGAGGTCTGCGGAGAGGCGAATCAGGACTCTCTCCCCATACTCTGCGCGACGCGTGCCGCCCTGTTCGTGCTCAACGATAGTCCGGCCCAGTTGCCAGGCTGCCGCCGTTTGAATCGAGTTCACTGACCTGACTGCGGCATGTCGTGCTTGGCTAACAATGGACGAGGCGCGTCTGAGCAGCGCGGTGTAACCGCTGTCGCCTGCGGGAAGGCGGGAGTGCTTCAACCTGTCCATAAAACGTCACAGCCAACGACAGTCGCACCGGCGAGAACTCGATCGAATCGAACTTGAACGCGTAGTCGAGGCTGAAGTTCTTGTAGTGGACCCCCGCGCCAAGCTCTGGCATCCGATCCGAAATTCCCACCCGGATTCCCACCATCTCGAGAATGTCCGCCTCAATCCCCGCGTGGTACGTCGCCAGGTAGCCCACACGGCGCCGGTCGTTTTCGTTGCGGCTGCGGCTGTTCAGTCCCTCCTCAAACGTGCGATGCATTGAAATCGCAACCGTCCAGTTGCTCCGAAGAAGGCCCGACTTGTCGATGTACGACAAACCGAAGTACTGCGAATTGATCCAGATCATCTTTGATGGAAGCACGTCCTTGGCGCTCACGCCCAGGGTGAATTCGCGATTGACCCGCTTCTTCACAATGTCGTAGTCGAGGCCGAACCGGGCCAGCAGTCCCAGATCGCAGTTGATATTCATCCCCATGCGCACGTTGCTTGTGGGCGCGATGGTCTGCCACACCGCCTTGAACCCCAACCCTACGCCAATGTCAACCGGCAGTGGATAGCCGCCAAGCCCCCCGAAGCGCGGGAGGGGAAATGAGAACCCCTTGGCAACACTCAGTGACAGCGCGTTCTGGACATTGTGGAATGAAGCCGACGATGTGCCGTCGGAGCGCGTGCCCTCGGGCAGCGAGTCGAACAGAGGGATGTCGCCACTGTAGAATGGCGCGTACACGACCGCAACACCGATCTGCTGCAGCAGCGGAACGTTTGCCGCCACAACAGCCTGATTGGACAGACCTCCGTACAGCGATGCGCCTTCGAGCCAGATCTGGTACTTGCGCATCAGCGAGGGAGCCGCAGGATTCCAGTACGCGGAAGGGGCGTCGAGCGGTAGTGACACTGCTGCATCACCCATGGCTGCGGTGCGGGCGCCCACCGGCAGTCGACTCACCTCACCGGAGTACAGGATCGTCTCCTGCTTCGAAGCGGCGAACGCCGGCGCGTGCAGTGCCACCACAACCGCGAAGCAGAGGAATTCCCGCATTGTGGGATCTCCGAAGACGTCCGACAGCGCCAGACTACTCCCCTATCACGGTAACCATCGCCGTCCGGTTTCGCGGACCGTCAAACTCACAGAAGTACACCGACTGCCAGGCGCCCAGCACCATGCGGCCCTGCTTGACCGGCACAGTCACGCTCAACCCGACAAGCGACGCTTTGATGTGACTGTCGGAGTTGCCCTCTGCGTGATGAAACCCGGCATGCTGCGGGATCATCTCGGCCAGTGTGTGCAGTATGTCGCGCGCTACATCCGGATCGGCATTCTCGTTGATAGTAATGCCGGCAGTTGTGTGTGCACTGGCCACAGTGCAGATACCGTCGACCAGTCCGCTCGCATCTACAGCATGCTGAACTTGAGGGGAAATGTCAACAAGCTGGTTGCGTGCACGCGTTCTGACCGGGAACTCTGCGTGACGTACCATGCAACGGTCCTCAGTCGACCATGACGTCGGCAGGAAGGATGAAGTCGCTGGGGTCGGCAAGTTTGCCGAGGCGATGGACCTCGTAGTGCAAGTGAGGGCCGGTACTTCTACCACTGTTGCCCATGTAGCCGATAATGTCGCCTCGCTTCACCAGAGCGCCCTCGACAACGGCGGTCTGCTCCAGATGAGCGTACACGGTTCTGTAGCCACTGCCGTAGTGGTCGATCTGAACTGCCCGGCCATAGTCGCCCAGCCATCCCGCAGATGCCACCACACCGTCGGCAGTGCACTGAATGGGTGTCCAGAAATTATTGGCAATGTCAAGCCCCTCGTGGAACATGCGCACGCCGTAGAATGGGTGGTACCGATACCCGAACCCCGAAGTGAGGCGCCCGTTGACCGGCCACACCGACGGGAACTGCTTCCAGAGATTTGACTGTACGCGAACATAGTCTTCGAGGGTGACCATGGTGGCATTTTCAAGCTCGAGCATGCGCATGAGCGATGCGATGTCTTGACGGATGCTGTCTGCACGAACTACGAGCGGATCGCTCAGCGACGCCAGGACAATTTCTTCGAGGCTTGGGGGACCGCCAACGCCGGCCTTGCGAACGTCGTCGCTTACCGGGCTCAACCCCAGCTTGAGCCGTACACGGTCTTCCACATGAACCAACTGCTCAACGCTTTGGGCGTTCTTGCGGGCGAGTTCCTCCAGAAAACGCATGATCTTGACAAGGTTGTGGTTCTTCTTCTTCTCGTTGGTGACCCCCAGGCGCGCCACTGCGTACCGCGTCACCCGATATGTTGTGTGCGCCATACCGATGGCGCCGGCCGCAAACAGCGCCAACACCAGCACCATGACGAACCCCGGCACGCGACTGCTGCGCGTACGCGAATTGGCGCCCGATGAGACCAGCACAACCGACCACTTCCAAGCCTTCACGCTCTGACCCCTCTGTACATTGGCCCAACACAAGAAAAAGCAAAATACGATCGACGTCTCTCGGGCGGCAAGGGTTGTCCTGTCTTTGTGTTGGAATGTCGCCAAACTCGGGCGTCAGACATCGGAGGACACCGACGGAACTGCCGCGGGAAAGTAGAGATCGAACCGTGTTCCGTTCGGAGATGCATCGGTGAACTCCACGAACCCTCGGTGCTTGCGAAGGCACTGCGCCACGATGCCCAGGCCGGTTCCCGCTTCTTCGGCAGGAGTATTGGGGTTGAAGAATACGCGGCGCAGGCGTTTCTTCGTCGACGCGTCCATGACCACGCCGGTGCGGATGACTGTGACCACCACGTAGTCGCCGAAGTTATTGACAATGGCGTGTTCTGTCGAGAAGTCGGCGTCAACGCGAACGCTCTTCGTGGCAATCACCAGGTCTCCCGCCGCATCGCCGGCCGAGGCTACCTTCAGCAACAACGCCAGCAGTGCATTCTGGATCGACGTAGCATCGCCCTGCACTCTGGAATTCGAGGCATGAACCTGGTGGCGGATCTGGGTGTTTCGATCGAGCCCGTGTCGCGCGAGCCGCAGCGCTTTGTCGGTCACCTCATTGATGTCGACTATCGCGACCTCAGGAACACCCTCCTGAGAGAACGCCAGCAACTGGCTGCTGAGTTCTGCGGCATTGTTCGAACACGACATGATCTGCTCAACGCAATGCGCAAGCTCAGGATCGGTTTCGCCATACTTGCGACGAATGATTTCGGTATACCCGATGATGATTCCCAGCTTGTTGTTCAAGACATGTGCCATGCCTCCGGCAAACCGGCCCACGTGCTCAACACGCAGGATGTCGGCAAGGTGTCCCTCCAGCTCCATTTTCTCCTGCTCGATTTCCTTGTATTTGGTGATGTCGTAGATAATGCCCTGACTGCCGAGAAACGCATCGTCGCGATGTGCGCCGCTCTTAAGCATCTCGGCATCGTACGCTCCCTCGGCACAGATAATGCCTGTGACGTCGCCGCGCAGCACCTTCACCTCGCTGTTGCTCTTTGTCAACAGGCTCACTTCGAGATTTCGAGTGCGTCGGCCACGAGTTCTGCGTTCGTCAAAAAGCTTGGGGGCGTTGTCGGGGCCGGTGGCCACCCCGACAAAATCGGGCAGCACGCGCTCTCGACTCACCCGCCGATACTCGGGTTCGGGCATGATCACGGAGAAATGCTTACCGAGAAGCTCGTGCGGTTCGAAGTGCAGAATTTCCTCAACAGCCCGGTTGAGAAAGATGAAACGCCCCTCCGGATCGAGCATATAGATGATGCCCGAGCTGATGTCGGTGATCCGACCCAGTTGGCGCTGGAGCTGCAGGTACTCTTCGAGCAGCTTGCTGGGGTCAACAGGGCACTCTTGTGGCTTTGCAGTGGGCATGAAGAGGGCCTTCCGTGGACAACCTGTCCATCATACGTATTGTACCCGATTGTGGGCGCGGAGGCAAGCGCGATGTGCGGAAAGTGCTCAGCCATGGCCGAACGACTCCCCACGTCCGGAACAGCATTGACGGGAGTCAATCGATGGTCACGGCTCGGCGAGGCGATCCGAGCAGACCCGCGCCGGGACTCACAGCCCGCCCAGTGCACTCCGAGCCTCAGAAGCGGCTCGCCGGACCTCGCGGTTCTCACTGGTCAGCAGGGGGGCGAGGCGCTCGCCGATCCGCCGGTCTCCCATGAGCACCAGAGCACGCAGGGCAGGGGCGCGAACATCCCACGAAAACACGTCGCGAATGGGGCCCTGCAGCGCACTGTCGGGCTGCGTGGCCAAGCGGATCAGCAGGTCTGCGGCTGCGGTGTCGTGCAGCACGCCCAGTGCTTCCACAGCCGTGCACTGGATGGCGCCCCGTTTTTGGGTGGCCGCGATCTGTCGGAAGATCGGGGCGCACTCACGCACCCCCATCCGGGCCACCGCGCCTGCTGCTGATTGCCAGAGAGCGACCGCCGCCACATCGTTGGGGTGATCGAGCGCATCCCGGCGACGCACAAGAGCAACCAGCGGCTTTACTGCGTGCGCATCGCCCGTAGCTGCCAGGGCCTTGACCGCGTCACGCCGGATGTCGGCGCTTGTGTCGGAGAGCAGGGCCAGCAGTGACGTGGTCGCCTCCGACCCCATGTCGCCGAGAGCTGCGATAGCGCGTTTGCGCACCGCGTACGGCCCATGTCGCGCTGCATCGCGCAATGCGCCGGCTGCGCGCACATCGCCAGAGCGTCCGAGTACCCCGACGGCAATACGTTGGAGGTCGGGGTCGGCAAAGCGCGCGACGGCAACCACCTCGTCGATGCAGTGCGGCCCAATGACGGCCATCGATGACTCGATGTCTGCGCGGCATGTCTTCCACCCCCGACCCCGCTCCGACACCTCGGCCGACAGTGCGCGCCAGGCGGCCGTCGATCCACCAGCCGAGAGAGAGTCGTGGCTGCGCATCGGCGAAGTGTCAACGACAGCGGAGGACCACCGCAATTGTCCGAGACTTGCGGCTGACTTGCAGGAGACGTCCTGCTCGCGGTCGGTCAATGCCACGCACAGCGGTGCGCATGCGCGCGCATCGCCGATCCGCCCGAGAGCACACGCGGCCTGCGCACGCAGCTCGGCATCCGGCGACCGCAGTGCCGCAACCAGCGCGTCAATTGAGCCGGCAGCGCGCAGTTGGCCGAGAGCCTCTGCCGCAGCGCGTCGCACCTCGGTCGAGTCGGTGGCGAGTGCAGTGGCAAGCAAGGACACCGCTGCGGTATCCCCGAGTCGACCCAGGCAGCGTGCGGCGCGCATGCGGGCAGTGGTTCGTCCGGTTCGCAGGTATCCCGTGAGCGAGGCCACCGATGCTGCCGACCGTGATGCGGCCAGGACCTCGGAGACCCGGGCGCAGTCGATGGGAACCTCGGGCCGCCCGATCTGCTTGACAAGCTCAGGGACGGCTGCCGGGCCCATGGTCACCAGCGCCGCTTGAGCCGCATCCTGCATCATGGTGCTTGCGTCGGAGAGCGCCACTGTCAAGGCGCGCACGTGGGCTGGATTGCGGGTCTGCCCCAATGCCCAGGCTGCACGGATGCGCATGGTCTTGTCGGAGCCGGAGAGCGCTGACTCCAACGCGTGTTCGAGGAACGGGTCGTGTTTCTTGATGAGGGGCGCAAGGCGGTCGCTCGTGTAGGTGGCAACCACGTAACTGGCTCGCAGGTACAGTACAAGAACGACGCAACAAGCGAGTGCGACGACAGCGCAGCCGAGGCCCGCCATCAGGCGCCAGTGCGCGGGGCGGTGCAGTGAGGGGTCCTCTATTGACGAGAGGGACATCGGGCGCTCCGTGGTTTGTTGTGTCGGCGCGGAGACGGTGCTTGATGAGGAAAATAGGGCTTGGACAGGCGGGCGTGACAGCGGCGATGCATCGCCGAGGTGCATCCCATGGGTCCCCCAAGGCAACTGCTCAGCTCCTCGATGCCCGTCTCAATACACACCTCAGACGGCCGCCGAGCGCCGCCCCAGCGCCCCCGTCCTTTACACGGGAATTGGCGCAAGTCATTTTGGGGAGACGTATGTCACCAGCTTCATTTGTTCAGCAAGGTCGTCTATCCCCACAGGAATGGCGCCGGCTCTGGGTCGAGAAGTTCTGCGCGCAACTCGATGCGCATCCGTCCGACACGATCAACCGCGACGGGTATGTGCGCGCGCTGCAGGCATTTCTGGCCGACAATCCTGCACCAAAATTCGTGCCGGCGCCCAAGGTTGTGGCGTTTGCCCGACTCCACAATGCCGAGACGTGCGATGCGCTCGCGTTCTTCTACCAGTGGGTGGTGAGGTCCGATGAACATGTGCTTGCGCTGCAACAAGCCCGAGCGGACGCGGGGACGAGTGAAGGAGCAGACGAAACGAGCACCGCGAGTGTCCAGGGATCGAAGAGCGTCCCCGGGACGAAGAGCACCGACAAACCGACGTCCCCCGGGCCCAAACCTGCCCCATCGAAAGACGAAGCGTCGCCCCGCACCGACGCGCCTGCAAAGAAAAAGAGGAAGCAGTCGCAGTGACAGCTCCCTCTCTGTGTGTCAGGAAGGCTGACCTCTCTGCCGGCAGCTACCACGCCTTTTGCGTTTGTCATTCTGCCGGGTGAAGCCGGTTTCAGCCGACTCAGACGAACCCATCAAACATCAGCCGGCTCAGAACGCGGCCTTTTTGGCTTTCTTCTCGAGCCGCTTTTCTTTGATGGTCTTCTGCGGCTGCTTCTTGGTTTCCTTCTGAACATCACGGGCTTTTCCCATACGCACCTCCTTTGCTAGTGGTTACGACGCGCAGTCAGTCACGTGTGCAAAAAAATAAGCAATGTGGCGACCGCTTCGCACGGGCGAGCGGTCGCGCGGACCGTCCATGCGTCATCGAGCGGACGAGCCACTCCGCACACTCAGCACAGCGCTCACAGGTTTGGCCGACCCCAGCTCAGCCGATCGCGCACTCGGGCATGCACCGCCGATCGTCACGCGGAACTTGCCTGGCTCCAGTACCCGGCGCCCATCCTCATTGACAAGTTCAAGCATGTCTGCGGTCACGGCAAACTTCACGCGCACCAATGCCCCCGGCTTGAGTGCCACGCGCTGAAATGCCTTCAGTGCGTACTGCGGCGTGCGCGTGGATGCCTCCAGGTCGGTCACGTAGAGCTGCACCACCTCCTCGCCCGCGCGCTTCCCCGTGTTCTTCACGGTGAGTTCGGCGATCGACGACTCCCCCGCCGCTATCGAGGAGCGCGTGAGTTTGAGCCCCGAATAGGCGAACGTCGTGTACGTCAACCCGAAGCCGAATGGGAACTCCGGCGTCTCCTTCGCATACCGGTACGTGCGGTTCGCCATGGAGTAGTCTTCGAACGCAGGCAGGTCCTCGACCGACCGAGGCACTGTCACCGGCAACCGCCCGGACGGCGACGCATTGCCGAAGAGCACATCTGCCACGGCGTTGCCACCCTCCTGACCCGGATACCAGGCGTAGATGACGGCATCCACCATCTCGTAGATCTCGGGTGCAGCGATGGCGCTGCCGGACGTCACCACCAGCACTACGGGTTTTTTGTGCGAGCACAGCTTCTTGACGAACTCGATCTGATGCTCGGGGAACCCGATGTCCACCCGATCGCCGATGTGCGGTGAGAGGATCGGATCGAACTCCTCGCCCTCCATGGTGGGGTTGAGTCCCATCACCGCAATCGTCACATCGCTGCCTCGCGCCAGACCCGTGACAACCTCGTGGATGTTCAGGTTCTTGCTGTGCGCAACCACGCCCTTGCGGTAGACAACCACGCGTTGAGGACCTGCGCGGTCGACCACTGCCTCCATGATGGTGGACATGCGGTTGTTGACGCCAAAGTAGTTGCCCAGAAGCACATCCTGGTCTGCGGCATTGGGGCCGGTCACCAGGATGCGGCGGACTCCATCCCCCAGCGGGAGAATGCCGTTGCTGTTCTTGAGCAGGACCACGGACTTGACCGCAGCCTCGTGCGAGAGCGTGCGATGCTTCGTGCAATTGATGACGTCTGCGGGAATGGACGTGTACGGCACCGTCTCTGCCGAATCAAAGAGCCCCAGACGAAACCGCGTGCGCAGGTGGTAGAAGATGGCATCGTCAATCTCCTGCTCGGTGACGAGTTCTTGCTTGATGGCGTCTCCCATAGCCGCAAAGACATTGCCTGCCTCCATGTTGCACCCGTTGCGGATGGCCAGTGCAGAGGACTCGGCGGCGGTCTTGGTGACCTTGTGTCCATTGGCAAAGTCCTGAATTGCTCCCCCATCCGACACCACATGGCCGTCGTATCCCCACTCGTCGCGGAGGATCTTCTTCAGCAGCGTGGGGCTGGCACAGCAGCTTTCGCCATTGGTAATGTTGTAGGCGCCCATGATGATCTCAACCCCGGCATCAACGCACGCCTTGAACGCCGGCAGATACGTCTCGTAGAGATCCTTGGGGCTCACAGTGACACGGAACTCGTGGCGCAGCGCCTCGGGTCCGCTATGCACGGCGAAGTGCTTGGCGCAGGCTGCCACTTTGAGGTAGCGGGGATGCGTGCCTTGCATGCCCTTGACATAGGCGGCCCCCATGATGCCCGTGAGTGCAGGATCTTCGCCGTAGGTCTCCTGTCCTCTGCCCCAGCGCGGATCGCGGAATATGTTGACATTGGGAGACCAGAGGTTGAGACAGGTGGGACTGCGTCCGAATCGCCTCTGGAGCAGATGGAACTTGGCCCGCGCCTCGTCGGCAATGGCAGAGCCAACACGGCGCATGAGTTTGGTGTCGAATGTGGCAGCCAGCCCAATCGCCTGCGGAAACACTGTCGCCACGCCATTGTGCACAAGACCGTGCAATCCCTCGCCATAGGCAGTGTACTGCGGCATGCCCAGGCGCTCGACCGGACGGTTCCGGGTAGTGACGAGACCGAGTTTCTCGTCCAGGGTCAGGCGGGCGATGAGATCGCGAACGCGATCGTTGATTGGGACGGACGGATCCAGATACGGGGCGGTGGGTTTCGGACGCTTACGGGAAGCCATGGTTGCGTGCTCCTGTGTGTTGCTGCGTGCGGGAGGGAGAATATACATGAGAAGTGAGAGGTGAGAAATGAGCAAAGAGAACGACGTGCCTGTGCCCAATGCCTTTCGGAGATTGTTGACTGGTCGGGCAATCTTGCGCGGGTCCGGCAGTGCCGCGCATCCCAGCCGACGGACCTCCGCAGGAAGGTCGTGCAACCCCCGAACCATCCGCATTGCGGAATGTAATTTTAAGTAGAAAACCCGTTGGGTAGTTGCCCTCTCACAAGGGAATAACATGCGATCTCCTTTCGCCCGGTTGGTCCTGGTCGCGGCGGTTGCGGCGGCGACTGCACAAACCAACCCGCCGGCATCCGGTGACACCTCGCAAGACGCTCGGTCCGTGGCGGCGGTCGGTGTGCCATCCAATGCAACAGCGTCCGGGCCGTTCCGTTCTGCCGACGCAGTGAGAATCTACGTCTACCCCGACACAGGGTCGTTTCTCAACGGGACGTACGCCATCGACAACAAGGGATGCATCATGCTTCCGTTTGACGGGGCGACGCCCATTTCGGGCATGAGCGAGAAGCAGCTCACCGACTACTTGATAAACAGGTACGTCAAGTATCTTCTCTATCCGCAAGTGCATGTGCGACGTCTGGTACGGCTGGCGTTTCTGGGCGGTTTTCAGCGGCCGGGAATGTACTACGTCGATCCCACGCACTCGCTCTGGGAGGCGGTGAACCTGGCCGGAGTTCCGCAGCGGGAAGACGGCCTGCGGCTTCTGCGGTGGCAACGTGGAGACCGCGTGATCGGGAAGGATCTGGTTGGTCCGCTGGAGCAGGGATTGTCGCTTGACACGATGGGTATCAGGTCGGGCGACCGGATCTGCGTCACTGCGCGGCCAAAACGGCAGGCCAACGAGATCTTTCAGACCAACGTCTTCCCCTGGATCGGTCTGTCGGTCTCGCTGTTGACGACGGGAATAACGGCGTATCAGTTCAAGCTTCTCATCGACAGCAGGCAATGAGTGGGTTCTCTACCAGGCAGCGCGCTGTGCGGGCGTCAACCCGCCCGGAATACGGACGAATCGGTGAACACCTCATCAACGGTGCCATGACAGTATGAATGAATCACGCCTAAGCCCGCCCGCGCAACCGAACCAGTCACCCCCCCGCCCGTTGCAGGTCCAGCCGCAGGCGACGGACTACCAGTATCTCTTCAGCCACTACACGCGCCTTCTCTGGCGTTGGAAGTGGTTCATCGTCGCGGCGGCCACGACAGTAGCCGTCGCGGCATTCACTGCAATTGTCAGAACCATGCCGATGGTTCCAGAGGGCGCCGCGGTGGTGCTCATCGGCATGGATCAACCCTCGACGTCCAACAGCGATGTAGTCCCCGATTTCTCCCAGCCGACCGGCACGAAGGTCGAGCTCATCAGGAGCCGTGGGTTTCTCAGCGACATAGTTCAGAAGCAGGCGTTGCAGCTCGTAATTGACAAGGGCGGACGCTACGATCTCTTCGACTCGTGTGCGGTGGACTCCGCAGCCCTGCCCGGCGCCTATGAACTCGCGGTCAGCGCAAGCGACCGCAATTCCTACACAATCACTTTTTCCAACAAGAAGCTCGGCATTCAAGGACGGGTTGTGCAAAGCGGTGCGATTGCGTCTTCCGACGAAATCCGATTCGCCGGGGTCTACCTGCGCCTCGCGCCCGGTTTCGCCCGGGCGCCTTACAGCGTCAGCTTTGGTATTGTGCCGATTCGAGCAGCCGTTGAGGCGCTGCTGAAAAACTTGACGATCAAACCTCCGGAACCAAGGGCAGACCGGTTGCACATGAGCGTGTCGCTGGCGGGACGGGACTACGAGCTTATCGCCCGAACCGTCAACACCATGGCGGATGCATACGTCGAACGCAGTCTTGCCATCCGCAATCGGCGCGTTCGCGTCGCCGGCGATGTGCTGGAGAAACAACTGTCCACCGTCACGCAGCAACTTGCGGTGTCGGAGGGCGCTCTGCGCAACTTCCTTAACGCGCATCCGCAGGTTGGTCTGAGCACGCAGACCCAGCAGTCGGTGTCGGAGTTGATGTCGGTGCGAACGGGAACTCTTGACATCGACAATCAAATCACCGATGCGCTGAACCTGCAAGGGCAGTATGGCGGCGCGGCCGACGATATCAGCCGGCAGCAGGCGACCAACGAGATTCTGCTGTTTCTCTCCTCTCGCAACAGCACGAAGGCCGCGGTGCTCATCGGAGATTTCAATCGCTCGGTGCAGGAGCGTAACGCGCTGGAGCAGACCTATGCTCCCGATCACCCGACGGCAGTGCAGAAGCGCGCCGAACTGAAGACGAAAATCGACGGCATCGGATCTCAAGCCCTGCAATCCCTTGACGAATTCATCGCCCGGAGCCGGCAGCAGAGGCAGGCCCGCAAGACAGGCGAAGATCGCATTGTTCAGCAGCTTGGCGCATTGCCCAATCTCGAACGTCAACTGGCCGATCTTCAGGCCCGACAGCAGATTGACGCACAGCTTTACTCGAGCATACTTACCCGTCTTAACGAGACAAAGGTGGCCAACGCCGCCGAAGTGGCCGACGTCTTTGTGATGGACTATGCGGTGCCGCCCCTCATGCAGTCGCGGCTGCTGATTCTCGCCCGGTTCCTGGGTATCGCCCTGGCGCTGGGCCTGGCAGCGGGGCTGGGACCCGTTTTGGCCATCGACTATTTCGATCCCACCGCGCGCTCCGAACAGGAGGCGCAGCGAAAGACGACTCTGCCGATCATCGCCGGCATCCCGACATTCAACCCGGCGAAGAAGCCTCGTCTCGGCAAAGGCAGGAAACCGCCTCCCGGGGCGCCTCCGGCGAAGAATTCTCCTCGCGTTCCGTCAATGCTGCCCACCATTGACACCGGACCAGACTACGCGGGCGAACAGTTCCGGTCGCTGCGAACCAAGGTGATGCTCTCGCTGCACAACGATCCCCGTCACGGAATCATCATCACGAGTCTCAATCCGAACGAGGGCAAATCAACAATCGCGGCCAACCTCGCCGTTACCATGGCGCAGAACGGGTTCCGCACTATTCTGATCGACGGCGATATGCGACGTGGCGGATTGCACGAGCAGTTGGGGATGCAGCAGGGCCCCGGTCTTTCGGAGTGCCTGGCCGACAAGCAGCCACTCACCGCCGAATCGGTCAAAGGACTCATGCAGACCTGTTCTGTGGACAAACTCAGTTTTGTCGGCTGCGGCGCCCATGTGGCGCAACCGCTGGAGATGTTCGCTTCCGCCAAGGCCAAAGCGCTGGCCTCGGCATTGGGAAAGGTATACGACATCATAATCGTCGACACCCCGCCACTGGCAGTTGCGTCGGACGCCGTGGCCGTGCAGGAATCGTTTGGCCGCTACCTGATCGTCGCACGCGCCGGGAAGACGAATCTGGCCGAGCTGCAGAGGAAACTGAATGAATTTCCTTCAGTCAAGAATGCCATCATCGGCATCGTGCTCAACGAAGCCGAGATGGAATCGTCGCGGCAACAGAAGTACTACTCCTACTACTCGAGTGCGAAGCACGTCGGCGCCTGAACCGGAGCAATGCACCCGGGCAGGTCCGGGTTCACGGCGGCGCTTCCAGCATGCGTCAGCGGGAGGAAACGGCGTCTTCCTCCGTCACTTCTTCGCTCCGCCGCTGCGCATTCCCACCTACCACGCGTCGCTGGTCTCCGCGATCACCTGCTCGATCGTCGTGACCCCCTGCGCCGCGAGCGCGATTCCCGCATCGCGCAGGCACACCATGCCGTCGCGCCGAGCCTGTTCTTCCAGTTCCTGCGGTGAGGCGTTCCTGATGATCAGGGCGCGCATCTCTTTGGTAATCTCGATCATCTCGAATATGCCGGATCGACCGCTGTAGCCCGAACCGTTGCAGGCGACGCATCCGGCACCCCGGTAAAAACGACGTCCGTCTTCCGGGAGCAGCGATAGTTTCTTGACAACTTCCTCCGGGAGCTCGTACTCTTCCCGGCATTTGAGGCATACCGACCGCACCAGGCGCTGGGCAACGATAAGGCTGAGCGAGGAGGAGAGGAGAAGCGGAGGAATGCCGATGTCGGTGAAGCGCGCAATGGTGCTGGCGGCGTCGTTGGTATGCAGACTCGAGAAGACCAGGTGTCCGGTCAGCGCCATCTTGATCGCGATGTCGGCGGTCTCCGCGTCGCGAATCTCGCCAATGAGCACCACATCGGGATCCTGCCGCAGAATCGCGCGCAATGCGCTGGCGAAGGTCAAGCCAATCCGGGGATTCACATGGACCTGATTGATTCCCTCCATGTGAAACTCGACAGGGTCCTCAACGGTCACAATATTCGAGGTGACCGACTTGATGTGCTGCATCGCCGAGTACAGCGTTGTTGATTTGCCGCTGCCGGTAGGACCGGTGACCACAATGATACCGTACGGTCGCGTGATATTCTTCTTGAATGTGGCCAGATCCCGATCGGTGAAACCCAGATTCGTGACGCTCTTCTGGAAGGACTCCCGGTCCAGAATGCGCAACACGGCCTTTTCGCCGAATACCGTAGGCAGAATCGAGACGCGGATGTCTACTTCACGGTTCCGCAGTTTCACCACCATACGGCCGTCCTGCGGCAGCCTCCGTTCGGCAATGTCGAGGTTGGAGAGAATCTTGACGCGAGTCAGGATGGCCGGATGCGAGCGCCGGGGCGCAGTCATGACGCTTCGCAACTCGCCGTCGATACGGTAGCGAACCGTCAACGTGCTCTCCAGCGGTTCGATATGAATGTCGCTTGCGCGGTCGCGAACCGCGTTGGCGATAAACAGGTTGACAAGCTTGACAATTCCCACTTCCTCGCCCGCCGACGCAGCCTCTTCGATATTGATATCGGCAACTTCGTGCTTTACAAATTCAACCTGTTCACCAAGGTCGGCCACGAAGTCGGTGGCGTCCTGCTGCGATGCGATGGCCTGATACACCCGATCGGTGGCGGTTTTTATGTCTTCGGCCGTACCCAGAACCGGCTTGATCGCCATGTTCGTCAGGTCGCGCAGCGTGTCAAGCAGAGCCAGGTTCAGCACATCGGCCATCGCAACGGTCAGAACGCCGTCGGCCTTGTCGATTGCGATGCAGGTGTTGCGCTTGGCCAGGTGTTCGGGAATCAGCGCGACAGTGCCCGGATCCAGCGTCGTGTATTTGCGCGTGGGCACCGTTTGCACCCCGAGCTGACTGGCCAGAAACTCCGTCTTCTGGGTTTCGGAAATATAGCCCAGCAGCACCAGCACGTCTCCCAGACGCAGGTCCGCTGTTCCCTGGTAGTCAAGCGCCTTCTTCAACTCCTGTGAAGAGATGACCTGATTCTGCACCAACAGCTCGCCCAGCAGGTTCTGCTTGCGGCCAAAATCAAGTCGCGATTTGCGCCTGCCGCGCCCCAGTTGAACCGCAACCATGCGCGTCTTGATATGTTGGGCGAACTCCTCTACGGGAAGAGGCAATGTGATAAGCTGGTCAGCGGAGATCCTGGCAATGTCGTTGACTGACAACCGGCCAACGTCACCGGTTACTATCGTGATGACGGCGGGAACGCGTTGTTCGCTCTTCAAAAAGGCGACTTCGCGCGCAACCGCGCCTATGTCGTCCGCGCGGGTAACCACCACTGCGGCTATGCCCTCGACAATGCTCCGATCGACAAACAGCTTCCCCACGGTGAGCGCTGCCCAACGCGACAGTCCGGCCTGACCGAACAGATCCACAACCTGCTTGATGCCCTTCGCGTGTGTTCCCAGGATGCGAATGGGCGTAAGGCCTGCCGCAGCGCCGACCGCTGCGTGCGCAGTATCGATGGTGGCCGTCTCATCGGTCATGAAGATATCCTTTCGTGTTCCCACTCCTTGATCGAGCGCCGGTGCTGCGACCGCGCCGTGGCGAGATATTCCGATTCGGTCATTGTGTCTGAGTCGGGAGGGCCCATGATCGAGTACACCGGCTTGAACGAATCCGACCCGTCACGTCCCGCTGGATTCGCGCCGTTGAATCGGGCAACCGCCTGCCGGGCGCCGGCGGAGTCGGTGTTAGGCAGAACAATGAGAAACCGGCCGCTGGAGAGCGTTCCGACCATGCCCACTATGTCGAGCTCCCGCACTCTGCCCAGCAAATAGGCGGCGTGCACCGACAAGGCGGAGACGCGCGCTTCACCACCGGCATCGCCATTGACCGATTGGAGAGAGCAGCACAGGGTGGAGAACGGCGTACGATACCGCCGGTGTCGCAGCAGTTCCGTACGAACAGCAACGGCAATTTGCCGGGATTTCAGGACGCCGGCAGGCAGAAACACCAACGGCTTCTTCCGCGTGCCCACAGACCGGATTGCCGGGGGATCTGCCGACACCACGTGCGCCAAAGCTGCGGTCAAATTACCATTGTCAATTGCACCCGGAGCGATGCCCTCCGCCGACAATCCGGCTTGCCGGCAGCGATCCAGAAACTCCCGTATCTTCTCTGCGATCCGCGCGCCCGCATCGCGGGATTCAGAGGGGTCACGGCCACTCGCCTCAATCTCCCGGCTCAGCCAGGCGTCGGGTTCGGGCATCGGCCCCTCGTCTCCGGAAATCCGCCGAAGGTAATTCTCCACAATTGCGTGAAGTTGCTCGTCGGTCCCCAGCAGAGATCCGATTTCGGAGGCCAGCCCAACGAATGCCCCGAAACGATCCGCATCGACACCGCTCAAGGCTGCCGCCAGCCGGCCGCCATCGGGGGAAGTCACAGATCCCAAACCAGTGGGAATGACATTCGCGAGCGCGGCGATGATCGAGCCGGTGCGGGTTGGATCCGGATGAGACCCAACGTCCTCGGTGGACTCGAACGCGCGACGCAACCCTTGTCCGATCTTGCCGGCGACTTCGTCAAGACGGCCGCTGTCGATGCCGGCAGCGCGCAGTTCCTCAATAAACGACCGCGCCAGAGCCTCGACGTCCCCTGGAGCACTCCCGGAGCCCGTTGGCGCGCGGTCTCCCACTGCGACAAGAAACGCCTGCACCTGCTGAGCGCTGCCCGGGGAAGAGGGCAGGATTGAGCCGATTTCGGCAGCGAGCTCAAGCAGCGCCGGCCGGATAGGCCCCGGGGCGCTCCGGCTTGTCGGTGGTCCGCTCCCTGCACCATCGTCCGCAACCGCCGCAGAGATCCCCGGTCCTGCGCCAACCGTCGATCCCGACCCCCCGCCAGGCCCGCCGCCGAGGTCGGCAGCAGAGCCCGATCCAGTGCCCATTCCGTTGGTATCAGGCGATGCGCTGCCTGCCCAGGACCCCAGATCCGGAGTCTGAGCACCGGTACCAGCCGACCCCCCGCCGGTCGCCACACCGTCCTCATGCGCAGGCATTTCGTCGGCCTGGAAAGCCGGACCGCCGGTTGATGCCGCGCGTTCGGCTCCGCCGGACCTCCCGCTCAGAAGCGCCCGGACACCCGAGACCGTCTGAGGCGCGACGCCGGATTGCAGAAGCCGCTCCAGGAGGTCGTTCTCCAATCCCCTAACCGCAGCCTCCCGCTCTTCACTGGTGGCCGGCTTCACCGTCTCGGTCGCGAGATACTCCTCACACACGGCGTTGATATAGTCGGCGAGCACATTCTCGGAAGACCCCTTCTTCACACCAGCGATCGAATCGAGTTCGGCGGCCAGCACCAGCATCCGCACAGACGCCTGGGGATTCTTGCGCATGCCCGCCACAATTTCTTCCACCGAGACGCCGATCCGACCGCCTGCCTCGGCGAATATCGAAAGCAGATCCTGATGCTCCCTTCTGGAGAGCAGCTCGCGCATGAGCTTCAAATAGTCTTCCAGCGGCATGCCCTCCTGCAGCAGCGTCTGCTTGAGCATCGGCAGAAGTCGCTGCAACGTGCGGCGCTCGGGAACCAGATGTTCGATAATCTCGGCCAGCCGCTCAACAGTAATCGCTCCACCGCGGTACTCCTCCCGCACGATACGCATGACCGCGCTGCAGGTGAGCAGATCCAGTTCCTCCAGAACCTCGTCTCTCGATTCGTCAAGTGTCCCCTCCAGCAAGTGCGCCTTCACGTGTTCGAGGGCGCTCGCGCGAAGGTTGCCGAGAACATCCGCGAGTTCCCGCGCGGTGGGGCGTCGGCCGCCCGAGGGCACGGCGTCCGCGGCAATCATCTCTCTAAACAGCTTCAGCCGCGCGGCGAGGCCGGAGGAGGTTTCCCGCCCCACCCGCGAAGGACTCCCCACCAGATCCCTGCCGCCGTCTTCCGCTGCATCGACAGGAGTGTCGAGCGTGAACAGCTCGGCCAGACGGCTCAAATCCCGGCGAACGATACTCTCGTCGGCGGTGACCTTCTGATACGTGATGTAGTTGAAGCGCAGTCCATGCACTTGACATTCGCGCAAATATCCGGCAATGGCGTCGACGGTGGGCAGGTCTCTGGCCCGGCTGAGTCCGCAGACCAGCGCCTCCAGGTCGGGCAGGGAAGCGCCTCCGGCGATGGTCAACGACTGGATACCGGCGTCCTTGAACCGCGTCAGGAGCCGCTCGCCACAGTACCGCGACAGAATCACCCACTCCTCGCACACCAGAGCGCCGTGCTCCAGAAACACCGACACCGAAGCGCCCGGCAGCAGGGATCTTGACAAAAACGTATGCAGATCGCCGATGGCCCGCACGGTCAACGGATGCGCAGCCTTGTACAGCCCGATGTTGTTGAAGGCAACCCACAGCGAGCGAATCAACAGCTCGGCGTCTTTCTGCCCGAACTTCTTCGTGGAAAGCGCCTGCGCGTTCATACCGCAATCCCTTTCTCGGCGCCCGACCGCGCGGCCCACATACGACCGTACGCCAGCAAGTCTTCGCGAAAAATACCGGCGGATTCATAACGGGCCGACGCGTGAGGCTGCAACGCCCGGATCACGATGGATTCAAGCGCCTTGTCGATAGTGTGCAGTACCTCCGAGGGAGTCCTGGTGAACACGGTTTCGGGGTGAGTCATTTTGCGCTGCAGCAGCAGCATGGTCTCCTTGTCGGCGAGCGGGAGCTCCCCCACCAGCATCTCGAAAAGCATAACGCCCACCGAGTACAGATCGGAGCGATGATCGGTCTCGCTTCCAGCAACACACTCAGGCGCCATGTACAACGGAGTGCCGAGAATGGTGTCGCCGTCGGTTTGCACCGATCGAAGGGTCCGGGCAATACCGAAATCGGCGATCAACGGCCTACCGCTCCGCGTCTCGATCAGGATGTTCGCCGGTTTGATATCGCGATGAATAATGCCCTCTTCGTGCGCATACGCAAGCCCGTCAAGAATACCGCAGCAGATCTCGATGGTTCTTTCGATCGGCAACAGTCGATGCGCCGGAAGCGGGTGGTTGCGGCGCTGGGCAATCAGCGACAACAGGCTCTCCCCCTTGACAACCTGCATAACATGAAAGAAGCAGTCGTCCGATTCGCCGATCTCATGCACGGGCACAATGTTAGGATGCGCGAGGTTGGACACAATCTCCGCTTCGGAGCGGAATTGCTCTGCGTATCGCGAGTGCATCGTCTCGGTCTTCGAAAGAATTTTGACCGCTACCTGCCTGCGCAACGTGCGCTGGAACCCCAGGTACACCGACGCCGACATGCCGGTTCCCAGCACCGAGAGTATCGTAACGGTGCCCAGATCCCGCCCGATAAACCGGGAAGCCGCCCCCGTTGGTTTGCTGAAGGAGATTGCCATGTCTGTTCCCACAGATCCGCAACTCAGCTCGTCGGGTTCTGCTGATCCGACTGTACTTCGTCAAGGGCTCTTCGAATCAACTCCAGAGTATCCACAATCCCCGGGTCCCGTGTACGCCGGAACAACAACGTCTCCTTCATGGAGACCGGGGTCTCGAGCTCGACACCCCGGGCCGCCGCTGCGGGCTGCTCGTTGGACTGCCCGACCGGAGAAGGCGGTCGCTCCACGTCCGGCGTCTCGGCGGGAGGAGTCGAAGGCGGGGACTCAGGAGCCGGCACAACGTCGGGCCGTCGTGCAGAGCGCGCCGGCACATCATCGTCCCACGAATCGACCGGCGCTTGCAGCAATGCCAGGCCATTTCGCGCGGCACTCACCAGTTCAAGCAACCGGGTCCGACTCTCGGGCGGTGTCTGCAACCGCTTGATCTCACCCTCCAACGCCTCCAGCGATTGCGCCGGATCCATCCCTTCAACGTTGCCATTCCTATCGCGGGAAAGACCCGACGCGATCCGAAAGAGCCGGTCCGACGCCCGGTCGATGGCCAGCAGTACAGGCTGGAGCATCGAATCTCCGAGCTGCTCCCCGGCCCGCACGGCCAGCAATTCCCTGAAATCATCGATGGAATGAACCAGGCAGATCGTCGCGCCGATCGACCTCTGGGAAACGGTTGTCTTCACTCGATAGGTGATCTGCGGCAGATGGGTGTCGCCATGCGCCACGTCGCACCCCTGCTCCTTGAGCGCGACGGCTGAGGACTCAGTGCGGTTCATGTTCACCCGGACGGCGGGCGGAGAGCAGATATTCAGGGAATCGGTAATGCTCCGGTGCACGTTGACCCAGGAATCGGGCCACGCATACACCACCGTCAAAAGCGCGATGTCGGGCAGAAGCCCCAGATAGGTCGCCTGGGTAAGCAGTGTATCCTTGGGCACCGACCGGAGCTTCGAAAGCGCGGCGATCACCTCCCCGGCATCCTTGACATGAACGCGCACCGCACCGGCGTCTGGAATTCCCAAAAGCATTGACGCGAGCGATTGAGCGTACGCGGTAATGTGAGGCTTGACGGAGTTATAGTCGCGTTCGATTCTCACATGTGAACGTCGCGACTCGCCCACCGTGCGAAGCACGCTGTCCTTCATGCGTTTCGATTGAGTGCCGGCCATGCAGCCTCTTTTCAAGCGCCGTGATAAAGTCCATCCACCAAGGAGCAGCGCTGCGACGCGCCGTGGAAAAAGTATTTTTCAGAAGAAGAGCCGCAACCGCCCTCCAGGTGCGGGGAGCCATGCAACTACTCGTCGTTGAACATCGTTCCAACATCGTTGCCGAGATCCCTCTGGAGCCCGGGCTCATATCCATTGGCCGCGACGCTTCGAATTCTCTGGTCATCCAGAGCAATGCGTGCTCTCCGTTCCACGCCACTATCGAAGGCGACGAGCATGGCCGGGCAATCGTCGACCGTGGATCCACCGGCGGGACGTACGTCAATGGCCGCCGGATCAAGCACGCCCCGATCGCCACCGGCGCCCGCATCACGATCGGCGACCATACGCTGGAGATCCGAGACGCCCCCGAAATCGATCCCCGGGCCGTCGCCGACGGCGCGCCTGCCGAATCGGTCACCACGCAATCCGACGGTCGGGAGCATCCGCCGGATACCGGGCCCGTACGCATCGCCCTGCGCGGAACACTCGACGCGCAAAGCAGCAACTACCTCGAAAGCTCTCTGAGAGCGACGCATCCGCAGGGCACGGGCCTGATTCTTGACTTTGCAGAAGTACCCTCTGTCAATGGCGACGGCTGGCGTCTCCTCATCCGACGCATCAGATCGCTGCACAACCCCGGGCCAATCCAGTGCGCTCATTTGAATCCCGCCGTGCTCAAAGGTTTCCGGGCTCTTGGCCTGCAACGCTTCTTCTCATTGTCGGCATAGCGACTCTGCGTCAGTTGGATGTTGCGCTCGGCTTGGAGGTCGAAGCAGACGCGCCGATCTGGTAGTTCCAAACCGTGTCTGTGGTGACCGTGCACACGGTCCTGGCGGGACTGACCGACGAATCCTTGACGCACGACGAATCTCTTGTTATCGCCGGCTCCAGCACACTGATGTATCTCAGATCGATACAGGTATTCCAATTGAAAAAACTCATCTGCCCGCTCAAATCTCCGGTAGCGGTGATATGCTCGCTCAACACCTCGTCGGGCTTCACGTACATGGTTGAGAAGTCGAAGGCGCCATTGGGGATGCCGGTCAGATCCCTGACTTCGCCGGGAACCAGTGCGTACTGCTCACCACGGAAATGAAGCGTAACCCGGGTGTACGAATCGTTTGTGAGCGTCACCTGATTGCCGGAGCACCCAACACAGAACATAATCCCCACGATCGTCAGAAACAACCTCCTCATAGCTCCTCCACGCTGGATTGTCGAACCCTTTCGAAGACTCCCCCACCCCCGCGAAACCATCTCCCCGACCGTAACAAAAGGCATTCTCCTATTGTCAACACAGGCCGATCGTCTACCGCCGGCTTCACCTTCGCTTCACGTCTTCCCCCGTGCCCAGGATTCCAAGCGAATCGGGCGACAAATGCGCGGTATTCAGTATGATATGCGGGGTGACCTCGATCACGAGGTTCGTTTTGGTCACCGTCTTCTTCGTGTGCTGAAAGATATGCCCGAGGATAGGGATGTCACCCAACAGCGGCAGCTTGCGCACCTCCTCGGTGTTTCCTTCCTGAATCAGCCCGGCAAGCACGATCGTCTGGCCGTTCTCGACCCGCACCGTCGTTCGCGTCCTGCGCGTGCGGATTTGAGGTATGTCGGCGTTTGGTCCCTTGAAGCCAACGATGGACGACAACTCGGGTTCGAGCACGAGTGTCACCTGATTGTCCTCATTCACATGAGGCGTCATCGCCATCTTCACGCCTACCTCCGCCTTCTCGATCTTCAGATTGACTCCGCCCGAGCCGCTCAGATTATACGACTGGACCGAGTAGGGAACGATATCCCCGATAAGCAAATTCGCCTCGCGGTTATTCGTCGTGGTCAGCCGCGAGTTCATGAGTATGCGGGCCGCGCCCTTGGACACGAGCAGATTGAGCACGGCGTTGATGTCGGGCAGTTTGACATTCACCTTGTCCGGAGAGAAGAGCATGGGGACCGAAGATGCCGACGAGGTCAGAAAGCCCACCAGCGGAGAAATGCTCTCCCACTGGAGTCCGTAGTCCTTCAGATTGTCAAGCGTAACCTCAACAACACGCGTTTCGAGCATCACGAGAATCGACGAATGATCGATGGCCGCCACAATCTTGGTGATCTCGTCGATTTCGCGGGGACTGGCCACGCAGATCAGCTTGTTGCCGCCTTCGTCAACCTGGATCTTGCCGCTGATGTTGGTGAGCATCCTGGCGACCTCGGGCGCCGAAGCGTACCGCAGCTCCACCACGTATGCCGTCAGACCCACGTCGCCCTTCAGCTTCTCGGCCTCGGCAATCAACACCGAGTTGCCCACGATCTCGTAGGAGAGTCCCGCAGCGCGCACGAGAATGTTGATAGCCTCGTCCAGAGGAGTCTGATTGAGAAAGACCGTCACCTTCTCCTTGTTCGCGCCTTCACCGGACACGAAATTCATACCGGATTTTTCGGCGAGTACCTTGAAGACGTCGGAGAGGTTGGCGTCCTTGGCATTCAGCGAAACAGTCACTTTCAGGCGCGGATTGGTTTGAATGGCAATCACCGACGTTGCCGATTTGTCGCGCGAAAGCGAATCCTGCGCCGACGCGAGCGCCGCACCCAGCAGAAGCAGACCGAAAACCCGTGCCGTAGCATGACTGTGCAAAAGCATTCTCACCGCTGCCCTCCATGCGGCCCGATCGGCGCCGCGCTGTTGAATCGGATGGACAAGGCGTGTCGGGCGAGCGCCCGACCGCCGCAACCGCAGATTCCCGCATGTCCGTCCCACCGCTACTTCGCTACTCCGCCACTCAACCTCCGCGCCGGTCCGTCCCCTCAGCGCCCGAACGACGGGCCGTCCAGCAACCCCAGCACTCCCTTGGCTATCCTGGGCCTGCAGGATTTTCTGCCGAAAATATCGTACGTGTACAAATACGACTCATCGGCCATCTCCGTCTGCTCCGCGCTGATTGATCTGACAGTGCGGCCCCGC
>Ga0315284_10000565_pt1 | contig 50300 bp, 59 predicted proteins | sample YL17G09_16_MG_FD_203696 | JGI IMG/M metagenome (GOLD analysis project Ga0315284, IMG submission 203696) | Sediment microbial communities from Yellowstone Lake, YNP, Wyoming, USA - YL17G09_16 | ecosystem: Environmental > Aquatic > Freshwater > Lake > Sediment | place: USA: Wyoming | collected...
AAATTCACTTTCTCTCTTTTTTTGTTTTACAAGTTCATTTTGAGTTTGTATATCGTAGTATGCTGATATTAAAATGTCTTTTGCAAGTTTAATAAAATTAATAATATCAAATTTATGTTTTGAATCAAATTTTGATTTATTTAACATTTGTATCTTACCAGACATATCATTTGCCTTTTCTTCTATAAGCTCTATACTATAAATATTTGGTAAATTAAAAAAAGTTAATAAATCTGTAATATTATAATTATTTACATCTAAATCAAAATTAGTATCCATTTATATTAATATTTTTAAAAAATTATAAAATTATGCGTATTTATAAATCTATTTAGAAATAAATATACCTTAATTTTTAATGTTTTTATCTTAAAGTAATATATATATGCAAGGGGGTAGAAAATTAAGTTCATGGAATCTTTTCGTTAAAAAAATATATAGTGAAGGTAAAAAATCAGACAGCAATTATAGTTTTAAACAAGCATTATCAGATGCAAGCAAACGTAAAGGAGAGATGGGAACCAAAAGTCCTACTGCTATGGGAGCCAAACCTACTTCAATGGGAACCAAAAGTATGAAATATAGTAGAAAACATAGAACAAAAAAATGCAAATGTCCCAAAAAAGGAACCAAAAGAAGACATTAATATAAATAATATAAAAATAGTAAATTTTTTATATTATTCTGACAATACTTTAAACAACTTACCCATTTTTTCAACAGGTATATTTTTAATAAAATTCCAATCTGTAAATTCATCATATAACTTCTCATAATTTTCTAATGTTTTTTTCAAACTTTCTCTCTTTGATGAATCAGGATTTATATTTTTCATAAGATGAATGATTAATTTATTAAAAAATGTTCCTTTTAATGAAAAAACTCTTGAAATATTTCCAATAATATGTAGATAAATTATACTTATACTAAAAATATCCCATGTATTATTTCTCTCTAATATATCTTCAATTATTTCAGATTTTGATTTATTAATATATTTTTTTAATGAATTTACACATAATGTTTTAAATTCTGACTTATAATTTTGAGAGAACATATTTAAAATATGTAAGTTTTTCACATATACTTCACTTATTTCTTCAATAAATGTATAAGATAATGTGTTTAAATTATTATGTATTAAGTAGAACATAATATGAACTTCTAATGGTTTATACGTATAATCATAACTCTTTTCAATAATTTTGCCAATATATTGTTCATCCATTTTTAAAAGATTTAAACTATTTTGAAAATTAATCAGATTAGGTTTGTTTCCACAATTAATATTAAAAATAATATTTTCAGGATATAAATTAAAAAAACATATATCATTATCATTTAATTTTATTAAACTCTTTAATAAGTATTGAAAAGATTCCAAAACATCAAAAAAAAATTGTTTTGGTTTAGTTAAACTAAATAAATAATCATTAAAATATGTAAATCTATTCTTTTTATATTTAAAAAGTAAGTATTTTTCATCTGATGTTCTTAAACTTGTTTCTTGTTTTTCTAATGTTGCATTATTAATTTGTTCAACTTTAATAAAATTATAATCATATAAAATACAAAAATTATTTTCATAATAAGGTATTTCTCCTATTATTTGACATATAGTAGCTTCATTAACGGAAAAAAAATCATGTTTACATATTTTGGATATATAGTTAGTTTTATACTTTTCTTCGTTTGTATACTTTTCTTCGTTAGTATCTTTTTCTTCGTTAGTAAATTTGGAAAAGAAATGCTTACTAATTTTTTTTACTTCAATATTATTATTCATTTAATTTTATTTATTATTTTTCCTTTATTATTTTTACTTACTAATGAATAAGAAGTAGCGATTTTTATAGGTTTTTTTGATTTTATTTTTAATTTCATTTGAATCTGTGATACCACTCTTACAAAGTATGCCTACTTCTTCCTTTATAACATCGATATGTTCTTTGCAAAAGCTATCAAAACCATACGACGGTTTATATTCTTTATCATTTATATTCTTCTTGATATGCTCATCCATTGCTTCAATTAATTCTTTCTGAACGCCATGATAGGCACGGCGTTTAACTGGTTCCTTTTTTGCAGTGCCTTTTTTTCTAAAATAATATCGTGCACTCTTAAACATTTTATCTAAAATATCTCCATCATATTTTAAATTCGATAGCCTTCTTACTTCATCATCAACAATTTCAGAATTTTCTTCTAACCAAATTTTCCAGGCCTCCTTAAAATCTTTTCTATGGTCATACTGGTGAATCTTGGCAAATTTATATAGCTCTACAGTAAATTCTTCTTTAAATTTGAACCGAAAGATATTCACATTAATATCATCGTTATCGAAATCTTTTTCCTCAATACGCTCTTCGTCGGCTCCATGATTTGAAAATGAATCCAATTTAGTATCATCGCTTGTTCTAATGTTATCCTGAATATTAAGAATAGAACTATCAATAGCAACACCATTGATTGCAATAGTTGGGTTTGAATTGTCATATTTCATTTTTCTTTTAAGAATTACTTTTAACTTATATTTTACCTTCAATTATTTTAAGTTTTTTTATTTCAATTTTATTTTTAAATAAAAAAATTGATAAAATTATTAAACACATAATTATATGTAATACTAATACAAATATGGATTCGTCAATGAATTATTTCGAAGATTATGATGAAGAAATTCGCCCTCCAGATGAGGTTATAAGAGAAAAATTAATATCAAATGATAATACGTTTCATGATAAACAGCTGGAGGAGATATTATATTTAAGCATACAAGAAGCATTAGAACAAGAAAAAAAATATCAAGATTATGAAGATAAAATTATTTCTTACTATTCTAATGAAACCAATTTACGTAGAGATAAATTTAGTAAATTATTATTAGATTTAAATAAAGTAGCAAAATTTGATAAAACATTGCGTGATACGTATGAAATTATTGAGCCTATTATTGATGCCTACTGTAATCACATTATTGAAACATATTTGGTAGACGAAGAAACATATCATTGTATATTTAAAAATTTAAATTCTATCAGGACAGACAAAAAAATTATTGATTTTTTAAAAACTATTATTATTTCTAATTAAAGAGATTTAGTTAATTAACCCATAAATTCATTAAACAACTCAATTATTTTATTTTAATTTTATAAATTTTATATTATTTTCTGCATCATATGCTTCTGTTGATAACTCTGCTACTGCTTCTACATATTGATAATCTATAAATGGATTTTCATTTGTATCCATAGGTATTGCTTGTTGTATAGTATCTGCAATAATAAGTGGAATATATACCTCTTCCTGTGTTAAATTTGCTTGTTGATAAGTGGAAAGCTCTTCATAAAAATCTTTCACCTTTTTATTAATTCGTATTCTTTTTGCGTCAAAGGAAGTAAGATATAATCCATCTAAACTTTTTACACGCGATAAAGCAACATATGTTTGACCACATTCGAATATTCCGCTTCCCACATCTATCTCTGCTGCATCTAATGTTGCGCCCTGTGATTTGTGAATAGTTAAGGCCCATGCTAAAATAAGCGGGACTTGAGAAATGCCAATTCCAGGTATTTTATCACTTGACCATGTATGCCTTGCCATTATAAGTTCATTTCCATTATTATATTTTACTCGAGGAAACCCTGTAAATTCACAATATGAAACAATAATACCTTGACTTCCATTACATACCATTGTATCGCCCTCCGCTGACTTAATATTAATAACACACATGACTTGGGCGCCAATTTTTGCCTTTATTGTTTTGTCGCAAACTAAATTTCCTGCAAGAAAATCCAATTCCATTTGAATGTCCTTCTCATTAAATTCAAGACGTAATGTTCTTTCAGTTTTTGTTATTTCTAAATCCTTTAAATATTTCACATTATATTCTTTTTCTTCACTATCAAGAGCGGACATTTTAAAATTATTAATTTGTTCTACTTTGTTTCTGGTAGGATATAATTTTGTAGGCTCGGCGACCAAATTTGTGGCATATTCTCGCCCTACATATTGAAGAAGCAAATCATTAACTTTACGTTTAATTTTTCCTTCACGAATTTGATTCAAAATAGAACAATAAATTTCATCAGTTTGTCTGAAAATTTTTACAAGTTGAATTTGACAGTCGCGATGAAAGATAGAATTCCAATCATCACTTTCGAAACAGAAACGTTGGGTATCTGGCTCATCCTTATCACCGACTGGTGGAAGCTGATAAAAATCGCCTGCAAATATTAGTTGTATGCCTCCAAATGGTTTTCCATTTCCACGTACAGCCTTTCCTATTTCATTTAATAATGTAAATAATTTTAATGAAAGCATACTAACCTCATCTACCACTAAAATATCTGTTTTTTTCCAAATTGCCTTTGTAAATTTATTTTTTTTTATTTTTGACACCAAATGCTCAATGGTTCCATTTCCTAATCCAATCCCTGCCCATGAATGAAGAGTTTTAGCTTTACAATTCAAAAGAACAGCGGCACAACCTGTTAGCGCAGTAACATGTATATCTTTAAAACAACCATTAGAATGCTCATATATTTTTCTAATTAATGCAGTTTTTCCTGAACCTCCAGGACCAGTGATAAATATATTATGACCTTGAACATATTTATCAAATGCTATTTGTTGCTCTCTTGAAAGTTCCATTATAGTTATTTATAATTTTAGTTTTAATATGATTTTTATAATCAATTTTAAATTTAAAATATTAAATAAATTTACTCTATATAATATATGAACTTTGACTTAAATATTGGAAATTATAGTAGAGATGAGTTAATCGAAATGTTTGAGTTACCACTACATTTTGATGAAAATATTATTGAAATGAAAGAAGCAAAATTAAGAGATAGTATAATAAATAATAGAGAAATTAACAAAAATACACAAGAAAAAACATTAAATTTTCTAATAGAAGCTAAAAATATAATTTTAAATAAAAAACAAAACAATAAAATAGATGATTTATTGGAGAAAGTATATCATGCTGACCTTAATCTAAAACACACAGAAGTAGACAATATAAATGGACATATTTTACAAAAAAGACCAGAAAAACCATATTTATCTTCTTCACCAAGTGAATATTTTTCAGGTGTAATTAACCCTCTTAAAAGAAGAATAACTAAACAAATTTTAAATATTGATAGTCGTTTTAGAGATAATTATTATAGCTCTTCCTCTACAAATTATAATATTAATTTACCAATTCTTTTCACAAAAGTGGTAACTATGACATTAAACACCATTGAATTACCTACTTCTTATTATAGCATATCAAAAGAATTCGGAAACAATTATTTTACTGTTATTGTAAATGGAAATGCAGGTGTTATAACTTTACCAAGTGGTAATTATACTCAAAATTCTATTATGGAAATTATAAATACTCAATTGGCGAATCTTGCTACTATTGATTCAGATTTTGGAAATGTAGTATTTTCTATAAATGTAAGTTTAGATATTGTTGTGTATCATTCAGGAAGTTATCAAACAATGGTAGGATTTAATGGTAGTCAATCTTCAAACGCAACTCTTGAATTAAATTTTCAAGCAGATAGATTTGGTATAGATGACCGCAACACACCTTTGCCATTAAAACTTGGATGGATACTTGGGTTTAGAAATGGAGTATATGTTAATAATACAAATTATGTTTCAGAAGGTTTGGTAGACACAAGTGGTCCAAAATATGTTTTTTTAGTGGTCGATGACTATAATAATAACGTCAATAATAATTTCTATAGCGCTTTTAATTCATCACTGTTAAATAAAAATATTTTAGCACGTATATCATTACAGACAAATCAATTTAATCCATTTGGGTTATTAGAACAAAATAATTTATCAAATATTACCACTCCACGCGAATACTTTGGTCCTGTAAATATTCAAGCTTTAACAGTTCAATTATTAGATGAATATGGAAGAATATTAAACTTAAATAATATGGATTTCAGTTTTTGTCTTACTTTTACTACTCTATATGATATTTAATTCACCAGTTAAATGAAATTTTAACCAAGAGGTTGGCGCAACTTTTGTTCCACCATCATATTTTACAGCAAATCTCTCTTTTATCATCCATTCATTTAACCACAGTTCATCTAAATAAACATCAGCAAGGATTCTGCCATATTTTTCACTTTGAATATTTTTAAGAGTTACATATTTATTTAATATGAGAGCTGATAAAACATCTCTTGCATTTTTTGCTGCCGTTTTTTCATCTTCATTTTTTCCTTTTATTTCAGGTGTATCGATACCATTTAATCTTACAGATAATCGATATAGCGGAGAATCATTAAATGGCAATTTAGATGCGATAGTTATGGTATCGCCATCATATACTTTAATAACTCTACCACCTTGAATAGGAAATGTAAATTCTACAGTATCTGCCCATTTTATATCAGTGCCATCTTCCATATAGTTTTTATCTATTTTAATTATTTCTTTTTCACAAATTAAATTTTCAGTAATTACATTTTCATTATTTATTTGTTTGTCTAAATTCTCATTATTTTTATTTTCACTATTTATATTCACAGGTTTTTTTATTCCTGTAATATATCTCAACCCTTCACGAATCATTTTCATAATGGACATTTCTTTGTTTTTAAATTTTATATTTTAAAAATTAATTAATCAATTTTATTATTTAATAATATTTTTATAAAATATAAATGGCACATTCATTTAAAGTTATTCCTGCTCGTGCTACATTTGGTGTATTTAATGAATCAAATGATGCTGGAGCTTATATTTTAAATAAAAAAGCAAAAGCCACGTTTTGTGCTGCTAATAATTGCACAGCTGGTATAAAGGTAAAATCACAAGGAAATCTTCTATTATTAAAACAATCAAATTATTTAAATTTTTACCAATGTACCAATAACATCGATCCTACAAATTTGAATATCAACTTAATAACGAAGTTAAATTTACAAAATGTTCCTGTTATTCAAAGTAATAAATCTCCATATGAAACGCCAACAAGTATAATTCCTAATACAACTTCATCAACTATTTATTTAGATTATATTATAGACCCAATTGGAAATTTATTTGGAAATACACCGTGTGGATTAAATAATTATTTAAATTATTTAGAATACAACCCTCCATATACTACATCAAACCCTGGAGAAATAAATAGTGTTTAAATTGTAAAAAGAATAATATATGTCAACAAACCAGTTATAATTGTTACAGAAGTTACACGTAAAACATTACACGAATATTCTTCTTTTTCGTCTTCTTCTTCTTCTTTTTCTTCTAAAATCGGTCCTAACGAATTGTTTATTCCATATTTTTTACATTGATTCATATAGTAGCAATATTCATTAAAGTTTTTATTTGCTTCTTGTTGAGTAATTTCTAAAGTATATACTGGTTTTAATTTTCTTATTCTATATTTTTCATCTTGCAAGTAGTCATTTGGAGCTTCTAAATCCACATACCATCCCCAATTATCACACAATTGGTTTGAATTTTCAAAATTATTAATAATTGTACTTGTCATTTACAGTTTATATTATATTAATTATATTCATAAATTTTTTGAATAAATATAATTCAATTTTTATTTTTAACGTTTAGCTCCCATACTAATAAGTTTGTTATTTGCTTTTTTTGCTATATTCCTATATTTTCTTCCTTTTGAACTATATTGCCTTGCTCGAATATATGCTGAATACACTCCTTGAGAACTTATTTTACATGTATTTTTTTTACAAATAGGAAAGGATTTATTTGGTCCTAAAAAGCATTTTTTACCACATTTTTTCAACATTAATGTTTTTTGATGAGCACCTGGTTGTTGATTTTTCCAACCTCTTGTTGCTATTCCTCGTCCTCTATTTCTTTGTGTTTTTGACATTATATTATATTTAAACAAAAAAAATAATTTAATAGTTATAATTATAAATGAGTGATTTAGAGAATTCTGAAAATCCTACGATAAATGATGATATTACAAATAAAAAAAATCCCGAAATAGAAAAAAAAACTGACAAAATTTCAGCAATATTTATAAATGGTCTTAAATGGTTTAATGGTAATGTATTAAGATGGAATAGCTCGAGAGATTTAAATGAACTAAATGCAGATATTTTATGGGATGAAGATGATGATATGTTAATAAACTCTAATTTAAAATCACATTGTATTCTTAAAACAATTTTTAAAACGAATGGTGAAATTATAAAAAATAAGTATCAGATTATTCTTATCTCTGATGAAAATGTTAATAATTTATTAATGACTTGTGACACATTTAAAATTATGGAAAATGCAAAAAATGATATTATGATTCCAATTCCATTTAAAAATGAAATTATAGAAACAAATTTAAACACATTTAATTATCCATATGAATGGAAAAAAGCTTATCTAATAAATAAAAATATAAAAAATAATACATATGATATAATGTTAAACGATGCCTTACACAGTAATATTCATTGCCATTTAATAAGAAGAAAGGATATTAAAGAGCATGTTAACTTTGAATCTGAAGACGAGAATCTATCTATTAAAAATAAAAGATTAACACGAAGTAAAACAAAAGATTATAAAGCTCCTCCTCAATCAAAATCACCCTCTGTGCCAGTATCAGTTTTGACAAGAAAAAAATCATTTAATAATATGTTACCACGCGATGGATATCAATATATGCCTTCACGCCCATCTTCATCCAATTATAAAGAGGACGATGATTCAGATGAAGAACCATTATCAAGTGAAGGAACATTTGTGGATGCATCAGGTAATATTATAGAGAAAAAAGAAAATGATAATATTACATATGATAAGTATTCCTATAAAGATGTAGAAAAAGAAATAGAGTGGAATTATTTTGATGAAAGTGAATATCATTCAAGTGCTCTTGATATAGTAGCAACATACTTGAAAGGTCAAAAACTAATTTATATGGAATCGAAAGCCTATTGTGAAAAAAGATTGAATTTTTTAATGTTACCATCTATTTTGTTATCAACAGCTGCCACAGTATTATCTTCAAGCTTGAAGGATTTTTTTTGGGGTGTATATTTAATAGGAGCAATAAATGGTATTATAGCTTTTTTATTAGCCCTTGTTAATTATTTAAAATTAGACGCAACATCTGAAGCTCATAAAATCGCAGCACATCAATATGACAAATTACAAACTTCTATAGAATTTTTATCAGGAACAACACTTTTATTTAACAATTCAAAATCAGTCATTGTTAAAAAATTAGAAACAACAGAAAAAAAAATAACAGAAATAAAAGAATCAAATCAATTTATAATACCCAAATATATCCGAACATTGTATCCAATAACTTACAACACCAATGTTTTTTTAATAATCAAGAAAATTGAAGATATAAGAAAACGAAAAATAAATGAATTAAAGGAAGTTAAAAATCGGAGAAACTATTTAATAGCTGTATTAAAATCAAAAAAAATAAAGGATAAAGATAAAAAATCATCTATAAAAAATTTAGAAAAAGAAATAGATAGATTAATAAGAGAAAAAGACTACCATATTAATAATTTATTAGTTTTAAAATCAGCTTTTTCTATTATTGATGAAATGTTTATGAAAGAAATGGAAAACGCTGAAAAAATAAAAAAAATGACAATTAGAAAATGGTTGTTTTGTGGATTTGGAATTAATAGTCAGACAGAAGACCCTACAAAATTAAGTTCCTTTATAGAAGACGTTATGGACCCTTTTGGTAGACATGACAAATATTTAAAACAGATAAAAGAGATGGAAGAAAAAAAACATATAGAAAAAGAAAAAGACTACCAAAATCAAAAAGTAAATTATATAAAACAAGAGGAAAAATTTAAACACATGTGGGATGAAGTAAAAAAAACCAAATATTTATTAAAAGACAATATATCTTTGACTGAACAATTATATGAAAAACTTGAAAGTGGTGAATTGCATAAAGAAAATAAGGTAATGAACTTGAAAAAATATCCAAATATTGTGCAATTATTTGGTTATAAAAAAACAGTAGATATTAATAATATAAAATTAATGGCAGAAGAACTTATGTCATCGGATAATGAAGAAAAAAAAAGTAAAAAATCTGACTCATCCAACTCCTTAATGGATTTTGATGTTGTTTGCAATTCTTCACAAAAACAATAATTTTTATTTTCTCTCTTGTGAAATATTACCCATAGCTGTAAACACAATACCCAATATAAATCTTGCAAACAAATAATCGTGAACTTGAAGTGAACATGTTGAAATATCAGTGTATGCCCAAAATAAAACGCATCCTAATATCAACCAACTTATATTAAAGACTCTTGCAATCCAATTATAACAATTTAAAGCAATAATTACTTCATCAGAACCGATATTTGGATACATAATATTAAAATCAAATATAAACAACCAAATATTGAAAATACCTAAAAACACAAAATTTATAATCCCACTTGCCAACAAATATGACTTTAATACTATAGTGAGATGATGACTTGCTTGACTTTGGTTAATACACGTTTTATCAGTGCATGCATAGTAAACATCACAAATTGCAAATATGGAGAAAAATCCTGTAATAAATAAAGAAATACAAATCTTTGCGCAACATTGGTCACTTATCCAATCTTTTTTTTGCACCAAACTTTTATTTTCAGAGTTAGTAATAACTTGAGCTTCAATATTATCTAATTGACTTATGTATTGTGTATTAGTATTGTTAGACGATTCCATTTTATTGTTATAATAGTTTTGTAAAAGATATTTAAACCATTTTAAATATCTATTTATAAGTATTTGAAAAATACTCACACGATAATCCGACTTGCTGGAATCGAACCAGCTACCATTTGATTACTTTTTACCACTACAGTCAAATGCTCTACCAAATGAGCTAAAGTCGGACATACAGATAAGCGTTATAGGTATATACTTTTTGATTTATGAAAATTGCTGTTACTTATCTCCCAATATAAATAAGTATATTGTTTTTAAATTGTTTTTATATATAATATTATTTAAATGCCATAACACGTAAATTATTTTGTGTGGATTGAATTCCATTTATATTTGTGAAAAGCATTTTTTTTGATTTAATTTGTGAAACTCTTATTTTATGCTGTATCTCTCTTATTTTATCTTCTCTTAACATTTGTTTTAATTCATTTACCGTTTTAGGTCTTCTTGGTCCTTGGGGCTGAACATTTGCATCATGATAATCCTTAAAATATTTATTATAAATATAACTATGTTTTACTGAAGGTTCAATTTGTTCATTTTTATGAGATTGCTGTTGATATTGAGGCTGATATTGATTCTCATTTTGTTGATTATATTGCGTTTGTTCTTGGGATATAGGTCGCATATGTTGTAATACTCCATCTTGCGTAACAACAAGATTCATATTATTCAAAATATCATCAAATGTTACCTTTTTTCTTTGTTTTTCTATTTTTGGTTGTTCCCAATATTTAATTTGACTTGTAGAATTTTGATTTACATTATTAGCTCCATAATTTAAATAATTTTGATTATTTTGATTACCTAAATTATTTACTTCCTCGAATTTAAGCTCCATATGTATAATTTAATATTTAAATACATTTTATTTTACATATTAAATAAAAAATAATATGCTTTTAATATAAATATGCTTGGAACTTATATTAAAAATAGAGGTATAACTAAAACTATTATTCATTCTAATAATAAAAATAATACTAATGAAATTAAATGGGATGCAGATTATGATGGTAATCTTGCAAATGTTTCAATTAATTCAAACACTAATGGTAAACATGATAAAGTTCATTTTACTCTTAACAATCAAGATTTAGCTAACATGTTAAATATAGATACTGTTAATATACCTCTTGAACAGAGGTTAAAGAGAGATTTTAAAAAAAATAGTAGACAAACACCTAAAATTTATCAAATAGAATTTGGTGATGCACCAACACAGCCACTTGTTCCTATGACTCCACAATATCAGCAGTTACCTAAATCCCTTTTTATTGAAGAAGAAAATAACTATCCTGTTATTGAAGAAGAATTCACTCCATCCTCATCCATAGAAGAACCACAAAATATTTCTATTGAACAATTATTATCGCCAGTTAATACTCATTTATCAAGCCCTAAATCAAATGAAGAATTTATTATTCCAATGACAATTGATAAAAAAACACTTGATAAATTTACTCTTACACCGCACAAACGACACCGAAAATATAAAACTCATAAAACTCATAAAGTATATAAGCGTCGTAAATCAACTGCTTCCAAAAACCGCTCAAAATCTAAAAAAAGCACTAAAAGAAGTTTTTCTTTATTTTGATTTTTTCATTGTTTCTATTATTTTTGTATCATCATCAGAGTAGGTCTTTTTTTTTCTCTCATCTTTTAAAATTTTAGAACAACTTTTTTCCATTTTTTGTGTTGTGTAATATTTTGAGGCATAGATTATTTTATTGGAGTCTTCATCATAGATTACTTCTATATATAATCCTTTTGATTTCTTAATATTTATTAAGAATTTTATTAAATTATATATATCAGGATTATTAAAATTTACTGTGATTATGCAGTGCTTTCTTTGATATCTTACATGAGTTTCATATTCATAATCTTCATAACAATAGGAACAACCACAATTTGTAGCAAGATTTTTTATATTTTCCTGTAATTCTGTGACACTACTATTTTTAATAAGGCTAAAAGAGACTTCAATATTATACCCCATTTATATAAGCTAAATATTTTGTTATTTACTAAAATAATATTTTATGTAGTGTTATTTCTCTCTACATAAAATTATACTACTAAAGTTATTATTTTATATATTCTTTTTTAAAAGTATATATAAATGTCATTTAGACAATTTGGAGGAGTAAACTTTTCAGCAAAACATAATATAGTTGGAAGTAATTATAATACATCAAATAATTTACAAGTAACACAAAATGTTGGACAATCAAATTCTTATATTAATTTTTTAAGTGATATTAGTGGGAATTTTAACATTTATGGTAGTTTAAATGTTACGCAAAATATAACTGTAGGGTCTTTAATATCTCTTGGAAATGTGGTAATTGACGGAACTCTAACTGTAACAGGTGCAACTTCATTATCTTCTACTCTTGCCGTTTCTGGTGCTACTACATTATCTTCTACTCTTGCTGTTTCTGGTGCAACCACATTATCTTCTACTCTTGCCGTTTCAGGAGCAACCACATTATCTTCTACTCTCGATGTAACAGGAGCAACCACATTATCTTCTACTCTTGCCGTTTCTGGCGCAACCACATTATCTTCTACTCTCGATGTAACAGGCGCTACCACATTATCTTCTACTCTCGATGTAACAGGCGCTACCACATTATCTTCTACTCTTGATGTAACAGGCGCTACCACATTATCTTCTACTCTTGACGTATCAGGTAACACATCTGTTGGTGGAACTTTATCAGTAACAGATGCCGCAACTTTTTCTTCCACTATTACTACCACAGGTTTAATCACTGCTGGTTCTTTCAATGCAACATCAGATTATCGTATAAAGAAAAATATTCAATCACTTGACAATTTATATACGGTGGATAATTTAAAACCTGTATTATATGAAAATATAATAACTAACAATCAAGATATTGGATTAATCGCACATGAATTACAAGAATATTATCCATTTTTGGTTCAAGGAGAAAAAGATGGAGAGAAAAATCAATCGGTTAATTATATTGGTTTAATTGGTATCCTCATAAATGAAATAAAAGGGTTAAAAAAAGAAATAAAATTAATAAAAGAAAACATAAATATTTAAAATAAAATTGATTATTATTAAACATAATAAATAGAATTATACAATAATACTTATTATGACGTCAACATTAAATGAAATTTTATCAAGACAAAATTCGCACACTCGTGATGCTCATATCAAATTCTTTGAGAAAGGGCATAAATATGCAATCACTACTGACCAAAATTCAAAGTATTCTTCTGTAACGACATGGAATCACAAACATTTTCCACAATTTAATGCTGATGAAGTAATTCAAAACATGATTAAAGGTAAAGGCTGGAAAGAGGGACATAAATACTGGGGACTTACACCCGAGCAAATAAAAAACCAATGGGATTCTAATAAAACAATTGTTGCAGGAACCGGCACTGACCTTCATTTTGAAATTGAATGTTTTATGAATAGCAATAAGCTGCCGCCTGGTTACACCAACAAAGATTTATATGAAAAATATATTGAAGAATACGGCTCAAATATTTCATCAAAGCCTCTTGAATGGCAATACTTTATAAATTTTATTAGAGATAATTCTCACTTGAAACCCTATAGAACAGAATGGTTAATTTATGACGAAAATATAAAAATAGCTGGTTCAATCGACATGGTATATGAGAATCCTGATGGTTCCCTTTCAATTTATGATTGGAAACGTTGTAAAAATATTACCAGAATAAATAATTTCAATAAATTTGCTATAAACCCTCTCATTTGTCACTTACCGGACTCAAATTATTGGCATTATGCGATGCAATTAAACACTTATAAGGCAATCATTGAAAAACAATACAATAAAAAAATAAATAATTTGTTTTTAGTTAGGTTACACCCGGAAGCAGATGAGAAAAATTATGAACTTATCTCTCTACCAATACTGTCAACAGAGATATCAGATTTATTTTTAGAAAGAGAAAAAGAAATCTATTCGGAAACTGCTTAAAACTTTAGTAAATATTTAAATATATGAAAAACGAAGCATTCTTATTTTCTTTAGTTATAATTTGGTACGTAAGTAATTTTGGGGTTCCGCCTTATATTTTATATTTATTAACTAAATATTATCATAACTTTGACAATATTTTTAAATTTATAAATTTTTGCAACCATATGATTTCTCCAGATTTTTTCTCTATTAATGAAGGTTCAAATGAAGAATTAAATGAACCAACAGATAATAAATTAAAAGAAGAAGAACAAATAATACCGCCAAAATATGAAGATAAATATTTGGAAGAAATTCGTAAATTAGATAAAGAATTTAAATTTACAGAAATAGAGGAAGAAAAAAGGCTATTAAATTATCTGGAATTTTGGAAAGAATTAAATGACTCATTATCTGATGAACTTGAAAAAACTACAAATAAAATAATTGATGTAGAAAAAACGATAAAAAAATATGAAGCGTTAGATGAAGATTATTGTATTGATGATGATGATGATGAAGAATTATTGGTTGAAACAAAAGAGGAAAGAATTCAAAGATTAATAAGCAAAAAAAATAGACTGACCGAAACACTTCTTATTTTACGCACACAATCTGAAACAACAGAAGGTCAAAATATACTTATGAAAAAAGCTATAGACAAAGCATATGAATTTATTGTAAATCAACGTCTTGATAAGTTAAAAAATTGTTATATTATGGAAACTACACCACTTGGAAACGTATTAATGATTTATGACCATGAAAGAGAAACATTTAGATATTATAGTGATAACACAATTCCATATCGTTATTTAGAACCTGCAGGTAGAAAATATGTCAAATTCTACAACTGTAGACCTATTTTTGTAGACATGGAAGAGGAATTAAAACTTGCAGAGGAAAAATGGGAAAAAGAAAAGAGAGATAAAGAACAAAAAGAAGAAGAAGAAAAAAGAAAAGTTGAAGAATTGAAAGAACAAAATATAGTTGTTGAACATAAAAAAAGTGTTTTTGCGAAATTTAAGAGTTACAATAAAGATTCTGTAGCTGGCAAAATGATGGCAGCTCCTCCTAAAAATAGTATACCAAATAAGCAATTAACGCCTGAACAAGAAAATGAGAAGATTTTATTAAAGGAAAAAGCAAATCGATATACATATGAAGGTAAAATATCCAATTTTAATTTTTTGAAAAAAGTTGAGAGAAAAATAGTGGATAAAAAATATGCAATGACATTTGCAGATTTTAAGAAAATGAAACAAGATAAAAAATAAAAATAGTTTAACTATAATTTTTTATTAATCAAGTGTTAAACAAAAAATATAAACTTCTTACTATAATATAAGTATGATAAAAACTAAAATTAACAAAAGAAAAAAATTATTAAAAAGAACAAAAAAAAATAAAAAATATTATGCTGGTGGAATTGATTTAAAAAATGAAAAATCAATATTATCACAGGAAGAAAACCCTAAAGAAGGTATTGTAGATATGTTAAAAGATAAAGTAACCGGAATGGTTAAATCAGCAACCGATTATGCTGCAGATAAAGGATTAAGATTATTTGGTTTACAACCTATAAAGAAAAATGAATCTTCTGAAGCTGGAGTAGACGATTCGGTTAATAAATTAGGTGATGCTGCATCCAATGTTATTTCTGATGTTGAATCTGTTGGAGCCAGTATTGCAAATGTAGCAAATAAAGGGTCGGCTGCCGTGCTTGAAAATATTAATGAAGTTCTTGGAAGTCCAAAAGTAAATGAAACCATTACTCAAGCTGCTGAACATACTAAAGATATAATTCAAACACAGTTAGAAACAATAAATAAAATTTCAAGTGAACCTCGATTCAAAGAAGAAGCAAAAAAGGCTCTTGATAACGTTGCGGATTATGCTAATATAGCAGTTGATGCTATTAATAAACCGCTTGATAAAGCTATTGATAAATTAAATGAAGCAGGAGAAGAGGCAGTATCTGGTGCAGTATCTGGTTCTATTAAAGTGGCAACAGATGCAATGGCTGCTGTTCCAGGTGCAGGTGCAATTGTTGAAGTAGGAAAAATGATTAATGATGTTTCAAAAGCAGCCAGCTCGGTAGTAGAAGCAGGTTCAGAAGCTGCAACAACTTTATCTGATTTATATATTGATACAACCGAAAATATAAAAGAAGGAATGAAACAATTAGAAGAAAAAAAGAAGCTCGCTGAAAGTATATCTAATAGAACATCTGAATCTATTAAAGAATTTGAAAATCCTATGAAAAATTTACCGACTATCCCCAAAGTATCAACTAATAATCTTCAATCTGCTGGTTCAAAATTAAAAGGGGTTATTAAAACCAAAAAGAAGTTTTTAAAACCAAATGGAAAATCCAAACGAGTTAGATTTGTTTTATAAAATTTTTTTGCTTTGTTTCCATTCTTTAAATCCATTACTTCTATAAATATTAAATGAACTTCCGAGATGATTCATTGCTATAATATAAGCTTTTTTATCAATTTCATCCAAATTTTGTAAATATTCATAAATTTCTTTTTGTTTTTCAATAGAATAAATTTTTATTTGTTCTGGAACTGGAATTTTTAAAAGTGTAAAATCGATAGAATCGGACATTGAATTATTCATTATAATTTATTATAAACAAATAAATTATAAATCAATTTTTTTAATTAAAATAAAAAAAAGATATTGGTCGAAAGTAACCTCACTTTTAATTTTATTTTATTTTATTTTAAATTACAATACACATAAAACATGATATGAAATATAAATAAGTTTGTTTAAGCTTTAAATTTTTATTATTTTTTATTATTTTTTATTATTTTTTATTATTTTTTATTATTTTTTATTATTTTTTTTAATTTGTATGATATTTTTTTTGATTTATTTATTTATTTATTTATTTATTTCCACAAAGCTCTTCGCTTATTTTTCTACGCTCCTCATCTTGAGCAAGAGGATGATGACACACAGCTTAATAAGTCTGGTATGCTGGAGTGAGTAGAATTACTGTCGCTTTCATCATTTATAACTACTCTTTTTCTCTCTAACAGAGCTGTATCCTCCTTGTTCATCGTCTTCTGATGTATATGATATTTCACTATGACCAAATATTATTTCTTCTAATCTTTCAAGGCGTGCCTCATTGCAGTCACCTTGGCGTGTTGTTGGCCACATATCCCATTTGCTAACTTCTTTTTCTGATTCATATGGTCTTTTATATTCATTTGGAAATAATTGTTCTAAATATCCATGTATTGTGCTTCCTTGTAACCGTTGATTGAATAAACCGGATATAAGACAATAGACTGCGCCATGGACGCCTTCAAGTTTCTCTTCTAATTTTTTAATTTTGGTATCTTGCTCTTCCACTTTTTTCTCCAAAAGGCGACTGTTTTCAACAATTTGTGCTGTGTTCATCATTGTATCTGGGATTGGATTTTTGGCTGGCAAAATGAGCCAGTATTCGCTGCTATTTTCAAAAGGCAGAAATTTAAAAGCCTTACCTTCTAATGTAGTCCAATAAATTGCACATTGTCCATCTCCATATAATACACTGAAGTGGACAAATGCTGATTTGACAATCATGTCAGTATCTTCTTCAAAACCTGGACGTTTATTAATTGGGGTAAAGTCTACACGCGATACTATCCCAATATCATTTTCTTTAAAAGCAGCTGCAACTTCTTGAGCTGTTCTGCTGCTGGGCATACGAGGAATGTAAATACTGGTGTTCATTTTTGTTCGATTAATTAGCGTTTGGATTTTAGAATCGGGTATAAACAGAGTTAATATGCCTTTCATTTTATTTATTAAAAGCATTTCAATTTTTTTTTAAAATAAAAAATAAATAAAAAATAAGATGAAAAAAAGTATTAGACCAAGTGGTCTTTACTTTTCATTTTAATTTAATTTTAAGCATATAAATATAAATAAATATAATGTCAAATAACTTATTTTTAGATGTGCATCATTGGGCGTCGCACTGTAATGTTAGCATATTGTTTTGGCTGCGAACTATAGTCAACTTCTGGAGCTGGAGTTGGTAGCACTGGTTCAACTTCTTGTGCAACAGGATTAGTTTGTTCTGGATGATAGTTGCTTATAATAATGCGCATCTTTCCAAATAGAATATCATCCATTCTTACACATTCCTCTTCTTCAGCATCATACTCCTCGTGGTCTTTGAGAAGCGCTTTCACTAAATATTCCATATTTACACCTTGCTGCATCAGCTTTTCTACAATAAATGCTGCGGTTGGTTTTGGAATAGTCTCTTCTTCTGCTTCAGCAGGTGGTTCTTCCATATCTTCTTCTTCATCCAAGATATCCTCTTCTTCATGTTCATTACCTTCAAGATTAGCTGTAAAGAATCGTAACCCACGAAGAGCAAAATCATCAACTCCTTCTTCTTCCTCATCCACCTCATATTCCGAATCAGAATCCTCAACAGCTTCGGCCAACGCAGTGCGGCAATAAGGGCATCCAAAACCATTGTGGGCAACATTACGCATTAGGCAGCTTGCATGAAAACTATGACCACATTCTGTAGTAAGGCAATTATTTTTAAAATCAATATCATCCATACAAATAGGACATTCTTTGTTATTATTTTGAGACATTTTTACGCTACTGGTATTCGATTTATATTTGAAAATTTGTTTGAGACAACTTGTTACAGGTTAATATACATTTTAGTTTTTGTTTTAAAAGCATTTCAATTTTTTTTTTAAAAATAAATAAAATAAAATTAAAGTCAAAGTAAGCTATCGATAGCTATATTTTAATTTAAATTTTTAGTTTTATATATAACTATCAAATAAAAAATAAAAATAAAAAAAGTTGTTGACCAAATGGCTGCACTTTTTTATTTATTTAGTTACATACTTATCATATAGAATTATAATACATATACATATACAAGAAAGGACTATCTACTTGTTAAGGAGTGTCTCCATATCTACTACCACCTTAAGCCAAGATAAAATTCTAATCTCTTCCGAAATGCAAAACTGATTATACTTAAACCTAAAAGGAGAAAACTGCTTCATAACAAGGTCAATATAGTTTTCATGGAAAAGAACTACAGTGAACCACTTATTAAACTGCTTGCGACTCGAGGATTTTTGAACTGAAAACCCATCGTAATGAATATTTATAAAAGAGCGTGTATAACCCGGGTAGTGCATCTTTTCATACACTTCATTCCATACTTTTTTGGAAAGTTTCTCAAATTTAAGTCTTGCGTCTATATCTGCTTGAGAGAAACTCATACGCATTTTAAGTATGCGTCCAGAAAGAGACACTACATCAAACACGCTGGGAACAAACTCTGCTATGAGACGCTGTATGTCTATAGGAAGATGCTTAAACACAACAACAAATTTTTCTGCTTCTTCTATCTCCTCGGTTGTGCGTTCTCTGTTTCTTTTAAGACGTTGATGCCATAAAGGGGCAATTTCACGGCGTAAACTCATCATTTCTCTCACGTTCATCATTTTACTATCAGATTTCGTAATGCTCAAGGCTTTTCTATATATTTAACTTTTAATTTGTATATTTTGATAAAAAGCATTTCAATTTTTTTTTATTTTGAGTCGAAAATAATAAATACTGAAAATTTATAAAAATAAAAATAAAAATAAAAATAAAAAAGGTATTGGGTAACCTAAATAGGCCTTCCCTCACTTTTATTTTTAATTAATTAATTATATGGGTTACAAAATAAATATAAATATAAATCATGCATGTTATAAGTAGATATAAATATAGAAATTAAATTCAATTTATAAGTCCAATTCCTCCCCTTCTTCCAACTTATAAAGGCCTTTTTTGAGAAGTTCTTTGCGCTCTTCAAGGACTTTGCAGAGTTCTTCTCTGTCTACCTTTCTCTTCTCTTCTTCCTCCTCTTCCTCTACCATATCGTCTATGTCAGCCCATGACATTCCCTTGAATCGGGATAAATACTTTCTAAATTCAATTACAGCTTTCTCATTCTCCTTCTCTTGAGTCTGTTTTTGATTCTCTTCTTGAACATGTTTTGGAGCCTTAAGCGATAAGTCGCGCCCAAATTCATCGATATTTTTGTTATTTAAGTTCATTTCTGCGCTGTTTGAAGTCATTTAAATGCAAAGGGTTATGCTACTATGCTTTATTTTATATTTTAAAAAAACTATTCAATTTTTTTTATTTACGAGTCATTTATATATATAACTAAAAATTTATATTTAAATATAACTATGAAAAGCTTACTTTGATTTTAAATTTATTTTATTTATTTTATTTATTTTATTTATTTTATTTATTTTATTTATTTTTACAAAAAAAAATGAAATGCTTTTAAATTAAAATATATAATCTAATATAACCCTCTTCAACAAGTCTTCAACTTTAAATTCAAAAACGATTGCCAAAATGACCCAAGAAAGCAATACCCTATCAGATATAAATGTTAATGATTTTGATTATGGACTTTGTTTAGTTAGGTCAAATCTGCTTAAAAAATCGGAACCCAAAAAACAAGAAAAAAAACAAGAAGAGTGTGCGACATTTATGAGACCTACTATTTGTCAAGGAGCGCAAGGTAAGTATTATGTAGTTAACGGCTACAAATATGACGAACATTTTCCTTTAGAATATGCTGAAAACCATTTGGGACATGAATTGAGTGGAGGCTCTGGACCCAGGCATTGCGTTTACTGCCGTAAATATGGCTCAATTCTGGGCGTATTTGTTGGGTATTGTCAGAATTGTAAAATAAATATATATCAGTTAAAAAGACCTGGTATTATTAATGCTACTTTAACAAAAAAAGATGATTTAGCATTCTTCTTACCATATATGAGAGGAGTTCGCCTTATTCATATTGGAGACAGGCCTGGCAGTTCATTATTTCAAGAGCGAGCGAAAATGAAGTCTGAAGAAGAAGAAAAGAAAAAAAAAAGAGAAGAGGAACAAATTCTATGCCAAAAAAGAGCCAATTTGGCAGCTAAAAGACGCGCTAAAGAAAGCATATCTGAGGAAGAGTGGATAGATTATTGGGGAATAACACCGTTAACTAATAAAGATTTATTTAATTTTGCTAACAATGAATATTTATAATTGAGTAGAATATATTAAAATTTATATGTATTTTATGTTTATGACTTGTAATTTAATATTAAATAAATAAAAAGTGAGGTTTCCAGTAGTTAAAAACATTCGGGTCCAACCCGATTGGGCGATACGCCCGTTCTGGTTGAGAACCCGAATGTTTTTAACTACTGTTTCCACTTTGGAAGCCAATATCTTTTTTATTTTTTATTTATAAATTTTTAGTTATGCTTATTTTGCTTTGTTTAAAAAAAAATTGAAATACTTTTTTTAAATACAAAGCAATGTAAATAAAAACTCTAAAACACCTCTTAAAGACTTAACGATATATTAAAATGCTTAAAGCGTGCTCAATTCCTAATGAATATTATTTGGGTGATTTTCCTGGAACCCTTCAATATAATAAAGAACCACAGGAAATAATAGACTGTCAATTACCCGAAGATGATAACAATCGTGGCTTCAGATTATGTGAGCACAGTTTGGAGAATTTGCATCGCATAACTCCATTTACACAAAGAAATGTCGATTGGAAAATAATTCTAATGATGATAAAAGAAGAAAATGATGAAACCTGGCTAAAAGCAGCGCTTTTGAATAAGGCAACTGGTAAGATTGCGTTATTGACTACAACAAATGACAGAAAAAACATAGAAAGTAGAGGAAGCCGGGCTGTCAAAACAGTGGACGGAACATGGTTTGTTGGTCATTATAGATGTCCGGCGCCGATTGTTTTCTGGAAAGAATTAAAAAATAGATTGCTATATTGAATGTAACTTGTATTTTATTTATATTTTAGTATATGACTTGTAATTTAATATTAAATAAAAAAAAGTGAGGCTACCACTTTGGAAGCCAATATCTTTTTTATTTTTTATTTAATTTTTTATTTATAAATTTTATAAATTTTATAAATTTTTAGTAAACGCTTTTTTACATATAATAAAAAAAAAATTGAAATACTTTTTTTGTAAATAAAGATACGCATAGTAAACCCGTATACCAAAGCTTAAGCAAATTAAAACTCGCAAATAACCGAAAATATGACATCTTCTACCGATTTTCAAAACATCAGTCTCTATATCCCCCACATCTTTGCTAATTTTGGCAAGGATTTTGTGGCACAGGTCTTTGAAGACCTAAACATAGGTAATGTAAAAAACATTGATTTTATATCTAAATGTGGACAAGATGGCAAGGAATACAATGCAGCGTATATCCACTTCACCGAATGGTATGACACCATAGCATCTCGTAATTTTCAAGCACGTGTAGTCGACCCAATCAAGGAAGCGCGTGTTGTATATGATGAGCCTTGGTATTGGATTGTCCTCGAAAATAAAGCTCGAAAATATTCTCCTGGAGAAAGAAAGCCACGCATTGACCTCGGAACTCCTGCTATTTCAAAAGCAACTCCTGCTCCAGCTCCGAAAACAGTTGTGTCAACAACTCCTGCGCCTAAAAAATATACAGCTATAGAAGCTATTGATTTAAATAAAGCGCCTGCTAAAGCCTTAACCAAGAAGGCAGCTGAACAAGTAACGGTACCTGTTAAGCTCGAGACTGAATTCGCAGCTGTTGAGCAGCCACTCAAAACTCCCATATCTCTTGAAGAAGACATGGCCTGGGTTGATGAATTGTTAAATGAAGAAAAGGAAAAATATGCTTATATTGGAGCACAAATCATGGCTATGGATGAAGAGGAAATGATGGACGATATTGAAGCACAAATCATGGCGAAAGAAGAGGAAATGATGGATGATATTGACGCGCTAATTGAAGAAGATGACCAACATCTTATTCCAATCGACAGCCGATATGTTCAAGTATTAGAAGAAGAGAATTATAATATGCGATTCCAAATTGCCAACTTACAAGACCAGCTCATAACCATGACATCACAGCAATGGACATCGGAAAGCGCATATCGAACTGAACAAGTCAAATCCCAAGCACTCGCGGAAGTCATCCAAATGTTAAAAAAATAAAAAAGTATATTATATGTCCTGTATATCTTATATGTCTTGTAATTAAATTTAATTAAAAAATGAAGGGTTGCCGTTTAATGTTGTAAAACTCGAAGAGTTATCCCAAACTTTTTTTTCTGAAAAAAAATTAATATTTTCCTGTAAATATAATATAAGTCAAAAATAAACCAAAAAAATTCTTTGCAAACAAATCTAATATATTATAAAATGAATTTTTTATATAATATGGTAAAACTGCTGCCAAACCATATAATGACCAAAAAAAGAAAAAATACCAAAATAATAAATAACCACTATTATTTTCGCTTACATAATTTACATAAATCATATAATAATATATTAAAAATGGTATAAAACCCAAAATTATACCAAACATAACAGGGATTATTTTCATTTCACCCAAATAACCAAATAATAACATTAGCCAATTTAAAATAATGACTGGTATGATAATATCTGTATTTTCATTTAAAAGTGTAAAAAATTCTAATTTATTTGTTTCATCTTTATTCCTTTTATCTAAATAAATTAAATACAACATTAATGTTATTAACATTGTTGGAGTTGTAATTGCCCAATCTATATATCTTTTAGGGGTTACATTTATTATTTTAGTAAATTTATAAGCTAACCAAAAATAAAATGAACCTTCAATTAACTGAACAACTAATTCTAAAATTAATAATTCTCTTATCAAAGAAAAAGCAGCAGGAACTTTTATAAAAAAAGCTCCTATTTCTATTACTCCAGTTATTATTTGAACCGTTATTGAAATTACTAATGTAATGAAAAAAAAATATTTTGTATCCATATATTATTTAAATATTTTATAATTTATAAATTTATAAGAATAAGTTGTAAATATTCGACGTTTGAAATGTTAAAAGGTCTTACATTTTTAAATTTTTTATTTTTTAAGATATTGTTCTCTGAATTTTATTTCTCCATGTTTTGCAATAAATTGCATCTGACGCATGGTCCATCCAAATGAAAAGCCACTGTGTCCATCATATCCTAATTCGACCATTTTATTGCTAATTATATATATATTTACATCAGTTGACATCATAAAACTTTCTATAGATTGTGCTACAAATGGCCACATTTCTGTTTGATTTACAGCTTGCCACGCATTCTGTAACATTTCTCTCGTAGATATAGAATCTATATAATTAAATTTACCTGGAACAAAAGTTTCTCCTTCTGTTTCAGTGATATTTATTGTTGTAAAAGAATCTTGTGAACTAACAGTAGTAAGGGTTCTATCATCATCCAAAGTAGGAGGAAAAGGAGGATATAAAATGTTTTGGGATTGTAACTGTGACGTCATATTCTTATTTGGTATTTGATTTACAATAAATATATTTTAGTCAATCAATTTTATTTTAAATATAAAATAAATATATAAATGCCCAAATCAGAAATTACTAAAAAAAAAAGAAAATTAATTATTGAAACTTCATCATTATCGCCTTCCTCATCCTCTTCACAATTAAATATTAAAAAATCTAAAACTAAAGGGTTAAAAAAGAAAAAAAATATTACTCAAAATAATAAAAAGAAATTAATTATTGAATCATTATCCTCTTCACCTGGATTAAAAGAAAAAATTGAAACTTTTTTGCCAGAAAATATTGGGACTAATAAAACAAATTTAAAGATATCTCAAGATATTGAAATAATGAATGCTTCAAATCAAATACCATCTGGGCGTTTAAATGAAAAATTTATTGAACTTATGGAAAAGCTCGCAGATATAATGTCAAAACAAGGTGAACCGTTTCGAGCTCGCGCCTATCAAAAAGCGCAAGAAACTATTATGACTTATCCAGATGACATTGTAAGTGCTAATGATTTAAAAGATAAGCCAGGAATTGGAGCAACAATCATGGAAAAGCTAAATGAATTTGTTCAGACAGGAACATTAAAAATTTTAGAAAGAGAGAAAAATAATCCTGTAAATATTTTGACTGATGTATATGGTATTGGACCCAAAAAAGCAAAAGAATTAGTAGAAAATGGCGTTACAAATATTGCGCAGCTTCGAGAAAATCAGCAAATGTTAAACGACGTTCAAAAAGTCGGTCTTAAATATTATGAGGATATTTTAATGCGAATTCCTCGTTCAGAAATTCAAGAGTATGAACAGATATTTGAAAGAGATTTTAATAAAGTTGCAACTTCTCATTCTTACTTTGAAATTGTTGGGAGCTATCGACGAGGCGCTCAATCATCTGGTGATATTGATGTAATAATTACATCTGATTCGCCTTCAGTCTTTACAAATTTTATTGATATGTTAATCAATCAAAAAATAATTCTTGAGGTTCTCTCAAGAGGTCCTACAAAATGTCTTGTAATTGCAAAAATTCCTTCCTCTGACTCTGCTCGCCGTGTAGATTTCCTTTATACAAGTCACGAAGAATTTCCATTTGCTGTGTTGTATTTTACAGGAAGTAAAATTTTCAATACTGTTATGCGTCATCAAGCACAAACAATGGGTTTAACAATGAATGAACATGGACTTTATACAATCCAAGAAGATGGTAAAAAAAAGGGAAAAAAGGTAGACTTCCACTTTCATAATGAAAAGGATATATTTGATTATTTAAATATGGAATATAAAAAACCTGAAGAGCGTGCGGATGGACGCGCAGTTATCATTAAATCAAGCAAAAAAAAAACTCCTTTAGTAATTGAAAGCGATAGTGATGATGAAGAGTTTATATTGATTCCAAAAAAATCTGAACCTAAAACAAAAACAAAAACAAAAAAAAAATTAATTATTGAAAGCGAGTCAGAGGAAGAAATTGAGAAATCTTTGGATAAAAATATTATTAAAATAGCAGGTGATTTTAAAAAAAATGGCATCACATTTCTTGATAAATTAAATGAAAACCAATTATCATCATTAATTCATGCTGCAAACGTTGCATATTATAATGAAGAACCGTTTCTCACTGATAATGAATTTGATATAGTCAAAGATTTTATGGAAACTAAATATCCAAATAATGCTGTAATTGCTGAAATTGGTGCTTCAGTCGAAAAAAATAAAGTTATTTTACCTTATCATATGGGCTCCATGGACAAAATAAAACCTGATACAGATGCATTAGCAACTTGGATGGGAAAATATCAGGGTCCTTATGTTTTATCATGTAAGCTTGAGGGAGTAAGTGGTTTATATTCTACAGAAGAGAAAGTGCCCAAATTATATACGCGCGGTGACGGCAAAGTTGGTCAAGACATTAGTCATTTAATCCCTCATTTGCGTCTTCCAAAAACCAAAGGTGTTGTAATTCGAGGCGAGTTTATTATTCCAAAATCTGTATTTGAAAAAAAATACAAGACAAAATTTGCAAATCCGCGAAATATGGTTGCTGGTATTGTAAACCATAAAACCATCAATGAAACAGTAAAAGATATAAATTTTGTAGCATATGAGGTGATGAAACCTTTAATGAAACCGTCCGAGCAAATGGATTTTCTCTCAACACTCGATGTAGATAAAGTCTTGTATAAAATTGAGACATCTTTATCCAATGAAATGCTATCAGAAACTCTTATTGATTGGAGACAAAATTATGTTTATGAAATTGATGGTGTTATTGTTACAAACGATAAAATATATGAAAGAAAATCAGGAAATCCAGAACATTCCTTTGCATTTAAAATGGTTTTGTCTGACCAGGTAGCTGAAGCAAAGGTAGTAGATGTGATTTGGACACCAAGTAAAGACGGTTATTTAAAACCGCGTGTTCAAATTGAACCTATCAATCTGGGAGGAGTAAAAATTGAATATGCCACAGGATTTAATGGTTCATTTATTCATAACAATAGAGTGGGTGTTGGTTCTGTCATTCAATTGATACGTAGTGGTGACGTGATTCCCCATATTCAAAAAGTGGTAGAACCAGCACAAGAAGCAAAAATGCCAAATATTCCATATAAATGGAACGATACACATGTTGATATAATGCTTGAAGACATTGCATCTGATGAAACAGTAAAAGAAAAAAATATTACAGGATTTTTCCGAGGAATTGGAGTGGAAGGATTAAGTTCAGGAAACGTTGCTCGCATTATTGATGCAGGATTCGATACAGTTCCAAAAATTATAAATATGACAATCGAAGATTTTCTAAAAGTGGATGGGTTCAAAGAAAAAACAGCTACAAAATTATTCAATGGAATTAGAGAGAAAATAAATGCTTCTTCACTTGTCACTCTAATGTCTGCTTCAAACATTTTTGGAAGAGGATTTAGTGAGAAAAAACTGGAGCTTATTATGTCATCTTATCCTCAAGTTTTGATATCAAAAGAAACAAATTCTCAAAAGGTTGCCAAAGTAGCTTCAATTAAAGGCATGGCGGCAAAATCAGCTGAATTATTTGTAGAAAAAAAAATATCTAATTTTATCCTATTTATACAAGAAACTGGTCTTGAAGAGAAACTTTCTCATAATGTTGAAGAAAAACATGTTGACGAATCGCATCCTCTATTTGGGAAAACCATTGTTCTTACAGGGTTTCGAGATTCTATATTACAAAATGAATTAAAAGATGTAGGTGCAAAGATAGGTTCAAGTGTATCAAAAAGCACTTTTGTTGTATTAGTAAAAGATAAAGAAGAAGATACCGGAAAAGCTGCTGATGCAAGAAATCTGGGAATACAACTCATGACAACAGATGAGTTTAAAAAAAAATATTTATAAATATTAAATATAATTTGTAAAACGTAATAAAAACTTTATTCTTTATATTATGTATATAAGGAATGTTTAAATTATTCTTTTTATTTGTCGCCTTTTTTACCATTTGTAAAGCTGATGGCCTTCGTAAAAGAGAACTCTCTACTTTTTTAGATGATAGTGATGAATGGAAGCAATTTTCTAATTTTCAAGAAAGATTTAATAAAAAATATGAAAATATTCAAGAATTCGAGCTTCGTTTCAAGGTGTTCCGTGAAAATCTTCGAACCATAATTTTACATAACCTTGACATGAATCAAAATTTTACTATGGGAATTAATCAATTTACTGATTTAACATCTCAAGAGTTTAAAGACAAATATGTTGGGGGACTAAAATCTACTACTGTTGGTTCTTATGGTTGCAAATCTTTTTCCTCAAGTGCTGTTGGAGCTCCAAGTTCTTTAGATTGGCGTTCAAAAGGAGCAGTAACAACGGTTAAAGACCAAGGACAATGTGGTTCTTGTTGGACTTTTTCAGCTACTGGTGCTATAGAAGGTGCATGGGCAATTGCCAAGGGACAACTTGTTGACCTCACTGAACAAGAGCTTGTTGATTGTGCTACCGGAATCTCTTATGGTTCTCACGGCTGCAGTGGTGGTCAAATGGAAGGAGCTTTTAAATATGTTATTGAACATGGACAATGTTCTCTCGCTTCTTATCCTTATACTGCAAAGGATGGAACTTGTAAGACCTGCTCTTCTGTTGTATATATTTCTTCTTGTTCCGATGTTAAGCCTAACGACCAACTTTCTTTAAAGGCGGCTGTTGCTCAACAACCTGTAGCTATTGCTATTGAAGCCGATACACGTTACTTTCAATCTTATTCCGGTGGTGTTCTAACTTCTTCAAGTTGTGGCACAACTTTAGACCATGGAGTTTTGATTGTAGGTTATGGAGAGGAAAATGCTCAACAATATTGGCTTGTTAAGAACAGCTGGGGAACAACTTGGGGTGACAAGGGTTACGTTAAGATTGCTCGATCAGAATCTACCAATGATGCAGGAATTTGTGGAATTGCTATGGACCCAAGCTTTCCATCGGTTTAAAAAAAATATTATTAATTATAACTTAAAAATATTTTTAAATAACTGTTTATAATGGTTGTTATGAAATTACCAAGTGGTTTAGAAGTAGATATTAGCACTCCTGTTCATTATAAAAAAAGACTTGTTTTAGCATATGCGTTATTTGCTTGTGGTTTTGTTTGGATGAGTTTTTGGATATATCTTGCATGTAAAAGCGCTATTTACATTTTAAACTATTTGAAATAATAGCTTGTAGATTTGATTGTCTATATTTCTATAATTAAAACTCAAAATCATACTCTATGAGTGCTTTCATATCGGTTTTCATTTTTGAATAAATCATTTGTTTTACTTTACCTAATGTTGATTCTTGTTTAAACTCTACTGACATTATTTTTATTGTTGCTTTATCGCAAATTTCACTTAATTTATCATTTTCTCTAATCTGTTGACTATGATTTTTTTTCCATTCGTATAATTTTTTTGAAATTTTCATCTGTATTTTATTTAAAAACCTTATTAGTTTTTCTCTTGATAATTCTTGCCATACATCTTGTTCCTCTAATTTGTCATAGACATAAAACACATTCGTTTTCTGAACAAAAGCGAATATTGGATTTTCTATTTCATTAATAGTGTAAATTGAATTTGCAAATATTTCATTTAATGTATCATTAAAGGAATTATTAAATAAAAGCTCAATATGGTCGTCTGTTACGATAATTTTCTCTGATAAATTTTCAAATGTTATATTTGGATTAATATTGGAATTTAACCATTCTAAAATATTTATTTTCTTCTTTTTTTTAACTACCCATTTATTTATTTCATCTACTTTTTCTTCTAACCTATTATATTTTTGACCTAATTCAACTATCATTTTGTATAATATTTTTTGCGAAGGAATATCTTCATCATCAATTGATAATGATGAGGTCTTTTTTTTAAGTAATTCACATAACATTAAATGTTTTTCCAAATTGGTTCTCGTTTTATATGATTTACCACAATGAATACAACATTGTGTTGGTTGTTTTATTCTATTGGCAATTGAATGTTTGTTCATAGGTTAATATATATTTTAAATTTATTAATTTATATAAATTTTAAATCAATTTTAAATAAAATAAAATAATATAATAGAGTATTATATAAATGACATCATTTTCCAAAACAGCTATTGTATATAATCAACCTAATAAAATTATTGGTCTTCCAGAATATTACTATAGAGCAAGAACTTGTGATACAAATTTAACAAGTAATACTCCTGCAAGTCAATATCAGAGATTGAAACTTATTCAGAATACAGTAAGAGTATATGCTTCTCTCTATGTATCAAATTTAGGACCGTTGGAAGCTTATAGACAACCAACTGCTGCTACTTATGGTGTTTGTTGGAATCAAATGAGTGATAGACCTGTCCCCAGCGTGCAAAAATCTGTCATTCCTACAGGAACAAATTGTGCATTAAATAGAAGACATACTTCTGTAACATCGAGTCGCCCTGGTTGTCAAGCACCTGGAGGAGTTGGTTGTGACATAAAGCATAATTCCTACGATAGATATTTAAACCGATTAAAAGGCAAAGGACCGTTACGTCGTGGTATTATTCCTCCTACTTTTGGAGCACCTATAAAATTTAATCCGGCCTTTCCTATATACGGAGGAAAAACAACAAAGACAAATATTGTTACCGGTTGCGATTGTCCTATTGGAACACCACAGCAAAATTTACAACAAAATATTCAAATTTATAATAATCCTTATTGGCAACCGTATCCAACAGCCAATTACGCATTTAATGTTAATGATTATGTATATGCTATACAAACAGGTAATACTTTTTATACGAGAGCGATTGTTCTCTCTGTAAATGGCGGTATTTATGTAATAAAATTTGATAATGGAATACAACAAACTGTTACTAATGTAAATGACCTTCTTATTTACTATCCATGTAATTGTAATGGTCAAATAAATGGAGCTATTTATCAATCTGGTTTTATTTCTACAGAAGGCAATTTAGCAGATGTTTGCCTTTTTCCTAATATTACAGATATTTTATCACAATACGTTCAATAGTTATTTAGAAATTATTACAAAAAAAATAATTATAATATTTGTATTATTTATAGTATGCCTGCCAAAATGTCAATGTTTTTATCTAATGGTCATCCAACCGCCCACCAAATTCGAGCTTTTACTGCAAATAATGCAAGTCTTGCCTCTTCTTCCAAATCTACAAAAGCTCCTACTATTTTAAATGCACCGATGATTTCACGTATCCATAATATTCAACCAGGTTGTGGTTCATGTGGAAGACATTAAATTTTTTTATAATATTAATTATATTTTCTAATATTATAATGTTCTCTCTTGCTCTAAATTATACAACACCTTATCCTTCCAATAGACTGAATAAATCAACAAATTTTAAAACGTTGTTTGATACTGTGGATTTACCTTATAATAAAATGTATAATGGTTGCTCCAGTAATTGGTGTTATACTACAAGTAAAGGAACCTATATTTATAAACCACATTCTGATATCGGTATGGTAGGAAGGTCAGCAGCAGGGTATCTTGGTCAAAGAAAACGTATGTAAAAAATGGGAAAATATCTCATAATAAGTATTTAAAAACATTGATTATATAAATTAATCTACAAAAATGTCTGAATTTAGAATCAATCAAATGAAAGAAGTTCAAAATGAATCGCTTGAACTTTTTATCAAAAAAAATACCGACTATGGAGACGCTTTTGCCACTTATGGAACAGTCGGTGTAATTGTGCGTATGGGAGATAAAATTCAAAGACTTATTTCTGTTACCAATAAAGGTGTTTCTTTAGTAGATAATGAGAGTTTAAGAGATACATTAATTGACCTTTATAATTATGCTGCGATGGGAATCATGTTGATTGATGAAAAAAGAGTGAAAAATGAAGTTTAATTTTAAACCGATTCTTGTAATGTTTTAAACCATTTGGATTCTTCTATAAAAGCACTCCATTTTGCTGTAATTAATAATACAAAACCAAATAAATATAATAATAATTTTGTCTCTCCACTAATAATCACACTCTTTCCTTGCATAGGATTGAAAAGATATAATAATAAAAAAGCCATTAAAAACGCAAAAATAAATTCAAATCTATCTTTCCAATATACTATGTTTTTATCTAAACTTGAATCTTTATTTCCTTTTGCTTTTAAATAAATATGTGTAACTGCTAATACAACAAATATAATTTTTACAATAAATACAAGTATAATATAACTACTATAATAATTCATATAATAATATTATAAATAAAAATAATAATTATTATTGAAATAATATTATTATTGAAATAAAAACAATAATGAATAATAATTATTAATTTTATTTATTAAATATTAATATGAGTAATTCAAATATGTTTACAAATAATTTAGCTCAAACTTCCATTAATGATGCTTATAAATTTAGCACCTTTAGCGAATTTATACAAAAACAAACTATGTCTACTTTCTCTCCTATTTGTATTTTTTGTTCTTCTAATAATACGATAGCATTAACTAATGACGGAGGTTCTTTTCGCCAATGCAATACATGTAGAAAACAATTTAAGTCTTTACTTCTTAATAAATAAATAAATTATATCTTTACCAGTAAAATCACGTATACCTCCTAATACAAGACCAACTATTGCTGTGGTTTTCAAATTGTTATCACGTAGACCTAAAAATCTACCTGCAAAATAAAAAGAGGCAAACCCATATGACATCCAAATTATTAAATCTTCCATTGTTTAAATAATATTAATTATAGTTTTTTATATTATTTTTGTAGTATATATAATGGCATGTGCTATTTCTTGTATGATTTCTGCTGTATTTATTATTGGTATGATATATTTTTATAATATGACAGATAAAAGTGAAATTGTAAAACATTATAAAGAAAAAATGCCTTCTGATTTACAAAATAGATATGAAAAAATTTCCAAAGAGAGAATGAAAATTAGTTATTATGGGTATATTTTAGGTTTCATTCTTTCTCTCTTTATCATCTTTTACAATCTTAAAATTAAAGGTGTTAAGATGAATACATTTTCATTGGTATGCACTGTAATGGCCACTTGTTTCTTAACAAATTATTTTTATTATATGTTGTCACCAAAATCTGATTGGATGCTCAATCATATTAATTCTCCTGAACAAGTTAAAGCTTGGTTGCAAATGTATAGAGAGATGTCATTTAATTATCATGCTGGACTTGCTTTGGGTATTATTGGTGTTGGAATTATGGCATTTGCATTTCGTTGTTAAAAGGTGTAATAAGTTAATCAGTCTTAATCCATTTGTAAGGGTTAAATTTATATTGTTTTTCTAATCCGAGGTGAAGAAGTCCATGGATTCCAACAGCATTTGTAAGTGCAGCTAAAAATAAAATTTGTTGATAATAATCTAATTTTCTGAATGAATTATAATTTAAAATAAAGAGTGTAAAAACTGTTAATAAAAGAATTCCAGTTATAAATAGTGCATTAAAAGAAGGAGCTACTAAATATTTTTCCAACATTATTATAATATAAAAAATTATAATAATTTATAATAATTTATTATAATTTAAATTATAATACAATTTAAAGGATAATTTATATATTAATATAGGCTATAAACAGCACCAGCATAGGTAAGTAAAATTTATTTTTTTGTTTATATGATTTTTTACATGTTTTTGTTTTTAATTATTATTTTATTTTTTTATGAGGTTGGGCCTGCTGGCGAAATTGGATATCGTGCAAGACTTCTATTCACCATTTAAAAAAGGTTGAGCCAAAATGAAATTGTTTTGCTCTACTTTTTTTAAATGTAGTCATCTTGAGGTTCTGGGTTCAAGTCCCAGATGGGGTGCATATGTATCATTCAGCAATACATTTTTTTTATAATATAACTTTTCATCTGAAAATTATGATACTCGCAAATAGGTCTGCTGGCGTAATTGGATAGCGCACCTGGCTACGGACCAGGAGGTTCCAGGTTCGAGTCCTGGGTAGATTGTAAAATACAAGTTTTAAATGCTCGTGTAGTTCAGTTGGTTAGAACATCGGTCTTATGAGCCGAAGTTCTGCGGTTCGAGCCCGCACTCGAGCATATTTTTCAAATAATAATAAATAAAATTATAATTATATATTATGACGAAACGTTTGCGACCTAAAATAGATAATGATTTGGTTGTTATTAAAAAATCCGAAATTGAAGGTTTAGGTGTATTCGCAAAACAAGATATTAAAAAAGGGGCTAAAATTGCTGATTATTATGGTAAAGAAATGAAATGGAAAACGTTTAAAAATAAATATGGAGAATATAAGAATAATTCTCTTCATACCTATCCTATGAGAAGAATATGGAAAATTTTAGTTGCTAAAGAAGAGCCTTATTTGAGTAAGAATCTTACAAATTATATTAATGAGGTATCAAGTAAAACAAATTGTGAATTAAAATTAAGAGCTCTTTATTCAACAAAGGATATCAAAAAAGGTCACGAATTATTTTTAAAATATCCTAAAGATTACAACAGGTTTTGGTTGAAAAATAAAACCAAAAAAAATAAAACAAAAAAAAATATAATATAGATTTATGTGTTCCAAGCAGCAATTTTAAAACAATAGACTTCTAATCTAAAACGTTAAAAAGGAACTTGCAAAAAAAAAGTTTTTAAAGCATGAATGGCCGAGTGGTCCAAGGCGGTGGACTTAAGACCCACTATCGTAAAGATGCGAGGGTTCGAACCCCTCTTCATGCAAATTTTTTATAAAATTAATAATTCAAATACTAATTTTATAACTAAATTTTATAAATCATTAGTTGGTAATTGGCTCAAAACCTATATAGGAACAAATTTCTCTTGCTAACAATTCATTCAATAAATAACGTGTAATTTGTGTTTCATTATTTTTATTAACTTTTGTTCCTTCTAATAAATTTAAATAATTTTTACGCATCAGCCACAAATAATTTTTCTGTTGTAATATCTCTTCTATTTGAGCTTTTATTTGTCTGATTACTTTATAGAAACAACCTGCTTCACCACACATTCGGTTAAATTCAAGTACATAGCAATTTTGTTTTGAGCAGTAATATATTCTTATTTCCATTTTGAACCATTCTTTTTGTTCGTCAAACCGTAAAGGTTCAGGTATGAAATTTTCATCCCATATCTCTTCAAGATGCGGAAATTTTTTAAATGCAAGTGAAACCGCTTGAAACATAGTGATTTTTTTTATATGATGTAATGGGTCTCGTGGATACATTTTAATTCCATCAACTGGATGATATTCTATCGAATAACACCAGTCATATTTTTTATTTATTTCAATTTTTTCTACATTTGCAAGAATCCCATCGAGTAAATTTACTAAATCATTAAAATTTATTAGTGGAATATTTATAGTTGTTGGTGCTAAATACCAAGGCATTTCAGGTGCTATGAAAATAGGATGACCTGTTGGTTCATATATTAAAAACTCCATGAAATTGCCTAAATCATGTCCTGAAACTTTGACTGCGCCTGGTATATTTAGGAAACTGGTGAGCGATATATTTTGATTATCAGAAGCCATTATTGCTATTGTTTAATTTTATTTTAATACTTTTATTTTTATTGTAAATGCATTTCAATTTTTTTTATATTGTTTTAATAAAAAATAATAAATTGACTTAAACTATTTAAAGACAACTCATGTTAGTATATTGGAATAGAGGATATAGCAACAAGACATTGTGATGATGATTAATGTATCCTTACAGCAATTTATTTTTATCAAAGTTAAGTAGTAGATGTCGTCACATGGGGAAATTGGGTATACCAATATGGATTTAGCATTTTGAAATTTTTTACTGTTAAGTGACGCAGTAAAAATAAATCCATCACAGCAATTTTTATTTCAAAACGAAAAAAAATCTTTTATGATTTTAAATGTTTCCATCACAGCAATTTTTTTTTATTAAAATTAAAAATATGAATTCACATTCATATTTCATCTTCGGAAACTGCATTTTTTTGTAAGTCACATTGAGGGATTTGTTGAAACGACCTTCCACCTTTCATTAGGTGCAAATTATTATTCTTTCATTAGAAATAATAAAAATAATAATTAGTTTCATTAAAATTGGATTTTGCATTTTTATTTTTTTACTGTTAAGTGACGCAGTAAAAATAAATCCATCACAGCAATTTTTTTTAAAACGAATGTTTATGATGTAGTCACATTGAGGGATTTGTTGAAACGACCTTCCACCTTTCATTAGGTGCAAATTATTATTCTTTCATTAGAAATAATAAAAATAATAATTAGTTTCATTAAAATTGGATTTTGCATTTTATTTTTTTACTGTTAAGTGACGCAGTAAAAATAAATCCATCACAGCAATTTTTTTAAAAAACCAAAAAAATCTTTTATGATTTTAAATGTTTCCATCACAGCAATTTTTTACTTTTATTTAAGACTAAAATTTAAAGTATGAATTCACGTTCATAATTTATCTTCGGAAACTGCAACCACCAAATATGGTCTTATAGTGTAGTGGTTATCACTCTGGACTTTGAATCCAGAAACCTGGGTTCGAGTCCCGGTAAGACCTAATTTTTTAATAAGTGTTATTAAAATACTTATTAAACTTTATTATCATTTATCAACTCCTCAACTCTTATATTATTTATATTTTGTTCTTCTTTATCTTCTTTATATTCTTTTTCTTCTTTTTCTTCTTTTTCTTCATCATCTGTATATAAATCTGAATCTGAATCTATAGGATTAATCCTATTTTTAAATATTGATTCAAAATTTGCATTTTTAATTTGTATTATATTTTCTTCTTCGATAAAAATTCTATATCTTAATATACAATACCTTACAAAGAAGCATGAACTTATAAATATTCCAAACGTGCCAAATATAATTAATAAAATATTATCAGGGTTTTCCATATTATTTACTTTATATTTTACATTCTAATTTAATTTCCAAATCAGTTTCAATTTTAAATATTTATTAACCTAATATTTGAATATAGCATTATAACGATTTTTGTTATCTAATTTTGTTCTCTTTCCTAAAAAATCAAAATATTTTTTTGATATATCATATTGTTCTGATTTTTTATTTTTTAAAACTTCTAAACGAACTTTCATAATCATAGCTACTTGCCATATGCGTTTATGTGTATATTTTTTATCCTTATATAATTTTTCAAGTTTATCAATTGTATTCTTTACATCTTGTGTTGTTGTATATTTAATATGAATTGTGTCTTTTGGGTTTTTATCTATGTAGACATCAAATGATTTCTTTGGGCTGTTAGGATTATATAAAAAACTTTTTTTTGTTTTTGAATTATTTGACTTTTTTTTATGTGTTCTTTTTTTTATTGTATTCATAAAACAAGTAGAGAAATAAAAAAATTAAAATTTGCGTTTGAAAAATGAAAAGTTAGTATCTTCTTGTTTTTTTGATTCTTCTTGTTTTTTTGTGTCTTCTTGTTTTTTGTATTTTTCTTTTATTTTGTTTTGTTTTTCGGCGTCTTCCACCACGACCTATTGTTGGTAATATTTGTTCTTTAAATCTACTAATAGCGCACTGACTTCTTGTATTGAAATCTGGTAATAATGGGTTAATTTGTGACAATGGTTTAAATGAAAATTCATATATCTCTCCACTTTTTGCTTTCAATCTTTCTTGAATTCTTGATAAAAATGCATCTCTTGCTTTTGTAGACCCAATATTCAATGAGAACATGTTATATTGTTCACAAACGCCTAAATTAATCATTTTTCTTTGTTCAGCTTCTGGAATATTTATTCCTACTTCTTCACCCACTTCTCTCAAAATAGTTTGTAAAGGTGTTTCGCTTCCATCTTTTCCTCCTTTTATTATTCCCCTTTTAAAAGAAGAAGGTAAATATCTGAAATTCACTTTATAACCTGTTGTTGTTTTTACAGGTGAATCAAATTTTAACATTCCTAATCTTAATATGCTTTCAAGTTCTAATGCGCGACGAGAAAAAGTTTTTTTTGCTTCCTTTAGTTTTTCCTCTTCTGACATAGAAGATGGTAGAGAAGAAGTATCAAATTCTTGTTTTTCTAATAGTAATGGACCAAAATTCTTTCTAAATTCTGCATTATCTTTTATTAAATCACTTACATAAACGCTCTCTTTTCCTACCAATAATATCGGTTGTTTCGATACTTCATCATAATACCATAAAACAATACCTGAACCTTTTGACATTATATATTAAATGAATAAAATAATAATTTAATTCACTTTCGGAAAGTATTGTCTTTATATTAGTTTGCAGAATATATTTGTTAAAACTATTTAAAGATAAATTGCTACTATATTATGTGGGGGGAGAAAGGGAAAGTAAGAAATAAATTGGTCCAGACAGCAATTTTTTTTAAACCAAATTAAAACAAACCAAAACGGACCCAGAACTTTATTTCTTACTTGTATCATGGTGGAGATACTACCCTTTCCAGGTTGGTATTGGAGGTTCGAATCCTCAATAAGGAAAAAATATTAATTCCAAACAGCAATTAAACTTTTTTTATTATCAAAAAAACAAATTGGAATTAGCAAACATTTTATACCCGGTTAGCTCAGTCGGTAGAGCGCCAGCCTTTTAAGCTGGTGGTCCAGGGTTCGAGTCCCTGATTGGGTGAAAACAACTTCTTGTTGGATTTATTAAAATACTTATTATAATATAATTTTCATTTGATATAAAAACAAATATATTATATTTATTAACTATGAAAAACGTTACTACAATACCTTATTTTACAACTCCAACTACTTCACATTTTGGAAGTAGTGCTAATTATTCACGTTTTTTTGGCTCTTACTTCATTAAAAAAGATTATGGAGATGCAAAATATATTTATAAGCATATTATTACTGAAGTAAAATATGAACCTGATGAATTATATAGTATAAATGATGGTTATTGTGGTAGATGTTGGCTTGTTACCATTAATAATAATGAATATGACATCATGGAAAAATATTATATAAGAAATTGGAGTGATATTGTTCAATTTTATAAAGAAAAGGATTTGAAATTTATTCAAGAAACGCATTAGAAAATATAAAAAAATAAATTTTTACATGTAAAACTACTTAAAGACATATTGTATTATTTATATGGGAAGGTTCCATTACAGCAATTTTTTTTATAATTAATGGGCTCTATGCTCAAATTGAATTTATACTGTTCTTGCAGTGTAAATATTTCGGAACCTGTAAAAACAAATCCTTATAGCGTAGTGGCGCAGGGGAAGCGCACCTGGCTCATAACCAGGGGGTCGATTGATCGAAACAATCCTTCGCTATAATGAATTTAATTCCAAACAGCAATTAACTTTTTTATTATCAAAAAATTAATGGAATTAGCAATACAAAAAATGCTTCGGTAATTTATCGGTAGAATAGTCGGCTGTTAACCGACCAAGCTAGGTTCGACTCCTAGTCGAAGCGAATTTTTTTTAATTTTAAATCATTTATAAAATTAAAATACTTTTTATTGATTGTAAATAACTATTTAAAAATAAAATATATAATCTATTATAAATGCAGATATTTTGTAAAACCTTAACGGGCAAGACCATAACACTCGAGGTCGAACCATCCGATACTATTGAAAATGTAAAGCAAAAAATCCAAGAAAAAGAAGGTATTCCTCCTGATCAACAGCGCTTAATATTTGCAGGCAAACAATTGGAAGATGGACGCACTCTTGCTGATTATAATGTTCAGAAGGAATCTACATTACATTTAGTTCTTTGATTACTTGGTGGATTTTAACTTTTATATTACACCTTTTCCCATTTCAAACGCCGCTATATTATTTATCTTCAATATTATCTAAAATATCTTTATTTATTTTATATTTATAATAAGCATACCCTAAGAAAGATAATAAATAATATAGCGGAACTTCATTTAATAGTTCTATTATTTTTTCTTTATTTGTGTTTTTATTTAAAGTTATTTTACTTTTTATTTTGTTCCATAAACTTATACCTTCATTGTCATTTTTTGTTTCCATGTTTATTTTATAACCTATTAGTCCAAGTAAGTCGTTACTTATATATGATAAATATTCATCTTTTTCATACATAAAACCCGCGATTTCACTATAAAGCGTAAAAATATCTTGTATTGCTATTTTTCTATCTATATCATCTTCACAACATATATCATTTTTGAATATATATTTATTAATTTTATTCTTTAATGTTTTATTATTTTTTCTAAAATGTTTTTTGCTTCGCATATATAATATAATATAATATAATATAATATAAGATTACCTGGCGTTTGAAATGTAAAAAGGTGTAAAACTATTTGAAGCTAATTATCTATTTTATTTAATGATTAATATTATTGTAACAATTTTTATTTTTTTATCTTTTGCTGTTTTATTTATGTATTTATCCATATGGTATATGCAACTGTTTGTTGTAAGGAGGGCTAATTAATTTTATTAAGATTTTACTAATAAAATTAATGATAATTATTTATTTTTTTGAAATATTTTTATACATTCCCAAATCTTTGATGATTCCTCTAAAGAAAATATACCTTTACTTTGAGCATGTACTAAAAATGTTACAATCACATTCAATGCCGAATTTTCATCTACAATAGGAATATCTACTATTCTTATTTCTTTCTTCAATGTTTGATTCTCTTGATTCGCTTCCATATATTTAATTAAATAGAATACTTTTTAAGTTTTTATTTTTTAAATTTAATTTAATTTATTATTTTTTATTTTCTTTTATTTTCTTTTATTTTCTTTTATTTTCTTTTATTTATTGTTTTTATAAAATATTTAAAAACGTCTATATATGTAATATAATATTATGAGCTCTAATGATAATATGCTGTTCTATGATGTCGCTAACAATTCAGAATTAAAAAACAAAGGATTTCTCTTTTTAGATTCGATGTTTAGAGAGAATGGATGGATGGTGATTAAAAATGATATAAATTGGATATGCTTTACTAAACCTGGCTTCGAAATAGAATATTTTGAAATTAAAATTGACACTTCTAAAATATATGTAAGTATCCCTATTCGAAACAGTATTTTTCAATATAAAACCTCTTTCAAAGATTACTTTACAGCAAGCGAATATATTGAAGAGAGATTTAAGGATTTTATTTTTTAATTTAAAAAAAAATTGAATTAGTTAAAACAATTTAAAACAAACAGTATATTATTCAGTAATTAAAAGCATACAATGTCACAATCTTCTATTATGTTCTTTACCAAATCAACCATTTCTTTTGAAGGCCAACCTATGGTGCCTGATGAAAATGTGATAATTCCTATTGAAGGAGTACATTTTGGAATACTTAATTTAACCGCTATTTCTATACCAAGCACTCTTGTGGAACAAGAAGTTGTATTTGTCGTCGACCAATCCGGCTCTATGTCTGACTCCTGTACGGATGGAAGAAGTAAAATGCAACATATAATTCACACGCTTGAGAATATGATTTTGTATTTCCATGAAAAGGCGCTTACAAATATTAATATTTCGGTGTTTTCATTTGACGACAAATTTCGGGAAATTGTTGAGCGAACAAAAATTACTGTAGAAAATTTACAAGAAATTTGTGCTAAAATTAAAACCCTCCGACCTTTAGCCGGCACTAATATCGAAAAGGCTTTAATAAATGCTGGTAAAAAAATTAATGAAATTATGGAAAGCTATCCCAGTCATGTCATGAATCATATATTTATGACAGATGGAGAGGCTACTGAAGGAACACTCGATAAAAATATTTTAAAAGGGCTTGTCAATCCAAACATTCATAATGCATTCATCGGCTTTGGAAGTTATCATGATTATAATCTCTTAAATAAACTTGCTTCCCATAAAAAAAGTGGATATTATTTTATTGATGCACTCGAAAAAGCTGGCCTTGTATATGGAGAAATTCTTCATGGAATTCTTTACAAGCTTTTGACCAACGTAGAAATTTTAATAGAAAATGGACTTGTCTACGATTATAAAACAAATACTTGGGTTAAAAATTTAGAGGTTGCGGATATTGCTGGCGAAGCTAATAAAATTTATCATATCATCTCTAATAATCCTGATGATTGTCTTGTTTCCATTAATGGAACACAAGATGCTGAAATATTTACACTCGAAATGGAAAGACTACACGAGCCGGATGCAAATTACATAAAATATATATACAGACAACGCACATTACAGCTTCTATTTGAAGCAAATGAGATAGAAAGAAGGAAAGATGAGAATACCAAATTATCGTCAATCTTTTCAATAATGGGACATCAATTATTTATCGACGATACAGAGCATATTAAAATTAAAAAAGATGAGCAACAATTAAAACAAAAAATGCGCGCGTTCTTCGAAGAACTTAAAAAATATATGGAGGATAATAATTTGAATGAGGATAAATTTTTGAAAAATTTGTGTGACGACATTTATATTTCCTATCAAACTCTTGGCACAAAATTTGGAGGGATGTATACAGCAGCGCGGCAAACTTCTCAAGGAACACAAAGGTGCTATACCGTCAGCCAAACCCCGCGAGAATTATCTTCTCCACATGAAAACGATACGTTTCCTTTAAATGTTTGGGATAATACAACTCCCAGAAAACAACCACCTAAAAGAATGCAACGTTTCAGAAATCATACTCATTTGTCTGAAATTTCATACACATTAGATAACGATTCTGAAAATATACTTCATTTACCTATTCTCCAACATCACGTTTCGGATTTTGATGATACACCTTACCTTACACCTACAGCAACACAGATGATGCGAGATGTTAGCTATGGACCAACTGATAATTATCATGAAGAAAAAGATGAAGGAGATGAAATTTTAGAACCAGAAAAAATTTTGGAACCTGAAAAAGAAGAGGAATCTCAAATAAACTAAATTTGATAAATATTTTATAAATAAAAACAATATAAACTTCCTATTCCTCTACAAAAAAACTGTTTAATTATATAAATCTTATAAATAATTAAACCTTATGATAAATTTTTTTTCTCTTTATTCAACTCTGTTTGAAGTTCAATTAATAAAGGAAACTAATGGGTCATCTTAAGTATTCCATAAATATTGCCACACAGAACTTATAAAAGGAGGTTTATTTTTTACGTTTAATTTAAAAGAACATGAATAATCTGGTTTTTCATTTAGAGCGCCACATGGATTGCAAGGTCCATTTACAAATGTAAACCCTGGAATTAAATTTTCTAAATCGTTAATGTCTACATCCTTTATTTCTTTTGTTTGTTGACCAAATATTCCTCCTTTTCCTGTATAGGTTATTTTTTCTAATTTTGAATTCGCATCATCGGATGTGCATTTAATAACATCATTATTTAAATGACCAATAAGTCCTGAACTGTAACCAAAATCTCCAAATCCGCTTGGTAAATCTTCTAATTTATTACCCTCTGGGTCTTTTACAGTTACACCGTTAAGTAAAAATTGACCTTCTTTTGTTTGATAAGATAAAAGACGTAAAATAGCAGCCTGATTATATCTTAACCGCGCATAATTGACTCCATCTTCCGGCAAAGTTCGGATATATGGATTATTCATGACTGCCTGTTTATATAGTTTTTCCACTTCTTGGGACCATGGCCACATTCCATTTTTATTGAAATAATCTACTTCTTCTTGACTTGCTTGATTTTTCTGTATCATATTAACATCAAAAATTACTTTTGGATTAATACTATTTTGTATTAATAAAAAATCTTGTGTAGATTGTGGTGACCATACAAAACCTTCTTTCGATAATATATTAAATCTATATATCGTCAAAAAGATGCAACCTAAAACAAATCCATAACGATAATCGCTCATAGATGTAAGAATAACTATTATAAGTAGGATTAGATTTCCTAAAATTGTGTTGAAGAGAGAAACAAAAATTTCTGGAATAAAATATAATAATAACCAAAGTAATATTAAAATTGTCAGTAATCCTATTAATTTTGTTTTATTTTCATTATTTAATAGGTTTTTCATGTTTTTTAAATACTTCATAATAAATATGTATATTATTTTATAAATATTTATTTTATCTACCTGTGGAACCAAAACCACCATCTCCTCTTTCTGTTTCTTCACCCAAATCTTCTTTGGAATTCACAACATCGACTATAATTGGCACGAGACCTGGAGCGCATATCTGTAAATATCTGTCAAATTTTTTACCATCATAATATGGTCTACTATGTCTATCATCATCACAAAAGTTTACAACATCAAACATGCCCATTAAATGACCACGATATCCTGCATCAATAATTCCTGTAGAGTTTGCAAGACGCAAATGGGTCTTTGAGATTGATGAACGTGGATACATATAGAATCCTGTATTAAAACATTTGTTTTTATCTGTAAGCATTCTTGCAGAACAACACACCTTTAAATCTAATTTGTTTACATAATCCATTTTTTCACGATTTTCCTTTCCAGGTAAATAGAAACGTATGGTTTCACAGTCTTTTTGTCCTGGTGCAAATAAATCGAAACCTGCATCTATATATTGGGGATTATTGAATATTTTTTTGTTATGCTTATGAGAAGCATTTATATACATGTTTTTTAATTCTAAATCATTTTCATCATCTACATACAACTTTAGTAACATAACACGCCCATAAATATTTAGTAGGGTATTAATATTTGGGTCAAAAAATACACTTGGAAAATTAAAAAAATTCTGATTCATATTAGTAAAATTTGACATTATACATGTATTATTTGTAATTTTTTAAATACTTTTTGTTTATTTTATTTTATTTATTTTGTTTTTTTAAGATTCCTCAATTAAATCCAAAGCTTTTAAACGATAATAAAAAAATCTTCTACTTGAATTCAGTTTCTTCTTTTCCCAATTCATGTCATCTATTAATTTATTTACTTTATCTTCAATATTCGCAGCATTTTGTGTTTTTGCATGGTCTTTTAATTTTTTTAATTTTTGTAATTCTTCTTCAATTTTTAAATATTTATCATAAAAATCTGCAAAACTTGTATTCATCTCTTCCACTATTTCAGTATATGATTTAATTGGCATCTCATCGAAAATTATTATTTCTTCTAATGTCGCTGACTCGATATTTGTTATTTTACCATTTAAATCTCTGATATAATAATTTACTTTTCCTTTATTGAAATCAAGTATACATATTAAACCATGTTCATTACAATCATTTACTATATATCCTGCTTCTAATATATTGATAAAACTACTTTGACAATGATAGAGAATAGTTGTCCAATCTTTTGTTGCATTAGATTGTATTTCCAAATTGGTAAATATTCGAAATTTTTCTATATCGGTTTTTTTTGGTAAGGATTTTGTTGTTTTTATATTTTCAAAAGCATTCATTAATGCCTCTTTAGTTTGAAAATGTTTCATTAGAATATATATTTCTCTCACAAGAACTTGCCAAAGTAAGTCAGCATCACTTCTTACTTGCATTAATCTCTTTTTTCTTCCAATTATATAGCCAAAAGCTCCTTTGGTTCCTGTTCCCATTATTTTACATATAAAAAGAAGTTTTTATATTTAAATTATTTTATTTTTTATTTACTTGTTATTCAATACAAAATTATTCATTTATAAATGGGAGAATTTGTGGCGGTTGTGCTGTATTTGGTGGACGTGGTGGTGTAACAGGAGTGAGAACATATTTTCCAGTGCTTGGGGTATTAGTGGAAAATTCTTGTGTATAAGTATATCCAGTATACCAGGATGGTGGTGTTAAATAGTAATTGGCTGTATTGCAACCAGAACCAAAACTTGTAATGCTTGTTCCACTTGCTGCTTGACTGCTTCCTGTAGTAACAGCAAAAGGAAATGGTTTTTGAAGTCCTTGAGGGTCGTTGCAACCACGTGTAAGATATAAATTGTATTGAGAATAAGAAACAGGTTGATAAAGTGTCTTGGTATAAGGAGCGTTTCTTGCCATATCATTATATGTAAACATTGCCGTAGACCTTCCAGGAGTGCATAGTGTGGGACCAGTAGCTTTGATATCACCTGTGTATGTCCCAACATTATTAACCTTAAGACTACAAACATTGGCAGCAGCTTTGTTTTGAATATATAACCATTGACTTGCTGAATCTGTTTGATTTCCAGTATAATTGGGCTGAACCCAATAATTTGGATATTGACCATAATAAGCCCATCTGTATTTCTTGCGTAACATTCCATAAGTAGAGAGAACTGAAGATTTGATATATAATTGTGTGTTTGCAACTGCTGCAAATCTTCCATTAAGAAGTGGTTGAACAACAGCAGTTTTTGAGCTATTAGAGATAGCACCTCCAAATGGTCCAACTAATTCGGCTGATGGGTAAGTGCCATTTGTACCTCCCCAACCAATTGGGTTTACACCTCTATAAGGAGTTCCAGATTTAGACATCTTCATGTCCTGACCTACTCCTCCAATGTTTCTGTGTCCACCATTTATTGAAAAACCTGAATTTCCATAATTGTTTTTAGCTATTTGCAATGCTGTAGTTTCACGACCAAAAGGACCTTGCGGCAGCCATATACCGCCTGGAGGTTTTCCTGAACGGTCTGAACCATATTGTATTACTGATTTTCTTTTAAAAGCAGTGAGAGACATTTATAACATATTCAGAGATTAATTTATTTTATATATTTCTCGTTCTAATTTCCATTATACATTTTTTTAACAATTTCTTACAAAATACTAATAAAATATTCGGTTTTATAATACATGCAATTTTATGTGTTAAATAAAAATAATACTTCTCTCTTTGGGGTCTTCTTCTAAACATCGTTTTAAAAGATAATACAACTTTGTGCCTTTCATCGACAACATATCTAATTGTTTTATAATTTTATCATGAAAGGATTCATCATTTTCATCATCTACAAAATAATCATCTGATGTTAAAGCATCTATTACTAAACACGCTAAACTATAATAAGCGGTTTTATAGTGAATATATGATGGCAATTCTTTGATTCTTGTTTGTTCAGGAGATAAGTAAAAATCTTTAAGAGAGAAAGGAAAAGACATTAATACTTTGTTTTCTTTTATTTCAGACAAATGTTCGGTAGAAATATATGCGAATTTGTTTTGGTCGATAACAATTATATTTTCTGGATTATAACCTACAAAGCTTTCGGAGTGATTTACTATTAAGTATTTTAATTGTAATGCTAAACTGTTTAACATTAGGGATGTTATATTGATAGGAATATTTTTTACACCATTTTTTATGTATTGTTCTTTTTTATAATCTTTAAATGATTGAATTGAAAATGCTTTGAATCTTATTGTTTTATAATTTGATAAAACGGTGGCACCAAGTATTATTTTTGTTTTTATTAATGATTTTATAATTGACTCACTATAAGTTTGGAACTCAATTGTGTATAAATCTTGAATTTTATTGTCTTTTATTATTTGAAAATCGTCGTTTGCAAATATTGTAGTCATTTATATTATCTTTATTTTTCGTTTTATATTTTTATTTTTAATTCTATTTTATATTAAAATGTTTCATAATACAAATCCTAATATTCATCAAGCATTAGCAAATAAGTTTAATCGCAAAAAAACTATTGCTAATGATAAAGAGAGAATTAATAGTTTTTATCAAACTAATAAAATGATTAATCACACTATGAAAGTCGATGTGCGTAAACCTAAAAATGAAGAGGATTATAATAATAATAATTATTCTCATATAGATACTATTTATACCATGAATGGTAACAGAACATCTACTAAATTAAATTTACATTTAAATAATGAAGAGGAGGAAATGAAAATGATACCTAAAATCATGCAAAAAGAAATACTTATTCCAAAATATTCTGAAAATGATAATTTTGATTTTACGAGTATTAATAAAAATATTAATCAGATGATTAATATGGATATTAACTTGTTTGATAATATTTATGACGCTGATATTGAAAAAATTCATAGAAAGAATGTCAAAATTATTAATAATGTTTATCAGGAATCTTATACTGATGAGAAGAACCCTACAGGATTTGGTGATTTTATAAGAGGATGTTACTTTTTATTACAATTTTGTAGAAAATATAATTTTAAACCTAATATTATTATTAATCATCCTTTATCTTTATTTCTTGAAAAATATCATAAACATTATTATATTAATCAAACAATTAACAAAGATATATTTTCTTCTATTCCCATGTTTGTTAATAGTAACTGGAAGGATTCTGATTTAGATATTAACGGATTTATTACTAATGTTATTACTTCAAAGAAGACACTTGCTGAAATTATAAGTTATTTATATAGTTTGAAGGTTAGTCAGGGGAGTATTTTTATGTATAATATATTGTTTCCTTATGATGAAGTAGAAGAAAAAGATAAAATAATATTGAGAGATATTTTACAACCTAATTTGGAAATGAAAACGTATGTTGATGAAACGATGGTTTCTTTGGGACTTTCAACAAAAAAATATTCGATTATTCATATTCGGTCTGGCGATATGTATTTATCGGAAGAAACCAAAATTTTTGATTCTTTTTATTTTAAAAAAGTTTGTAATGAGGTATTCAATATTATTAATAATAATTCTTCGATGGAGTATCTTTTAATTGCTGATAATAATGAAATTAAATATTTATTATGTGAGATTTTTCCTAATATTAAGACTATTTATAAGGAAATTACACATCTTGGGGAAGGTAAGATATTAGAGAGAAATAAAATAAAAAATACGATGTTGGATTTTTATTTGATGTCTAATTCTAATTCTATTAACTCTTTTACTGGCTATGTGCACGGCTCTGGTTTTAGTTTATGGTGTGCTACCACATATAATTTACCTTATACATGTAAATATATTAAAGTTCCTAATTAATATTAAAATTTATGATTATTCTGATTTTAATATTAATTGTTCAATTGTATTTTAATTTTATTTACATTTTTTTTAAAATTTTTTTTAATTTTTTTAAATTTTTTCCTCCAAATTGTTGATTCTTGTTTTTAATTCTTTTATTTCTTTAATAAGAATACCAATGAGTCCTATATAATTAACGGATTGATATTCATCACCATCTTTTTCTCCTTCAACTAAAATTGGATAGATTTCTTGAAGTTCATGAGCAATTACACCTATATTTTGTTTTTTGGTTAATTTATGCATATAAGTTACTGGTCTCAAATTATCAACTGTATAAGACTCATCTATATTTGCAACATTCTCTTTAATACGATAATCTGATGTAGCATTAAATGCACCTGCTGTTACAGTGCCTGAAACGGTTAATGATGCTAAACTCAATGAACCTGAATAATTTATGTTACCTGATACGTCTAAATCTCCAGAAATAGCTACATTTCCTGAAACATCTAATGCATATGATGATGATGATGCTTTTCCAATTCCAACATTACCTGTTAAGACACTTGTACTTGTTACTCCTAATGTGCTACTCAATGTGGTTGCTCCTGTTACTCCTAATGTGCTACTCAACGTGGTGGCTCCTGTTACTCCTAATGTGCTACTCAATGTGGTTGCTCCTGTTACTCCTAATGTGCTACTCAATGTGGTGGCACCTGTTACTCCTAATGTGCTACTCAATGTGGTTGCA